>Ga0075029_100002572_pt1 | contig 10289 bp, 10 predicted proteins | sample LitLauG_LLR_2013_FD_71391 | JGI IMG/M metagenome (GOLD analysis project Ga0075029, IMG submission 71391) | Freshwater sediment microbial communities from North America - Little Laurel Run_MetaG_LLR_2013 | ecosystem: Environmental > Aquatic > Freshwater > Creek > Sediment | place: USA...
GCCGGCAGCGTGCTGACCGAGCGCCGCGCCTCCCAGTGGCTCCGGCGCCCGAGGGCGGCGAAGTGCGCCGGGCGGTCCGTCAGCGCATACGTGGCCAGCCACAGGCGCTTGAGGTGCCGCTTGTAGCCGTGGGCGACGTCGTCCTCGTAGGCCGTGCGACCGTGGAGCACGTGGTAGTTGTTGATGAACTGCATCTCGCCCGGCTGCAGGTCCATGTACACATTGAAGTCGGGGTCGTTGGCGAGTGCGGAGACCGCGGCGATGGCCTCGCGGGCCGCGGGGCTCAGCCGCGGGGCGTCGGGGTGGCGCTGCGAGGCGAGGATGTACTGGGGGATGAAGCGCACGAACAGCCGCTCCGCGTGTTCGGTGAACGCCGGCACCGAGTAGAAGGCGGCGGCGCCCTCGGGCTGCTCGCCCCGGGTGTCGTAGGGCAGCGCGTCGTAGAGCGCGGCGGCGAGGTGGGGTGCCTCGCGCGCGAGGTGGTTGTGGATCGCCACCGCGTTGGCGACGCAGGAGAGGCCGCCGGTGCGGGCTGTGCGCAAGCAGAGCAGGCCGACGAGGTCGGATCCGTCGGTGTGGTAGTCGAGCGCGATGCCGCCGAGCTCGTTGCCGCGTACCGTCGGGTCGTCGATCGTCTTGCCCTGGTCCGTCACGTCGCCCAGGACGTGGCCGTGTTTGTTCTGTGCCCAGGGCTCGCCGAGATGCAGGCCGATGCCCCAGTAGAGGAGGGTCAGGTCCTCGTCGTCGTAGCGCTCGACGTCGAGGGCCGCGATGCGGGCGAAGCCGCGGCCGTCGAGGAGCGTGGCGACGACGCCGTCGAGCTTGGCGGCCAGACCGTCGAGGGGGAAGTCCTCGCGCGCGAGCTCCAGGGGGTCGGTGCTCTTCGCCTTCGCCGTGGCCAGCGCGGCATGCAGTTCGGCGTGGTCGTCGGCATCGAGCCGCAGCGTCCACGCCGCCGGGTCGGCGACGTCGGCCGCCCGCCACTCGGCGGCCGGCTCGAGCTCGTGCACGTCAGTGGCGTTCATGCCCTGCTCCTCTCGCCCTCAGCTGCGCCCGCCGGCACCGGCCCGGACGAGCCGGCCCGGCAAGGCGCCGGTCGGCTCGCCGTCTCGGTACGTGACCTGCCCCGCCACCACGGTGGCGCAGTAGCCACGGGCGCGCTGCAGGAGCCGCTTGCCCCCGGCGGGCAGGTCATAGCCCATGGCAGGCGGCTCGCAGCGGAGGCGGTCGAAGTCGATGACGTTCAGGTCGGCGCGCAGGCCCTCGGCCACGGCGCCGCGGTCCTCGAGCCCCACGGCGCGCGCGGTCGCGCTGCTCAGCTGCGCCACCACCCAGCCCACCGGCAGGCGGCCGTGGGAGCGGTCACGGGCCCAATGCGTGAGCGCGTACGTGGGGAAGCTCGCGTCGGCGATGATGCCCACGTGGGCGCCGCCGTCACCCAATCCGAAGACGGTGTCGGGGTGCACCATCATCTCGCGGCAGGCGTCGAGATCGCCGTCCGCGTAGTTGGAGAACGGGACCAGCAGGAAGCTGCGCCCGCCGTCGTGCGCCAGCAGGTCGATGGTCAGCTCGGCGGGATCGATGCCACGGGCCTCGGCCATGCGTTGCACGCTCGTCTCCGGGGCCGGTTCGTAGTCGGGCACGTCGCCGAGCGGGTACATGCGGTCGTAGTCGAGGAGGCGGCGTAGCGATCCGTCGGGGCGCTCTCCCTCGAGGAGGCGGGCCCGGAAGGCCGGGTCGCGCAGCGCGTCCACCTGCGCCTCGAGCGGCTGCCCGGCGATCTCGCGGTAGGCGGGGTGCCCCGAGAAGGGGTGGAAGGACGATTGCAGGCCGAGCAGCAAGCCGATGGGCCGCGGCGCCACCTGCGCCCTGATGGGCAGGCCCTCGGCGGCCGCCTGCTCGACCCGGGCCAGCAGGTCGCGCCACGCCTCGGGGCGCTGGTGGCTCTGGGCGAGCGACACCGAGAGCGGGCAGCCCGTGTGCTCGACCAGAGCGCGGATGAGGGCGAACTCGGTGTCGGGGTCGGGCCAGAAGTCCGAGATCAGCTCCACCACCCCGTGCCCGGCGTCGGCCACGCCGCGTGCGATGGCCTCGAGCTCGTCCGCGCCGGCTCGCAGCGACGGCGTGGGGTCGCCCGTCGACGTGCGGTGGTTCAGGGTGCGTGAGGTCGAAAAGCCGATGGCGCCCGCCCGCATCGCCTCGGTGGCCAGCGCGCGCATGGCCGCCGCGTCCTCCTGCGTCGCTTCTTCCAGGCGGGCGGCCCGCTCGCCCATGACGTAGAGGCGGAGGGCCCCGTGCGGGAGCTGCGCGCACAGGTCGATGTCGTGGCGCCGGCGCTCCACCGCGTCGAGGTACTCGCCGAAGCTCTCCCACGACCACTCGATCCCCTCGTCGAGCACCGCGCCGGGGATGTCCTCGACGCCCTCCATGAGGGAGATGAGCCGGTCGTGGGCGTCGGGTCGCACGGGCGCGAAGCCCACCCCGCAATTGCCCATCACCGCCGTCGTCACGCCGTGCCAGCTGCTCGGCGTCACGTGGGAGTCCCAGGTGGCCTGTCCGTCGTAGTGGGTGTGGATGTCGACGAAGCCGGGCGTCACGAGCAGACCGGTGGCGTCGATCTCCTCGTGCCCCCGGCCGGCCACGCGCCCGACTGCGCTGATCGTTTCCCCGTCGACGGCGACGTCGGCCGCCCTTGGCTCGCCGCCGAGCCCGTCGGCCAGCAGGCCGCCCCGGATCACCAGCTCGTGTGCCGTGCCTGCCATGCGCCCTGCCCCTCAGCCGTCCCGGGCCTCCCCGGGCGATCGTCGCTCGACCCAACTGTACGCACGGCCAGCCGCGCCGTCCTTCCCCTCGGGGGTCGGGGCGCCCGGCGTCGCCTCCGGCGTCAGTCGAGCGTCAGCGTGCCGTCGGGTGCGAGGACGCCGCTGCGGCCGATGCCCTCCTCGGCGCAGAGCAGGGCCAGGTCGTCGGGGTCGCTGATGTTGGCCCAGGCCCGGCTGCCGTCGGCGGTGCGGCAGGCCAGGATGCCCCGCTCGGCGTCGCCGTCGCGGCCGAAGGTCACGGTGTAGGTCTCCACGCGCACCGGCCCGGTCGCCTCGGCGTCGACCCGGCACTGGGGCAGCGCGTCGACCTCTGGCTGGACGTCGCGCCAGGCGAAGGGCTCGCGGCCCTCGTGCGCGGGGGGCCGCGACGCGTACGTCCCGATGGAGTGCTTGGTGGCATACCAGCCCAGCCCGGTCACGAGCGCCGCCGCCCCCGGGTCGGCGCGCACGGCTGCCACGGCGCGCGCGATGCCGTGAGCCGTGTAGTTGTTCCCGGGCCCGCCGCCGAACGTGAGCCCGCCGGTCAGCGTCAGCGGCCGGGCGGGGTCGTCGACGGCCAGCCCGAGCTCGGCCGCCGCCATCTGCACGACGACGGGGAAGCACGAGTACAGGTCGATCGACGCGACATCGTCGACGTGGAGCCCGGCTTGACCGAGTGCGGCTGCGCCGGCGAGCCGAATGGCGGGGGAGCGGTGCAACTCGGCCCGGTGCGAGATGAACCAGTGGTCGTTGGCATCCGCACCGGAGAGCGGGAAGACCCAGCGCTCTTCGGGCACCCCGGCGGCGCGGGCGGCCCCCAGCGAGCACACGATGTAGCCGGCCCCCTGGTCCACCTGCATGTTCGCCGTGCACAGCTTGGGGTAGGGGAAGGAGACCATCCGGTTGTCGGGTCCGGCGGTGACGATGTCGTCGGGCGAGCGGGGCGTGCGGATCCAGGCATGAGGATTGGTGGCCGCCACCTGGCTGAAGCGCGACCAGAGCGAGCCGATCCTGGCGGCGTGCTCCTCGAGGGTCCACCCGTTGGCGGCGCGCAGCGCGTTCTCGAACAGCGGGTAGGCGTGGACGGGCAGGAGCACACCGCGCTGCATCTCGAGATCGGTCGCTCCGGGCCTGTCCAGCCCGAACGGGACCGGGGGCGGAGTCGTCTCGGCCGGCTGGCTCGCCCAGGAGAGCGCCGCGCCGGCGGGCTGCCGCCGGGCCAGCGCGCGGGCGTACATGGCCTCGGCGCCGGTCACCAGCACGACGTCGCGCTCGCCGCGGCTGATGGCGAGGCAGGCGTCGTGCATCAGGGCCTGCGGCGCGTTGCCGCCGATGGCCGACAGCATGAGCTCGGACGGCTCGTCGCCCGCGGCGAAGCCCAGGCGCGACGCGACGAGCAGTGCAGGGTTGACGGCGCGCCATCCGAGAGGCACCACGACCCGGATGCTGTCGGCCCGCCGGAGGAGCGCCGTCCCGGCCGGGGCGGCTGCTCCGGGTGCCACCCCGTCGCAGTCCTCGGCGGCCGCCCGCAGCGCCGTCACCATCAGGTCGAGCGGCTCGGGCCTCTCGGCGGGCTCCAGCCCGGCGTCGGGCGGCGTGAGGGCCTGGCCCACCCCGACCACCACGGGGGTGCGCGGGTCGAGGGCCATGGACCGGGCAGCGTACCGGTTCGGGCCCCGGGGGCTCCCCGGCGCACCGGTAGACTCGGTCCTCATGCGCGTTGCCGTCGGCTCGGATCATGCCGGGTTCGACCTGAAGGAGATCCTGAAGGCCGAATTGGCGGCAGCGGGTCACGACGTCGCCGACCACGGCACCCATGCGGCGGGTGTGTCGGTCGACTACCCCGACTTCGGGGCCGCCGTGGGGCGCGCGGTGGCCGGCGGGGCGGCCGACCTGGGCCTCTGTGTCTGTGGGACGGGCAACGGGATCGCCATGGCGGCCAACAAGGTCCCCGGGGTCCGGGCAGCCGTGATCCACGACGTGACCACGGCCGCGCTGGCCCGGCGCCACAACCATGCCAACGTCGTGTGCGTCGGTGCCCGGACGACCGGGAGCGCCGTCGCCGTGGACGCCCTGGCCGCCTTCTTGGCCGCGCCGGAGGAAGCGGGTCGCCACGACGGTCGCATCGAGAAGCTGGCGGGCCTCGAACGGGAGCCCGTCCTTCACGTTCCAGTGGAAGGGACTCCATGAGCAGCTACGAGACGGCGCTGGCCTCCGACCCCGAGGTGCTGGGCCTCATCGGCCAGGAGCTCAACCGCCAGCAGACCACCCTGCAGCTGATCGCCTCGGAGAACTTCACATCGCCGGCGGTGCTGGCCGCGTCGGGCTCGGTGTTGACCAACAAGTACAGCGAGGGGTACCCGGGCCGGCGGTACTACGGGGGGAACCAGATCATCGACGAGGTCGAGGACCTGGCCCGCACCCGGGCCACGGCCCTGTTCGGGGCGGACCACGCCAACGTGCAGCCGCACGCCGGCGCCAACGCCAATCTGGCGGCCTACCAGGCGCTCCTCGAGCCGGGAGCGACGATCCTCGCCATGCGGCTCGACCACGGGGGCCATCTCACCCATGGATCGCCCGCGTCCATCGTCTCGAAGTTCTGGCGCTTCGTGTCCTACGGCGTGACGCCCGAGTCCCACGACGAGTCGAACCCCGGTGAGGTCATCGACTTCGACCAGGTGGCCCACCTCGCCAAGACGGAGAAGCCGGCGCTCATCGTCGCCGGCTCGACGGCCTACGCCCGGGTCATCGATCCCCGGCCCTTCCGCGAGATCGCCGACTCCGTCGGTGCGCTCTTCATGTTCGACGCGGCGCACCCGGCCGGCCTCATCGCCGGGGGGGTGCACCCCAGCCCGGTGGGCGTGGCCGACGTCGTGACCCTCACGACGCACAAGACGCTGCGCGGCCCGCGCGGTGGCGCCATCCTGTGCGGGGCGGAGCTGGCGAAGAAGATCGACAGCGCCGTGTTCCCCGGCCTGCAGGGCGGGCCGCTGGAGCACGTCATCGCCGCCAAGGCTGTCGCCTTCGCCGAGGCGGCGAAGCCCGAGTTCAGCGAGTACGCGGCTGCCGTGGTCGCCAACGCAGCCGCGCTGGCCGACGCCCTGGCGGGACACGGCTTCCGCCTGGTCTCGGGCGGGACCGAGAACCACATGCTGCTCGTCGACTTGCGACCGTTCGACGACGACCTGACCGGCAAGGAGGCGCAGGAGGTCCTCGACCGCGCCGGTATCACCTGCAACCGCAACACGATCCCCGACGACCCGCGCTCGCCCTTCCTCACGTCGGGCCTGCGTCTCGGGACGGCGGCCGAGACGACCGCAGGCATGGGGACAGCCGAGATGCAGGTCGTGGCCGAGCTGATCGTGCGCACGCTCAAGGCCCGCAGCGACGAGGCGGAGATCTCGTCCGTGCGGTCCGAGGTCGCCGCGCTGTGCGCGGCCTTCCCGCCGTATCGCGACCTGGTGGGCTAGTGCGTGCCTGACATCGGGTGGTACGGCCTGATCCTCGTGGTCGCCGCGGCGGCGACCGCCGCTCTGACCGTGCCGGCCAAGCGCATCGCGCTGCGGGTGGGTTACGTGGCGCATCCCGGCGAGCGCAGCGTGCACACCAAGCCGATCCCCTACGGCGGGGGCGCCGCCATGTTCCTCGGATTCCTGGCCGCGGTCCTGGGCGCTGCGGCGGTGCCGCAGCTCCGACCGATCTTCGTGGATTCGCCGGAGATGACCGGAGTCGTGCTGGCGGCCGGTGCGATGTTCGCCGTCGGGCTGATCGACGACATCCGCGACATGTCGGCCCCGGCCAAGATGGCCGGCCAGATCCTCGCCGCCAGCATCCTGTACTTCAGCGGCGTGACCATGTACGAGCTCAAGATCCCGCTGGCCGGCTTTTTCGTACTCACGCCCGGCATCATCCCGCTCATCACCGCGGCCTGGGTCATCGCGCTGACCAACGCCGTGAACCTCATCGACGGGCTGGACGGCCTGGCGGCGGGCGTGGTCGCCATCGGCGGAGGCGCGCTGGCGATCTACGGCATCCGCCTGATGGGTCTCGGCCTGCTCCCGTCCGACAACATCGGCCCTCTGGTGGCCGTCATCGCGTGCGGGATCTGCCTCGGTTTCCTGCCTTTCAACTTCAACCCGGCCCGCATCTTCATGGGTGACGCCGGCGCGCACTTCCTCGGGCTCCTCATGGCCGCGTCGACGATGGTGATCGGCGGCCGAGTGCCCACCGCCGTACCCATCAGCGGCGTGACCTATTTCTTCTTCGCCCCACTGTTCATCCCCCTGCTGATCCTCGGGGTGCCCCTGGTCGACATGGCCTTCGCCTTCGTGCGGCGGACGGCCCGCGGCACCGGGTTCGACACGCCCGACAAGGAGCACATCCACCACCGCCTGCTGCGGCTGGGTCACGGCCCACGGCGCAGCGTCATCATCCTGTGGGCCTGGACCGCCGTCCTGTCGAGTTTCCTCCTGTTCCCGCTCTTCGTGCACCAGGTCAACGCCTTCATCCCGATCGGGGCGGCGGCCCTGGGCGTGGGCCTCTACACCTTCTTCCACCCGGGCCTCCGCAGGGGCAACGGTGAGGAGGAGGACGAGCACCCCGACCAGGGCGTTCCACCCCGATCCGACGAGGCCCGACGGGTGAGCGAGGTGGTCAGGTTCCCGTCGTGACCGTTTGGACGGCATCTGGGCCGGGATGCGAAGATGAGACCTGTGTACCCCGTCCACCTCGCCTCGTCCCATGCCGCCATCGCGGCCTTGTGGGCCACGGACTCCGGCGCGCCACGCACCGCATAAGGGGGCAGCAGTCGCATGCGTGGTCAAGTGAGTCTCGTCGTGCGCGCCCATCGGGGTGAGCGACCCGGGCGAACCTCCACCGCCGGAAGCGCCGAAGCCCCTGCCCGGTGCGATGGCGTTCCTCGGCATGGGGATCTCGGCCGCCGTCTGCGTGGCGGTCGGCCTGGGCCTGGGGCTCCTGGTGGACAGCGCGCTGCAGACGTCCCCGGCCTTCCTGCTGGTCGGCCTGGCACTCGGGCTGGCCGCTGCGACCCTCAGCATCGTCAAGCAGATACGCACGTATCTGTAGAGGCCGGCGGATGAACATGCTCGACGGGCTGTCGGGCCTCGGTGGCAACGCGCTGGCGAAAGTGTTGCGGCGCACCATCGTGTCCGCCATCGTCGTGGGTGCGGCCGCGATCGTGATCATGTTGCTCCTGTCCGTGCCCTGGGCTGCGCTCGGCCTGGCCATCGGGCTGGCGATGGCCGTGGTGAACCTCCGCTTCCTCGATGCCGGAGTGGCCAAGCTCAACACAGCGGGCGAGACCAACAACAAGGTCCTCCGGCGCGCCATGGGAACCAAGAGCGTGACGCGTCTGGGCATCATCACGCTCATCTGCATCGGCCTCATGCTGCTGAACGGCGCGCTCGGCATCGGCGCCGTGGCCGGCCTCGTCATCTTCCAGCTGCTGTTCGTGGTCAACGTCGGGCGCGTCGTGATCTCCCAGGGGATCCAGTGAGCAACCACTTCGTGCTGGCCAGCGGCAACATCACGATCGGCGACCACCACGGCGTGGTGCACATCGGCGGTCTCACCATCTACCTGGACGTCGTGTGGACGACGCTGATCGCGGCGGCCATCGTCTTCGGCTTGGGCCTACGCATGCGCGCCAAGGTGACGTCAGGCGTCCCCGGCAAGTTGCAGCTCATCTGGGAGCTGCTGGTCGAGCAGGTCACCGACCTGGCCCAGTCGGCCATCGGCCCCGAGGGCATCCCCTTCGTCGGACTGGGCCTCACGATCGGCCTGTTCGTGCTGGTGTGCAATTGGCTGGCCTTCATCCCGACCGGGGACCCCGGGTACCTGGCACCGCCAACGGGCGACGTCAACCTGCCATTGGCGCTGGCCCTGATCGTCTTCTTCACCGTGCACTACAACTCGGTCAAGGCACGCGGAATCGGTGGCTACTTCAAGCACTACGCCCAGCCTTATGCCGCGCTCACGCCCATCAACATCATCGAGGAGATCACGAAGCCGATCACGCTGACCTTTCGACTCTTCGGCAACATCTTCTCCGGTGTGCTGATGATCACGGTCATCGTCACGCTGATCCCGCCGTACCTCTCGTGGATCGGCCTGATCGTCTGGAAGCCGTTCGACGAGCTCTTCATCGGCGCGATCCAGGCCTTCATCTTCGGCCTCCTCACCATCATGTACCTCGGCATGGGAATGGCCCGGGACAGCCACTAGGTGGCCGGCAGAGGCGGGACCAGCAAGACCAACTGGACCAACAGGCAATACATTCAGGATCTCGACAAAGGAGAGAAACATGGCAGGATCAGTTGAAGCTTCGATACGTGTCGCCGGCGCGCTCGTCGGCGGTGGGCTGGCACTCGGCGGTGGTGCCATCGGCGCCGCAGTCGGCGACGGCCTGGCCGGATCGCAGACCATTGCAGCCATCGCCCGACAGCCCGAGATCGAGGCCAAGGCCCGTCAGTACTTCTTCCTGACCGTCGGCCTGGTCGAAGCCATGTACTTCATCAACCTGCTGTTCATGGTTGTGTTCGTCTACGTCTTCGCCGCCAAGAGCATCACCGCCTAGCCGAGCGCTTCCTACCGTCCACGTGCCGGAGAGAACCCGGAGACCGAGAGCATCATGACCACAGCAGGCATCTTCCTTCTGCCCAATGGGACGTTCTTCATTGAGCTGATCGTCTCCATCATCTTGATCATCGCGATCTACAAGTGGGTGCTCCCCCCCATCAACAAGGCGATGGAGGAGCGTCAGGCGAAGATCAAGGACTCGCTCGAGGCGGCGGACAGGGCGCGGGCCGACGCCGAGGCGGCCGACGACGAGCGCCGGGTGGTGCTCGAGGAGGCACGCCACCAGGCCCGTGAGATCGTCGCGCAGGCCAACCGCACGGCCGAGCAGGTGCGCGTCGACGCGCAAGCCCGGGCCCAGGGCGAGTACGAACGCATCGTGGGCAACGCGGAAATGGAGATCGACCTGGCCCGCCAGCGTGCCATCGAGGAGGCCGCGGCGCGGATGGGTGAGATCGTGATGGAGGTGGTCGAGAGGGTCATCGGGCGCGAGGTGAACTACGAGGCGCACCGCGACCTGATCGACGAGGCCGTTGCCGCGCTGCGAGCGGACACGGCCGGCGGCGCGGCCGCCAACGCCGGGACGCGCCGGTGAACCCGACGCTGCAGGGGTACGCAGCGGCCGTCCTGGAGGCGGCCGACCCGTCGTCGCTCCGGGCCGTCGCCGACGACATGGCTGCAATCGAAGGCCAGGCGGTGAGCAATCCTGCGCTGCGCGCCGCGCTCACGGACACCTCGGTGCCCGGGCGGGTGCGGCGGGCCGTCATGCTCGAGCTCCTCGAGGGCAAGGTCGTGGCCGAGGCCGGGCGGCTGGCCTCCTTCGCCTGCCTGGCGGCGCCGGCGCCGCCAGGCAGGCGAAGGAGGCCAGCCGCCCGGCCTCGGCCACGACCTTGC
>Ga0075029_100002573_pt1 | contig 10289 bp, 10 predicted proteins | sample LitLauG_LLR_2013_FD_71391 | JGI IMG/M metagenome (GOLD analysis project Ga0075029, IMG submission 71391) | Freshwater sediment microbial communities from North America - Little Laurel Run_MetaG_LLR_2013 | ecosystem: Environmental > Aquatic > Freshwater > Creek > Sediment | place: USA...
CAAAAATCTCGCGATCATGGGCGGGTTGCTGATGCTGGCGTATAGCGGGCCGGGAAAATGTGCGATGGGACGGCGCGCCAATTCGTGATTAAAGCTTTTGGCACAGCGCAGAGAAAGAATCATCCGGCTGCGAAGAATTTACAGGTTCCAGTACTCAATTAAAAAAAGAGGAACTCAGCTCCTATTTGTCTGATCCCGCTCCACTTAGCAATCAATTCCGCGATTGGCCGACTCGTTGCTCTAGTCCCCCACGTCCAGAAATGCACGCGGTGCAAATCGAAAGTGATTTTATTTTGGGAGGAAAAGTCATGAAAATCAAAAAGAGATGGACCATGCTGATGATGGGAATTCTCGCGTTGGCTCCCCTGTCGTTTGCGAAAGAGACGGACCGCGGGAAGACGGAGCGAGAGCGTATTCGAAATGCTGATACGGTTGTGAAGGAAATTCTGAACGTCCCCGATAACATTCCACAGGAACTCCTGGACAAGGCGCGCTGTGTGATCGTGATGCCTTCGGTGCTCAAAGCAGCGTTCGTAGTGGGAGGCAGTTACGGACGTGGCACGATGGTCTGCCGCACGGGTAAAGATTTTTCTGGTTCGTGGGGCGCCCCAGCGATGTATGCCCTGGAAGGTGGCAGCTTCGGACTGCAGATCGGCGGGGAAGCCACTGACTTCGTGCTTCTCGTCATGAACGACCGCGGAGCAGACAGCCTCTTGCACAGCAAAGTGAAGCTTGGAGCGGATGCCTCGGTCGCGGCTGGTCCCGTGGGACGCACCGCGGCAGCGGACACGGATGCCTATATGCGCTCGGAAATTTTGAGTTACTCACGAGCGCGAGGCGTGTTCGCGGGCATTTCCCTCGAGGGCTCAACGCTACGTCCAGACCATGACGCCAACCGCAATCTTTACGGGCGTTCCGTGACGGCGGCTCAGATCATCAAGCAATCAGAAGTCCACGCTCCAGCGGTGGCGGACGATCTGATTGCACGACTGCAGAAGTCATCCCCGAAACTGAAGGCCTCGTAACTCTCACCGGCAATGGGCGGAGTCCCAGCTCCGCCATCTTTTGCTTTTCTTTAACAAACCGGTTCGCAGTAAACGTAATTTCGTGTGGAGTCGTACGAAAAGAAACGCTATGCCGTCAAAAGCGGGTTCCGGTGCCGATAACGATTTCCAGTGGCATGTTGAGTTCCTTGCCGGTCCAGAATTTCTTGAGGGTGGTCAGAATTTCGGATTTAGCCTGAACCATTCTTTCGGGCGTGAGTTGGTCGAGGAGCGGGCGGAACGGCGCGGCAACTTCGGTGAATTGCTCCCAGTATTCTTCGGCGGAAGATGCCCAGCGGCCCGGGATAATGCGGTCTTCTTCGTGGACATTGCTGAAACCGGCAGCTTCGAGCGCTCGGCGAAGGCGGTCGCGCTCGCCGAACATGAAGAGGCTCGGCCCATCGGGATCCGGTGGCGGCGGAGGCACAGGAACGTGTTTCAGAATGATTCCCGCAGTGGTGGTGAAGAACGGCTGCTCCTTTTTGCCCCAAGCAACAAACACCACGCGTCCGCCACGTTTCAAAACGCGCAGGCATTCGCGGAGCGCTTTGGGCAGGTCGGGAAAAAACATGATCCCGAAGCGGCAGGTGAGCACGTCGAAGGACTCATCGGCAAACGGAAGCGCTTCGGCGCTGGCCTCTCGGAATTCAATGTTGCTGAGGCCCTTCTTGCGGGCGAGTTCTTCGGCAAGGGAGATCATGCCCGGGCCAAGATCCGTGGCGGTCACACGGCCACTGGGAGCCACTTCGCTCGCAATGGAGAGTGCGGGATCGCCGACGCCGCTGGCAAGGTCGAGCACGCGCATACCGGGGCGCAGATGCGCCGACTCGAGAATGGCCTCGGTGGCGCCCCTGGTGAACGCGGCGATTTGTGCGTGCCACTTGCGCCACGCGGCGACGGTCTTGTCGCCGGTCCATTCGAGATGGAGGTTCTCGCGGAATTTCTGAATTTTTGCTGGATCAGGCGCGCTCATGAATACACTCCGTGGCGGGGAATTTTAGCAGAGTATTCATGTAGACGACGGAGCGAAGCGGATAGAGACGGTGCCTACCGGCGCGAGATGGAAGACGATTTCCTCACCGGGCGCAATCCAAATCGGAGGGATGATGGATCCGGCGATGATGATTTCCCCGGCTCGCAGGGACTCGCCGAAAGCGCCGAGCAAGTTGGCGGTGTGGCGCACGATGTCGATAAGGTCTCCGGTCAAAGCTTGCAGGGCTTGAGGATCGGAGATGTTGGCGATTTCGGACTCTTTGCGGAGGACTTGGGCGTTGAGCCCATCGAGGATGCCTCCGGCTCGCGCAGGATCGCTGCGGCCAACGATGATGTGACGCTGATAGATATCACCGGCCAGCGTGCCTTCGACGTCTTCCGATGGATGATCCACGTCCGCGACTTCGATGGCGGGACCAAGTCCGGCAATGGCGGCTCTAGCCGTCGCGTCATCCGCCCCCGCGGACAAATCCCTGCCGAGATGCACGGTGATTTCAGGTTCTGCTGCCGGCTTCGTCCATCCATCGACGGAGAGCGTTGCGCCGGAGGGAACGAGCGCGTCTTGCATTAGGAAACCAACCAGCGGCGCGTTCGTGTGAAGACGTTCCATCGCCGCAGGCCCGCCAAACGCAAGCTTCCAGCCAAGCGGTTTGCGGCCGGAGTCGAGAAGTTCGCGGCGGCGCCGAAGTTGCTCGGTCATTCCGCGGGAGATGCGCGGGTCGTCCCAAGCGGCAGTCATTGTTGTGACGCCATGGAGTTGTTTAGTAGCCTTCGGGCGGAATTTCGTATCCGGCGGCTTCGAGCGAACCGGCCCCGCTCCAGCCCCAAACAAGGACGACGTCTTCCGTGCCGGTATTGTCAAAACCGTGCCAGTGGTTGCGCGGCGTGAAAATCACATCTCCCCGGCTAGACGGCTCGCGGCCGGTGTCCGTGTAGATGTATCCGCTTCCTTTGATCACCACGAAAAACTCATCGACATGGGGATGGCGATGCTTGTCGTGGCGTGCGCCCGGCGGAAGAACGGTCCATCCGACGAGAAGTTTGTCTGAGCCTGCGGTCTTCTGATCGATCAGGAACTGGACCTGCATGTTGATCCAGCCTTCTTCTCGCGACAGCCCGCCGACTTTCGGAACATCGCGCAGATTGGTTCTATAGGGCTTCATTTCGACATTCCTCCCAGGCGGCGGTAAACCTCATAGACAGTTACAAAATCGTGATGGGAGAGGCCGAGTCCGCGGCAAGCATTCAACATCTCGTTAGCGGCAGCCCCGAGCGGCACGGGCACGCCCATCTTCCGGCCGAGATCCAGCGCCAGCAGCATGTCTTTTTGCTGCAAATTGACGTTGCCGTAGGTCGCATCGGAAATGTGGCCTTCCAGAATGAGCGGCGCTCGATAGTTCAGCACGGGAGACGCAACGACGCTTTTTAGGAAAGCGTCGACGGCAACTTCGCGTGGGACACCGCCTTTTTCTGCAAGCGCAATGCCTTCGCAAAAACCGATCACTTCGATCACCAGCGTCATGTTGAGCGCGACTTTGAGTTGCACGGCCAGGCCTTGCGCGCCGATGTAGGTGACTTTCGGCCCGATGGCAAGGAGCACCGGCTGGACGCGCTCGAACGCGCCTCTGTCGCCGCCAACCATGAGCGAGGCTTTGCCTTGGCCAAGTGTCAATGTAGTGCCAGAGATGGGGGCGTCCATCATAGTCAGCCTGGCTTTGGTAAATTCGGCGGCGACCGCGCGGCTGCCTTCTGGATCGATGGTGCTCATGTCCAAGTAGACTGCTTCTTTGCGCAATCCCGCGATGATGCCGTTTTCAGCCAGGGCCAGAGAACGAACCGCCGCGGAGTCGGTGACAATGGAAAAAACGACTTCTGATTCGCGGGCAACTTCCCGCGGAGTGTCTGCCCAGAGCATGCCGAGCTTGAACATCGGCTCGGCCTTTTCCTTGGTGCGATTCCAGCCGGTAACGGTATGCCCGGCCGCAAGCAATCGCGGAACAATGGCTTGGCCCATGTCGCCAAGACCCAGGAAACCAATCTTCAAGAAACACCTCTCTCGCTCGAAATAAAAATTGTTAAGAAATCCAATGGAGCAGCCACGTCATCGTTCCCAGAATTTCATGACCGCGGAGTAGTCGAGGTCTTCCTTGGCGCTGCCTTTGACGCAGCTATACGTCTCGCGAGCCGCCGCCGTGGCTGGTAGCGCGACTCCAAGTTGATTGGCCAGGTCCAGCGCAAGGCCGAGATCCTTGTGCATGAGCCGCAGCGGGAAGCTAGGCACATACTCGCCCTTGAGCAGATTCGGCGCCTTGACGTCGAGAACCCCGGAGCGCGCCATGCTGGACTGCATCACTTCAACAAGTTTCTCGCCTTGGATGCCCGCGCGCCTGGTGAGCGCCAGCGCTTCGGCGAGCGCATCGACCTGCAGCGCCAGGATCAGGTTCATCGCCAGTTTGATGGTTTGACCAGCTCCGTTCGGACCAAGGTGAAACAGTTTCTTTCCCATCACCCCGAGAATGGGCTCGGCTTCCTTCAACGTTTCCGCATCGCCGCCGATCATAAATACCAGTTCGCCTTTTTTCGCGCCCCAGTCCCCGCCCGTGACGGGCGCGTCCAGAAAGCGCGCACCGCGCTCGCTGCACGCTGCCGAGATTTTGCGGGCCAGCGCCGGCGAAATCGTGCTGGAGTCCACATAAATACTCCCGCGCTTCAGCGCTTGCATCGCGCCGTTTGAACCCCATAGCACTTCCTCCAAGGCAGGAGGATCGCTGACCATGGTGAGAAGAAAGTCCGAAGCGGCGGCCACTTCCTGCGGAGACTTCGCCAGCTTCGCCCCCGCTGCGACAAGTTCATCCGCGCGCGAAGCAGTGCGGTTCCAGACGGTGAGAGCGTAACCAGCCTTCAACAGATTCATCCCCATGGGCCGACCCATGAGTCCGAGACCGATTATTCCAATCGCAGGTTTCAAGACGAGCCTCCTCGACAGCGGCAGACCAACGCAACGTCATACGCTGCTCAAAACGAGGAAACGATTGTAGCCGAATCCAGAGGTGGAAGCTGCGAGGGAAGTGTGCCGATCAGGCGGTCTTGGGGCGCTGAGGCAGTGGCAAGAGGGCGGAGGCTCCGCCGGCTGAAGCGGCCGCAGCAGCGCTTCGCGGCTCCGCACCAATTTCGGTCGCAGCAGGAGCTTCGGGTGCCGCTTTAGCCGCCGCGCTAACCGAAACCCCGTTTGCCGAAGCGCCCGAGTCCGGTTTCTCTTCGATGCGCACCAGATACTGGTAAGGAATTTCCCAGCGGAAGTGTTTGTGCTGCCCGCGCTGCTCGAAATTCTGCTCAAGAAAAATGGACCGCCCGGAATCCGCCACGAACGTCCCGGAAGCGGGCAAAAGAATCTCGCCGGCGCGATATTGCACCTCCACGCGTCGCCCGAGAAAAGCGGAGTAGCGAGCCATCCTGTACCCAGTCTCTTCGGGCTGCGGTAATAGGGTCAATAGTACGGACGGACCCCTTACCCAAGTCTGTGGAAAACTTGGCACACGCTTGCCCCAAAATGGTGCAGATGGAAAACGGGCTCGCTCCGAAGGTCAGCGCCATGAGGGACATCGTACGTTCACTTTCGACGGATTTTCCTCGGATCAGGTTACAAGCCCCGCATGACCTCAAAAAGTTGCCCTCACCGCGCCTCCTCGCCATACTTCTGAAGATACTTCTTCACCGCCAATTTCCTAGCCGTATTCTCCGAACTCATATAGCGGATGAGTCCAAATATCGGCCGCTCCGGCCCCCACGGCCGGTCATACCGCCCCAGCACCCAGAAAATCCCGCTGTACGAATTCGGATCGCGCCCATCCAGCGCGTATTTGTCATTTAGATGAATCATGATTCTCGCCGCTTCCTGAGGCGACGGTGACCATTCCAATATTTTCTTTCCCCACAGCATCCGCAAATAATTGTGGATGCGCCCTTCACGAACCAACTGCCTCTGCGCCGCATTCCACAACGGGTCATACGTCTTTGCATTTTCGAATTGCTTCAGCGAATAGACATGCTCGCGCTCATCCTTCGAATGTTTTTGCAGCGTCTTCTGCGCCCATTCCGGAAGCGCCTCGAAGCGCTCAGAATCCCCTCGGCGGGCGCTGAAGTTGTACCCCACTTCGCGCCAGGTGATCAGCTGATCGAGGAACGCCTCCGCCCCCGCGCTCATATTCCACCAGCCTTCCCGGCTGCCGTTCGCGCGCAACGCAAGTTTTTGCGGATTCCATTTTTCGCGCCGCACGATGCCCCCGAAAACTTCGTGGGCCGAAACGTGCCCAAAGTGCAGGTACGGCGAGAGCCCGCTGGCGCCATCGAGATCCGGTTCATTACCGTACTCGGCGTATGTTTCGAGCTTCTCCTCAAGAAATTCTTTCACCCTCTTCCGGGCAGCGGTGTGGCCGCCTCGAATTGGCGCGGGAGCGACAGCATGGTCAATGGGCAGCTTGCTGAGCGAACCCTCCACGCCCTCCAACAGCGCCGCTGAAGCCGCAGGCCACCGCGACAGAACGTTCTTCGACGGCGCCGAAGCCGGGCGAAAACCTGTTTTCGCAAGCGGATCGGGAGTCGGCGAATCGTGGAGGTAAGCCGGCAGTGCCCCCTGCAGATACCGGCGAAAATCAAACGCCCGCGCGAAAACCGGCTCCGCAGCACGGAGCGGAAGCAACCCGTTTGAATCGATCGCTTCGAGTCTGACGGACAGTTTCTTTGCCGCGGCTGCAGTCATCCGCGGCAGAAAGAAGCTGGGATATTCGTCCGTGACCACGATGCAAGCCTTGGCGGCCAAAGCTTCTAGGAGTCCCCCGCCTGCGCCGGGCTTAGGCTCAATATACGGGTAATAGAGAACGCCGTGCCTGGCGCAAGCGCCCGCATTGTCAGCCATGCCATCGAGCACGAACCGGTGAAAGCGGTCGCTGGCCCACCGATAATCGCAGCGCAGCGCTTCCAGAATGACGAGCGGCTTTCCTCCGAGCTCGCGGCAATGTTCCAACGCGCGATCGAGCGCGAAATTGTGCCTAACGCGCCTGTTGGCGATCATCCAGTACAAAACGTAATCACCACCGCCGCGCACCGGCGCTTCATTGCACTCTCGAATCCGGATACCCGCAACCGCAGACACTTTGCTCTCCTCGATTTTCCGTATTACGTGGGGCTTGGAAGTGGATGCCTCCAAGAATACCGGACCTGCTCCAGGCCACCAAGCCACGAAGGGAATCCTTGACTTTTCCGCTGCCCACGCTATTGTCGGCGTTCCAGGTTTGGGAATAAACCTGCCGCCGCCCGAGTTCCTTCAAGTAACTCCCCGGGATGGCCGCAAAGGGGTCCTCTTCCATGATGGCAGCAAACGAAACTGTGGCCGCAGGCCTCGCGACCTATTACGAATTTGTCGCCCTGCAGTTGCACAAGTGGGCCGACCCGCTTTCCAACGAACAGTTCTGGCGCAAGCCCTATCCTTATGGAAACAGTGTTGGCCATCTGGTTCTTCACCTGACCGGCAACTTGAACTATTACATCGGCGCCCGCGTCGCCGAAACCGGTTACGTGCGCGATCGTAACCGCGAGTTTACCGACAAGCAGCCACCTTCCAGGGAAGAAGCACTGGCTGCCTTTGACGGCGCCATCGCCATGGTGGTGGCGGCGATTCGCAAGCAGAGTGCGGAAGATTGGGGAAAAGCCTACACCGCCCAGCTCGAACCTGAAGCCGCCGATCGCTTCCAGATTTTCCTTCGTTGTGCGGGCCATGCGTATCATCATGTAGGGCAAATTGTGTACCTGAGCCGAGAGTTAGCGAGAACCTAAGGCCGGGAAAAAGGCGCCGCCACGAAGCAGAGTGGGCTTTGCAGCGGCGAGAAGTGAAAAGCGAGTGGTCGAACAAAAGCGGCTCACAACGGGCAAGGCTGCCCTGTTGCTGATACTTTCCGCCTTGGGCGCGATCGTTTCGGCAAAACTGCTGCGCGGCTGGCACATCTATGTTGGATTTGCCGTCGTGGCTATCGTTTTGTTCATTGGGTTTATCCGCTGGAACCGCAACGACTGAGTTCGCTTGTCTTGCCAAACATGGGGGTATCTTGCGATGCGAAAATTGTTTCTGATTCCCGTAGCGTTGTCGGCGTGCGGAGCGCTCGTGCTTTCTTCCGGAGCGCAGGAAGCGGCGAATGCCGCTAAAGCGGCCCCTTCGACGACGCCCACCATTGAGCAGTCCTTGGAATGGAAGAGCGCTTTCAATCCGAAAATCTCGCCGGACGGAAAGCGCGTGGTCTACGAAGCCCAGAAGACCAACTGGGAAGACAACGCCTTTGAACGAAACCTGTGGATTGTGGACGTAGCGTCTGGTGACTCGCACGCTCTCACTTCCGCCAAAAAATCGAGTACCAATGCTGAGTGGTCCCTTGACGGCAAATGGATCGCTTTTCTCTCCGATCGCCCGGCCCAGATCAAGGATAGTCCAGATGGCAAAAAGCAGCTTTACGTGATTTCCGCCGACGGCGGCGAGGCCCAGCAACTCACCAAATCCGAGAACGACATCAATGCCTTCGGATGGGCGCCGGACTCGAAGCGCATTGCTTTCTCAACGACTGATCCCGACCCCAAATCGCTGAAAGACCGCAAAGAAAAATACGGCGAATATTCCGTCGTTCACGCCGATTATCAGATGGCCCATCTTTGGACCATCGAGCTGCCTGCCGGAGGCGCACCTGCCCCCGAGCCGAAGCGCTTGACCGAAGGCGACAAATTCACTGTTGGAGAATTCTCTTGGTCGCCGGATGGCACGCGCATCGCCTTCAGCGCGCAGAAAGATCCCGATCTGATCTCCTCGTTTTCCGCCGATATATACGTCGTGACGGTGAGCGATAGTGTTGTAAAGAAAATCGTCAGCACGCCGGGGCCGGACACCAATCCCAAATGGTCGCCTGACGGAAAACAAATCGCTTTCGAGACCGTCGCCGGCTCGAAATATTTCTTCTACACCAATGTAAAACTCGCGGTCGTCCCCGCCGAAGGCGGCACTCCCCAGGTTTTGACCGAAGCTTTTGACGAAGATCCCGGGCTCATCGGCTGGGGCCCGGATGGAATTTATTTCGCGGCAGAGCAGAAGACTTACGCGCATGTCTTTCGACTGAATCCTGCGACAAAGGCTGTCGAAAAATTGAGCACCCCCGATCACATGGCTTCCTTTTCTTTTTCCTTCTCGCAGGACTACAAGCGCGTGGCTTATCGCTCGGCCGTCGAAAATCAGTACGCGGAAATCTATTCATCCAGCGTCGCACTTTGGGAGGGCAAGAAGCTCACCGCCATGGGCGACCAACTCAAAGGATTTGCGCTCGCTCGCCGCGAAGTCATTTCCTGGAAATCGGCCGACGGCACAACCATCGAAGGCGTGCTTTACACCCCGCCCGATTTCAGCATGAAGAAAAAATATCCCTTGTTGGTGGTGATTCATGGCGGGCCCACCGGCGTGGACCAGCCCATCGTCAATCCGGACCGCTACTATCCTATGGAGCGCTTTGTGGCCAAGGGCGCCCTGATACTGCGCCCCAATTACCGTGGTTCCGCGGGCTACGGCGAAAAATTCCGCGCCTTGAACGTTCGCAATCTCGGCGTCGGCGACTATGCCGACGTCATCTCCGGAGTCGATTCTCTCATTGCCAAAGGCTGGGTCGACAAGGACCGCGTAGGCGCCATGGGCTGGAGCCAGGGCGGCTATATCTCCGCATTCATTACCGCATCAAGCGACCGATTTAAAGCCGTCTCCGTCGGCGCGGGCATTTCCGATTGGATGACCTATTACGCAAATACGGACATCACCCCATTCACACCGCAATATCTGCACGCCACGCCGTGGGACGATCCCGAAATCTACAAGAAGACTTCGCCCATCAGCTACATCGCCAAAGCCAAAACGCCCACGCTCATCCAGCACGGCGAAACCGACCGCCGCGTGCCCATCCCCAACGCGTACGAACTCCGCCAGGCCTTGGAAGACCGCGGTGTGCCCGTAAAAATGGTGGTCTACAAAGGCTTCGGCCACGGCATCACCAAACCCAAGCAGCAGCGCGCCGTCATGGAAGAAAACGAAAAATGGTTCGCCCAATACATCTGGGGTGAAAAACCGCAGGAACCAAAGCCACCTGAACCGAAGGCAGAAGAGAAGAAATCAACAGCAGCGGTAAATCCGTAGCTCTGGTAGCGGCAGGAGGTCCGGTTCAACCCAGCCTTCGC
>Ga0075029_100002576_pt1 | contig 10279 bp, 19 predicted proteins | sample LitLauG_LLR_2013_FD_71391 | JGI IMG/M metagenome (GOLD analysis project Ga0075029, IMG submission 71391) | Freshwater sediment microbial communities from North America - Little Laurel Run_MetaG_LLR_2013 | ecosystem: Environmental > Aquatic > Freshwater > Creek > Sediment | place: USA...
CCCCCTCTCACCGAGCTGAAACCGATTGCCGCTCCTCCTCCCCCGACAGGGCCTGACCCCGAGCCGGTTGACGGGTTCATCTTCAACCCTCCCCGGCCAATTCTGTGACCAATATCCCTGGACTCTCCCCTCGACAGAATGAGATCGCCAACCTGCTCGCCGAGGGGCTGAGCAACAAGGAGATCGCCAGGAGGCTCGCCGTAAGTCTGAGCCACGTCAAAAGCCAGACCCATCTCATATTCGTCAAAACGAGCTGCCCGAACAGGGCATCGTTCATCTCTCGATACAATGAGCGCGACATAGGCGACCAGAACGCTTATTGGCTTTGGGAGAGCCAGAAGCTCATTCATAACTTGCTTGGGCTGCTATCACGTGGTAAAAGTGAAGCCGCACAAGAAGAGATCAAAAAGTATTGGGACAGATGGAGAGACAAACCCTCACAAGGACCCGCTTCGTCATCAGCGCAATCGACAAGCGATTCTTCGTCCGAAGAGAACTCTTCTCAGTCCTTGCCTTAAACGAGAACGAGGCTCTGCTCATGGGATACCACAAACTCTCGCCAGAGTGGAAGGGTATCATGCAGCCAGAGTCTCTCCGAGCAGTGAGGTCGATATGGCAAGAGAAGATTCTACAGAAGTAGCAGTTGAGACTCTTGCAGGAAAGCAAGAAAGACTCGTTCAGATCCTGAAGGATATCAATGATGAGGGCCAGGGGATCTGGACTCTGAAGATATATCCACCAGACCGAAGATCTGAGTTGCTTTATGGGATGATAGCCGGAGATCCGATGTCCATAGCGGTCGTGAGGAGCGTCACACAGGCTATCGAGGCCCATGTGCAGTGCACGTTCTGCGATAATAGGTTCTCCAAGGATTTCATGCCGAACACGCCGGCCCTTCTCACCGCAAATGTCGAACATCCAGAGCGCTGCCTGTTCATGGCGGTCTGCGACACTTGCCGGGAGAAGTATCCTGAGAACTACGATCTCGTAAAAACCCTGTTCGAGTTCGTCAGGCAGCACATGATCTCAGATGCTCGAAAGCTCGACATTAACCAAACAACCGGGAACGCATAAATACCATGAAATACGACGAACTTATCAGCCTCATGGCCGCCCCAATCTTCGCGGTCGGACTTCTCGCATGCTTCATGGATAAGGACGGCGAGAAAGATACCTTCCCGACAGAACAGGAGCTGGAAGTCATCCGAAGAGCCGCAGTTCGCATGGCAAAAGACCTCCAGACAGAGGTGGAAGAAAGCCACACTTAGAATCAAAACCTGCCCATCATTTGCAGAAATCAACGAGTAAATGACGGCATTAAACCCGTAATTCGTATGTCTTATGCAATCTGCAAGGCGTTGAGACACAAACGTGACCGTAAACCGAACATGACACCATTGGCTATCTTAGGCGTCGTCATCGCGCTTGCTCTCGCGCTAGGCTGTGCGATCGAGCAGTGGTGGTTCGCCGTCGATCCGTGGGTTCTAGTCGCAATTCTCATCGTTCTCGTCGATAATGCGTTCGGAGACTAGCCGATGAGCATAAAATGCAAAGCCTCAGATCTCATCAAGCTTCTACAGAAAACCATAGAAGACTGCGGCGACAGGATAGTTCTTATGCCAGGGAACTACCCCATAATAGGAGCCGTCATAGAAGACGGAGAATCTGTGCAATTATTGCAAGGCGATCGAATTGCAATCGCAAAACCACCCAAGAAGGTTTACTACCCATGACGTTCGGTAACGGTAGCCCACATAGCTGCGTCATCTGCGGCAATCTCGTATACGGGAAGTCATTCACCGTCACAGATTACGTCAGAGTCGAGAAACGTCTCCCGTTTGGTCTCAAGTGGCATACCAACGTCAGGACCAACCTCGATGTGTGCCCGACATGCTTCGCCGACTACGAGACGCCACAGCAGCCGCTATCGCCGATCCAGTGGATCATGATCATCCTCTCACTCGCTTTCTGCATCGGCGCCATCGTCGGCGCTATCTCGCACTCAGTAGGATACCATCATCCATGAGCGACAAACAACCAACCCGCAAGTTCTCCACCACAAGCAACTGGCTCGCCGGAGGCGTGGCTTTCTCCGTCATCGCCCTCTACGCCGGCTGCGCGGCCCTCACCTTCGCAGTCACCGTTCTCCCCTGGCTCATCGGCATCGGATGGATGATGCACCACTGGCTCGGAGTGAGCTAACCCACAATGGCGTGGAAGCCAATCAAGTCCGCACCCAAGACCGAAGGATGTGCACCAATCTACCTCGCGCACTTCCAAGCCAAAGAAATATGGCCGACATACGTCGTGATCGCCCGCTGGGGAACCGATATGCCCGGATACATCCACTGCGCCTCATACTCCGGATGGTTCGTCGATGGCATCCCACTAGAAGACCCACCTCGACGCAAAGGCGTCAATAACTACCACGGCATCCTACCACGAGCTGAATACGCCCCAACTCACTGGGACTGGGTAAAACCGCTGTGAACTTCGACGATCCCAAACCAACCAAAGAAAAACGCCGCCAGAAACAAATCTGGCTCCTCCCCTCCATCAAAGAACGCCTCGACCTCGAAGCCGCTCACAGATCCATCAGCTTCTCCAAAATGATCGAAGTCGCCTGCACCCACTTTCTCACCGACCTAGACAACAAAACCCAATGAACCCAACCCACGACCTAGCGTGGTTCCGCATCCTCAGATTAGCAGCAGGGCACTATGGCTCTCCACCCTCTTAAACCGTGCCCGTTCTGCGGCTCACAAGACATCCGTAGAGCCGACAACATCCTAACCGATAAAGACTGCCCTAATATCACAGGCCCTACAGAATACTACTTCTTCTGTAACCAATGCCACGCGTCCTCAAAACGCTGCCCCGCACCCGAAGCTTCCCTCCTCTTCTGGAACGAAAGAACCAAAGTGCCAAAACCAAGACTCGACTGGCTCGACTATCTCTTCTTCGCTACTTACATCATTCTAGCGTCTTTCATCCTCTGGCAAGTCCTCGATGCCGTGAGACCTATGATCTCATTCCACTAGATCAATCATGTCAGTCAAACCCATCTTTGCTTGGTATGACCTCTGGATAGGCGTCTTCATAGATCGCCCCAAAAGACGCATCTATGTGTTCCACATCCCTTGCTTCGGCTTCGTCATCCAGCTCTCGTCTCATTCCACTAAAGCAAGCGCCCAAGAACCTTCTGAGCGTGCTCGATAGGGTCCTTATTGCTTTTTCTCCTATTGCACGTTGCATGAGTTATCTGAAGATTCGATCTAATATGCGGACCACCTTTTGATACTGGCAATATATGGTCTAAGTCCCTTTTGTCCGTTGATCTTATCGGATAACTACACAACGGGCATTTCCCCTTCTGGTTTTTCCAAAGCCATTCTATATCGTCAAGATGAACTCGCCCAGTCGCTCCGCGTCTCTTGGCTACAGAGTTGCTCTTGATAGTCTTTCCACACTCGACGCACTCACCCTTGCCATTAACCCTCCTTACATTACCATGACCATTTCTACATGGAGCGCCAATGTATGTCTTTTCGCCAGACGCTAGAGCCTTGGCCCTATTTTCGCGATAATCGGCAATCTTTGCTAACCTCTCGGCCGTAGACTTGGCTCTCCTTCGAGCTGCACTTATCCTGTGATAGTGTCGCTTTTTAAGCTTTCGGTCTTCACTCCATTCTCTATACGGCTTCTTGCGAGAGCTTTTGCGGTTTTCCTTATTGCATTCAAGGCACATAGCATTGTCAACACGCTTATGAGATATATGACCACTCTTACACGGCTTTCCAGAATCATAAGTCTCTAGTCCAAGTTTCCTCGCTATAATTCGTGGGTGAGAAGAAAGCTTCCCACTTCTTATCCTTCCTCCAGATGAGTCCACCCTTTCGGGTCCGCCATCTCTATCTCGACGACTAGATTGCCATCTGCGCTTATTCGCTTTCCGACATTCAACACACTTCCCATCAAGTGTTCTCCTGTCACAGGTATGACCATTCTTACATGGTCGGCCCGACGAATAAAATTGCAGACCTAAAGCAATCGCTTCTGCGCGTTTCATCCATTTTTTTTTGCTGGATTTTCTGGAATTTTTCAAGGGTTTTATTTTGGGTGATAGTGAGGGTGTTCGTGTCAGAAGGGTCCCCTATCTGGGACTCCACACGATTGGTTTCAGGGACTCCTCTGATTGTGGACAGACTTAGCCTCTATCGGCTCGATTAGCACACATAATGCAATGACATACACCGTGAGCATGTGCTGAAACATGCCTCGCAGTTGTGCGAGCACATCAGCGCAGATAGCTTCTGCAACCTCTGATAGATCGCATAATGTGCATTATGTTAACTCGCCACAATTGCCCTTAGTGGCACTCGCTTATGCGTTGCATCGCTCTCGATTAGCCTTGAGGCATGCACCGTGGCGTGACGATCTTACCGGAAGGCTGGCATGCTCGCAATCGCGGATCGTGCATTGCCCTAACCTTTAAGGCTGCGATGGCAACACTACGGCCGATCAAGTTTTCTGCTCATGCCATATGGTGCCGGTATGCTGGAGCGCCCCCTCCCCTAGTTTGTTGTGCATAGAGTCTATGGCATTGGCGCTTGGCGTGCTGGCGCGATGCTGGGCGTGTTGTGGAGATCGGCTGGCATGGTTGATGCAGCTGGGCGTACTGGTGGCGTGTGGGGTGGTGCTGGGCGTGCTGGCGCGGTGGCTTGTTCGGTGGCTGGAAAGCCGGTTGCGGGAGAGCGTCGGCGGTATTGGGCACGCTCACGTTTTTGTGACCATATTACTATGGGATAGTTGTATACAGGGCGGGCGAAAGACGACTAGGATCGTTTTCAGAGAGATTAGCCGACTACACAATGACTAGGTTGAGATACTCAGTGGGGTGCAAGTGCCCTGCCAAGGGCCAGCTAGTGATCGGCCGATTGATCCTGCTACGTTTTATCGCCTCACAATGCACGCGACACATTGCGGGAAGCCTGACAAGCTTCCTGCGGTCACTGTAACGGTCAGATCAAGGTCAGCTGCGATAGGCTAGGGCAGGATCAAGACTAAGGTTGAATCTCTTGGAATTGCCCTATCGTGCATGTAATCAACGGTTGCGTGACCATAGGGCATGAGTAAGGTTGACGAATTGCAGCGACGTTAGGCTTTCGGGCCTAGCCTTGCTGCAATGGCCTGCCTTACAACGTTCTCGACTCGTCAGTAATATTGAGGGGAGGTTGATACCACCATGCGCTACACAATTGCCCATATTCGTCGCGTTCTCGATTGGATGGACTCTCGCGGTTGCCCACAATGGCAACAGCAACGCGCTTATGAGTGCATGATAGCACGAAGGGGTTAAAAATGCCGCTCTTTCGTCGTCAGGCTCCGCCATCGCACCAACATGATGCAATGACGTATCACATACATCGGCATTGCGTGTTGGTTGCGGTGCGTGTGCGTGATCTCGACTATCTGACCTATGCGGTAATGGTTGGATGGACATTCGTTACTGCGTGTCATGTATTCCTTGCCCTATGCGGCATGAGTCATGGTCGCCATCGTCACTGACCTATGGCTGATTTGTGGGGAGTGTGTTAATCTCCCCACTGACCAGCGGATAGGGCTGGCATATCGTAAACCCAAACAACGGAGAGTTATCAAACATGAGTGCAGCAATGGATGACGACGACGTATTCGCCAGCAAGGCTGATGCGATGGATAACGCGGAGATGTTCTACGGGGCAGACTGCCACCGGAACATCAAGTATTCGGGCACCGACGAGTCGGGCTGGCGCTGGCGCTATGTGCCAGATGGCGCACTAGTTGACGCGGAGGTTATCCGGTTTGATCCTGGCTTAGCGGATGGTGCAACGTATGTGCCCACCGACGATTATCTGCCGCTATCGGATCGCAAGCTTGAACTGGTTGCGCTCGCTGACGACGTGACGCTGCCAGCCGGACCGGAACCGTTTGCGGGCTGGACTGAGGTTGACACAACCAGCGACGAAGCGGCGGCCGAAGCGTTGCCCGAACTGCCGGAGCTTGACCCCGACGAGATGCTATCCGTCAAGCTTTCGGTCACGCTCTCCCGCGCTATGGTGCGCCAGCTGGAAACATTGCTATCTTGCTCCGCCTATCCATACCGGCTGACTTGCTCCCCTGCCAAGGCTGGCAAGCCGGGGCGCAAGCCTGCCTCTACGGACTCGACTCCTCGCCAGCCTGATCCGAACAAGTGCCACGTGGCTGGAACATCGTGGAACATCGAAGTCTTGCGGGAGCGTGATCCGACAAATTACAAGGCGTGCCTTTCCATGAAAAGCCGGATCGACAACGCCTATCGTGCGGGCGATCTCCTAATGCTCAAGACTTTCTCATGGGCAGGGTGTGAGGGGAACCCGGGCAAGGGCAACACTTACGGTAGGCAGGGCGGGCAGTATCTTGCGAACTGTATTCGCCAGCTGGAATACAACCAAGACGCCGACGCGCGAGCGATGGCAAACCCGGAGTAGTGCCATGCTCCGCACTGCGATACTAGCTGCGCTGGCGCTGGGTGTGACCCATGCTAGCGCGGCAATGAACCCGGAGGAGACTGCCTACTGGGTAGGCGCGTGTGACGCGCTCTATTCGGCGGGCCTTCACCATCGGGTAACGATCCGCGTTGAACCCAAGGGCAACGGCCCAGAGTTCATGCTGTGCCAAGGTGATGGCAAGGGTATGAATTACCTCACGGTTCGCCCCGAACAATGAAAGTCTTAGGCTGACGAAACGGAGCGCACTGGTTTGCGCTCCGTAGGCCAGCGATCAAGCTTGGGGATAAAACAAACGGAGAGTAGCAAAGATGGCAAAGAGTCTTGAGGCCGCGCGCGACGTGGCGGCATCGCTACGGGCGCGTAACCCGATAATCTGGATAAACACCAAGGAAGAGCGGCGAGTCGAGCAATGGGTGTTTAAGGCGGCGGAGAATGCCGCCTTAATCCCTCGCACTTGGGATATCGCGCAAGGCGTCGCATCCCTTAGCGGTGACATCCTTGAGGAGTTCCAAGGATCAGCTGGCGACGTAAACAATACGCTTGGATATGTCGCGACTGCGGCCAAGACTGGCAAATGGGATCGTGGCGCATGGATCATGCGAGACTTGCACGTATGGTTGCGTGACGCGATGGGTTACATCCCGTGTCGAATGTTGCGCAATCTGGCTTATACGCTCTCCGGCGCCCGGCCGGATCGTGCACAGTCGCTGGTTATCATCGCACCCAGTTCTCAGATACCGGAGGAGTTAACCAATCAAACGACTCTGATCAATTGGCCGCTTCCGGATCGTGAGGAAATCGGCGAGATCGTTGACCTGACGATTGAGAACATCGGAAAGGATGACTTGCGCGCTAGTGCGCTGGAACATATCCGCACCAATGGCAATCGCGAGGCGGCCATTGATGCGTGTGTCGGTTTGTCAGGAGAGGAAGCGGAGTCATGCTTCGCTCGTTCTCTTGTTCTGCACAAGCGGATTGATCCTGCGACGGTTGCCCGCGAGAAAAAGCGGATCATCGAACGCACGAGCGGCTTGACCTGGATTGATCCGCTTCCCGGTGGCCTAGCGGCAGTCGGTGGCCTTGATCTCTTGAAGTCATGGTTGATCGAGCGCAAGGCGGCATATGGGCCAAAGGCACGCGCCTATGGCCTGCCAATGCCTCACGGTGCCTGCGTAGTGGGTGTGGCTGGTTGCGGTAAGTCGCTTACTGCAAAGGCTGTAGCAACCGCTTGGGGAGTTCCCTGCCTGCGTTTGGATATGGGTGCGCTCAAGTCAAAGTATGTCGGCGACAGTGAGCAAAAAATCCGCGAAAGCCTAGCCGTAATCGACGCGATCGGCCCTTGCGTAGTTTGGTTGGATGAAATCGAGAAGGCTATGCAAGGCGGAACATCGGACGGAGCGGCTGACGGTGGCGTGAGTTCTGACGCGCTCGGGGTCATGCTGACATGGCTACAGGATAAGCAAGGTGGCGCGTTTGTTTTCGCCACGTGCAACGATGCGTCGAAACTGCCACCAGAACTGCTACGCAAGGGGCGGTTTGATGATATCTGGTTTGTTGATCTCCCCAACTCTACGGAGAGGGAACAAATCATCCTTACGGCTATGAAGTCTCACGGTCGCACGGAAACAATCGACGCGGCTAAGGTTGTGGCAGCAACGGAGAACTTTTCCGGCGTAGAGGTTGCGACATTGGTTGAGTCGGCATTGTTCGCCGGTTTCGCCGATGGCGAGAGGCCGATCACAACGGAAGACTTGGTTGCTGCGACGAAACGCGTTGTTACCCTCTACAAAACCAAGACTGAGGAAATCGACAAATTGCGGCTGTGGGCAAAGAACGCTGCCCGGCCCTCATCGACTCCTGACGTTTCACCAACTAGCAGCGACCGTCCTAGCGGGCGCCGACTTGATCTCTAAGGCTTGACTCAAACTGATACTGCGGGATAGGCTCCGGGCTTGTTCCGCAGTTTCCCTTTTGCACATAGGGGAGTGTGACCTCCCCTAGCTGCAAAGCGGAACAAAACAACGGAGAGTCTACCAATGGAACGTGTTTACACACTACGCCCTGGCTATCTCGTTCAGCTCAGAACTGCGATTGACGGTAACGTTGATCACGAAAAAGAGGAAATCGAGGCACCACACCTAGACTCCGATGGTGTGGCGATTGTTTCCGCGTGGAATACCCGCCGCACGGTAAAGAACCCGGAGGAGTATAAGCTTGCAACGCAAGTGCGCGGGCGCATTCGGAATATCATCACGCGCGTTTGCTCCACATCGTCATACGGACTGCTGTGCCGGTTTGACATGAAAGACAAGCTTGACGCCGCGATTGTGACAGCCCGTGCGCTGGCGGCGGAGTTCAATGCACAAGCGGAGATAACAGAGATTTCCGTTTACACCCTGCTAGGGCAGGTATCGTCCTCCGACGCTGAAGCAATGCGCGCCATCAACCGCGACGTGCGGGATATGATGGATTCCATGACGGAAGGACTTAAAGAAGCGAACGCTGACAAGATACGCGATGCGGTCAAGCGGGCGAAAGCAATTGAAGGCATGCTGACGGAAGACGCATCCGAACGCGTGAAACAAGCAATCGCAGTCGCACGAGCCGGCGCCAATCGCATCGTTAAGTCTGGCGAGGTTGCAGCTGGCGAGGTTGACAAGGCTACGCTTGACGTAATCAAGCGCAGTCGCACGTCATTCCTTGATCTATCCGACGCGGGAGAGATCACTGCACCGACGCACACTGCCCGCGCGGTTGACCTAGCGCCAGATTGTGCGGCGGATATCGTCATGCCATCGCTCAAAAACATGCTGGTCAAGCTTGACCTCGCCGACGCTGGGATCACGGAACCGCGCAACGATATCCCGCTACCAGCAGATGGCCTAGATGCTGCTAAGGGCCTACCCGTCACGTTCGCCGACGAATAAGCCCGCTATCATTTATCGCTGCACCGTGTAAGCAAATAGCTTGCACGGTTCGGCGACAAGCGATAGAAATGCGCTTGACTTCAATCAATCAAAACGGAGAGTTATACAATGCCATGCGATAGACGTCGAAAGATAAACCAGACTCTTGACCAGAGAAAGCAAGAGATCAGAGACTTCGTTAAGATGCTCTCCGATCGCTTGGTTGCGGGCGCAACACGCGTAATCGTTGGGCCGACCGGTGCGGTCAAGTTTACCGGCATTGATCAGGAGATGAAAGACGCCAACATGACCGACGCGTGCACCGTGTTGCGGATCATGTCATCCGGCAGCACTGCGGCCAAGATGGCGCTACAGAACGCAGCTAGGCTAAGCGGGCGACCGATCAACATGCAATCCATCGGGCAGGGTCATCACTCGCACGATGGCGGGCAGACTTGGCATACTCACAAGGGCTAGCTTAGGCTGATATGCTTGGGGAGCGTATGCTCCCCACATTACCAGCGATCAAGCTGGAACGGAGAGTCAAACCAATGAAAACGCACGACGTAATCAGCGACGAAACCACTATGGACACGTTCCACGCGTTGCACGGAGCAATGACGGCCGAACGCCACGCCCTGCCCACCAGCAACACGGATCAGGCTTTGCTTGACGCCGTGACCGCGTGGATTGAGGAGAATGCCAGCGACGAGCGCGGGCGCGTTGACGCTGGCATGGCGTTCGCGCATCTTGACCAGCTGGCCCGCATTGCCGAACGCGCCAGCCTACTAGTGGTTGCGCGTCACTAAAAGGGAGAGGGGAAGGAGGGGCGAAAAGCCCCCC
>Ga0075029_100002579_pt1 | contig 10273 bp, 17 predicted proteins | sample LitLauG_LLR_2013_FD_71391 | JGI IMG/M metagenome (GOLD analysis project Ga0075029, IMG submission 71391) | Freshwater sediment microbial communities from North America - Little Laurel Run_MetaG_LLR_2013 | ecosystem: Environmental > Aquatic > Freshwater > Creek > Sediment | place: USA...
TCAAGGGATCGGCCTTCGCCCATCTTGATATATTCGCATAGGGCTGTATAAGCCTTTGGCGTTTCATCGTCGCGCTGCGGGATGGTGATATTAATCATTTGGCGCTGTCATTTCTGCAAGCGTTCCGGTCGGAATTGCACCGCCGCTTATTGGCTGGTCGCCAATCGTGCCACTGTCAACACTTGGAACGCGTTTTTTTGGGTACGGTTTCGCTAACGGGGCGATCTGTGCTTTCATGGCTGCATCCAGTGGATACAGATAACTATATTTTGATGATCCTACGGTGATCTGATAGTTCGGGTCTAGGATAGCCAAGTATTCTTTAGTTGTCAAATGCTTGGGCTTGCTCGATCTGATGCTGCGCCCATGATGGCGCTCACCATTTACTATATATTCGTCGCTGGCGTGGCTCATGCCTATAAATACACAACCGGCGGCTTGGTATATTGCTCCTGTATGCCCAAAATCAGGATCGGCGTAATTGGTTATCAGACGGAGTCCTGGCGACGCTTTGGTTAACAGTTTGATGGCTATTGTAATGATGCGGCTGACGGCGGTCTGATGGTTCGTTAGGGCTATGCGCGTCATCTCGCAAACTTCGGTTTGCTGCAATTTGTACGGTTTGCCGATGTTGTTGTTACTGCCTCGGCTGAATATAATCACGCCCTTAAAATCCCCGCTTTCCCATACGCCGATATTAATCGTTTTTCCTGCTGGCATAGCGTGGCTATAGTGCCAGTGTTTCACGGCATAGGCGGCGGCGGCGTGGTCGCAATAATCAAGGCGTAAAATGCTTTTATCAGTCATGCCGGTATAAAGTGCTCCCCACACTGGGGGCATAGTACGGCAACTTTCTGGTCAAGGCGTCCTACTTCGTCAACGGGGATCGGCTTAAAATCTGGCACTATCTCTAAAATGTCGGCTAGTTCATCGTCATCAAAAAAACGATTGAGCGGTACGCCATCGGCTTGTAACTGGCTTAATGCTTCACTATCCCAGTTTAAATTGACTTGGGCGGTGCGATTGTCGGCTATAGCTAATTCGCGGGCTTTGGGCGTGTCCAGTGATAGATCAGTACGTTGTACCACTATGAGCGTATGACCATCGGTCTGTACTGTCTGCGTGGTCAGGCCCGCGTCAAGCGCGGCGGTCAGAGTGTGATTGCCAGCGATTACGATTCCATCTTTATCTATCAGGATGGGGCGGCCAGCGCCGTACTTTTTAATGCTGCTGGCGATCATGGCTCGGCCTCGGTCGGTTCCTTTGTTGGCGTTTCGCTTGTCTAACGTCGGCATAGTTAAAACTGCGCTCCGCAATAGGGGCAAGTGTAGCGGCTGGCGGCGGGTTCATCGCTGGCCGGTGGCGCGGGGTATTCAATAACGCGGGTTTCTGCAATAAGGGCGCTTAGTTCGTCATCTGTGAAAAATTCGGTAAGGTCTGCGCCATCGGTCTGTAACTGCTGGATTATCGCGGGATCAAATTGTAGATCTAATTCGGCTACGCGGTTATCTGCAATCGCTAAGCTCCGACCGGCTGGGCTGTCGATTGATAGATCGGTGCGTTGTACTACAATCAATTGTGTACCGTCGGTCTGTATGACCTGGATCGGTATGCCTGCGTCCGCTGCGGCTTGAACGGTTTTATTTCCGCCTATAATGCGCCCATCGTTATCGACAAACACACCACGACCCGCGCCGTAACTGCTTAGACTATCCTCTAACATGGCAAGCCCGCGAACGGTTCCTATATTGGCGTTTTGATCGTCGGGTGTTAGATCGTCGATTGAACGGATTATTTTTGGCATACGGCGCGGGCTGCTCCTGGTCAGGTGTTATATAACCAGTATAGGCATGATGCCTATAAATTGTCAAGCGGTCACGGCTGACGCGGCGAAGGTTGCGCTATATCCTGGGGGTTATCCTTCCTTAACTGTGCTCGGATCTGTAGCTGTATCGTTTCAAAATGGCTAAAACTGATAACGCTCTGATCTCGCCCGCAATAATCAAAATAGGCGGCGTCCGCTGGCCGGTTTAACTGCGTTGGGTGTGTTTCAAGCCACCGGCGGGCTATTGTTTTTTTAGGCTGGCGTTTCGTTCGGTGGGTGTTACGGCGTGGTGATCTTTGTATCGCGCGGTAATTCGTCGCCACGTCTTACGGCGTTCGTATTGCTCGCATATGCTAAGGCGTCTTCACGGTTCACAAACGGCCCGTAGCATATACCGCCGTTAAGCCCATAATAGGCGGTCGGGCTTATGGCGCTGCGGGCTTCGCGTTGATCGGCGCGGCGGTTGGCGGTCTGGCGTGCTATGCGTTCTAAATGCGCTTCGGTGGCGTCAAGGTCGGCGGCTTGATCGGCTGCGTTCGTTTCTGCGGGGGTCGGGGCTTGCTGATAGGTCAAACGGCGGCCAAAAATAAATCGTAAGTTAGGATTGAGTCCGTTCGCTATGGCTTCGCGGCGCATATCTGAATATTTATCGACGTGATCGCAAGGGTTTTCCCATGTATCGCATGATAAGCGGCGCGATCCATCATATGATGTTCCGCGCCTGATCTGGCCTCGTGGCTTTGCGCATACGGGGCAAGTCCAAACAAGTCTAATGGTTATGGTGTCAAAGCCATTGTGTTCTGATTGAGCGGGTATACTGACCCAGCGCGTTGGGGGCGGCGCGGTAAAGCGCGCGTATTCTTCATCGCTGATCGGCTGGCTGATGTATAGATCGTCGCTGGCGTTTTGTTCGGTCGGGTTTTGGCGCATTTTCGCTTGATGCTCTTCGATTGCCTTGTATTCGGCGATCATGTCGGCGGTTAGTGTAATCATGGTCTTTTTGCTCCTGTAGTTCTGGCTTTTTGCTGGATGGGTCGCCCAGCGGGTTAGCGCTGGGCGGTTGGGTAATCAGGCGGCTAATGTCTCGACTACGTAGCGCCAATTTGTAAACTCGCTGGCGTTTGCATACATCATTAAACGATCTTCGTCGGCGTCGATTGAGTAAAATACATCGTCAAGCGCGCTCTCAAATGCGCTGTAATCGTCTTCGTCTGCAACAAAAGCGGCGGCGGCGGCGGTTGCGGCGGCGGTCAATTTGCAGTCGCGTATGATTTTCAGGATCATACTGCTTGCCTGGGCGGTCTTCGTTTCGGTCAGGGTCGCGTCAATCGAACCTAGCATTTTTTCGGCTTTTTTCAGTAACATAGCGCGTAGTGCGTCGTGTGCATTTCCCCATTCAGTAATGGCGCTCATACGGGCGCTATAGTCGGCGTCCGTCATGTTAACGTCAAATTGTGGCGCGGCTTTCATCGCGTAAAATGTCCGGTCATACGCGGCGCGGGCGCTGTCGATTGCGGTCTGTTCGTCGTCTTGCTCTGGTACTTCGTCGATTGTCGCGTAACTGGTCATTGTGCTCATGGTCTGTTTGCTCCTAGTAGACTATCCTTAACTGATGATCAGATCATATCATTATATAATCCCTATGTCAATAGCATAATGAGATCAGTTTTGATTTTCCTCGTTTTTGCTTTCGGTTCGGCTGCTGGTAACGGTAGCGGCAAGCGCGGTTACAAGCGCGGTCAAGGCGGCGCGATCATTGCCTTCTCTGAGTGCGGTCAATAGCTCGGCTTCCTGGCCTTTTGCTATGATAGGGCCTGCGGGGCTGTCGGTTATCACAATATGCGCGTATAGGCCCAAACCGCGCGCATATCGAATAAGCGACTCAAGGCTGGGCGCGGTGCGCTGGCTCTCTATATCGTATAGGTAGCTGCTCGCTAAACCGCTTGCGGCGGCTAGTTGCTTAATGCTGCGGCGTTTAACCTGGCGGATCGTTTTCAGATATGCGCCGGTTTTTTTGGCGATCTGCTTTGGCGTTTCGCTGGTCGGTTCGTTATTCATCGCGTTTTTTCCTGTCGTGGCGCTGGATTAGATACAGAATAAACAAGCAAAAGATGGCAGTGGCGCATGTAGCTACAAACTCAAACATAGCCCCATCCTAACGGGATCGGCTGTTGCATCACCCATAGGTGGCGCATATTCGCCACGTCGATTACCTTGCTATCGGCTGGGTAGACTTCAAATGCTTGAAAGTCGCCATAGCCCACTGCTGATTTGATGCTTTGCAGTTCATCCCATGACAAGCCATCAAGCCAGCGCCCATCCTGGCCGATCTTGCTGCGGCATATTGATAATCGTATGATGTTCGGATCGGCCTCTGCAAACATCTGCACCAGATAATAGCGGCTGCGATAGATGGCAAACGGGCGCGCGCCGCTGGCGTCTTTAATCGCTTCGGGGTCTGACCTGGCCAGGGTCAGGTCTTCGGGCAAGCTGTCGGCGTATTTGTGCTGCTCGGCTATCTGTCGCCGACGTTCGGCGCGGTTGCCGGTTAGGTGGCCTCTGTCGGTGGGTGGGTTGGTCATTATGGATTTATCCTTTATCGATTACGGGCGGCCACGTCATGCGGGCTATATTACGTCGTATGCGGCGAATCAGGGCGTGCGTCTGTTTGCGGGTAAATTCTGGCGTTGCCTTGTATTGATTTCGCAATTTGCGCGGCGGGGTGCCATAAATCAATTCAATCAATAGATCTAAATTCGGCGGGTGTTGTTTTCTCATGGCGTTATCCTATCTGGACACTTCTATAACGGCTTCTGGATGTTCTAAGCAAGCGTTTAGATAATCGGTCAGGAATAGCACAAACTGATCGTATGTGCCCCAGTGGTGAGGATCGTCAAAAATTTTGTAACGGTCGGGATCGCTTTTTAAGCGCGTCAATCCTTCGGTCAGGATCGGGATCAACTGCTTGGCGGTGGTTATGTCGTTTTCTTCCGGGCGCCACACGGCTCCGTAAATGCCTGCGGCGGCGGCCATTTTGTTTAGATTGTGCGTGATATTTCCAGAATAATATTCCTCGTCATCGTCCCAGCCATTGTCTAGCGGGGTGTCTGGAAACTTTTCCAAAAATTCGGTATACGTTAATTCGCGGCGTATGCCGTTTTCGAGTATCAATATTTTGGTATGGCGTTGCTCTGGCGGCTTGATCAGATATACGTCTAAGCTCATGGCTTTATCCTTAATCGGCGCTAATCGGGTCAATGGCGGGCGGTGGGCTGCTGCGCTTCAGTTCAGCGCGTAGGCGGTCTATTTCGCGTCCATAGCCTATTGCCAGGGTGCGCGCATAATCGCGGGCGGTAATCAATTGCTCGTATTCGTCCTCCGATAAAATAACGTAATCGTGGCATAACACGGCCTCTATTACGTCGGTCGTGCTTTTTCGTAGTTGCGGCACCGGGTCAAGTTGATCGGCGATCTGCATGGCATGGGTGCGGATCGCTTTGTAGTCTGCTAGGGTTTTGCTTGTCATCAGGATATAGGCTTTCGTCATTATGAATATAACGGGGTATGGTCAACGGTTGTATCTGACGCGTGCTTGTTGATCATGATCGCGGCGCGCTCGGCGTCTTCAGCGGTGACAAAATGATCGAACAAATCAGCATTAACGTACAAATCAAACTGGTCTGCGGCGCGTTGCTGGATAACATAGCGGTCATGAGTTGGCGCAACCCATGAGCGGCGACTCATGGTGATCACTTTCCACACCGGGCTATTGTCGTTCGGTGCTTTGGCGTTGCGTTCGTTTTCGCGGCTTTCGATTGCTTTTTTTAATTGCGCTTTTAGGTTGCGGTTTTCTTCCTCGGCTGCATCGGCTCTTAATCCAAGGCTGTCGGTCAATTCGTCGGCGTGGTCAATGATGCTATCTTTGTCGGCTACAATCTGCTCAAGCGCGGCGATCTGGTTTTTCGCGTCGGCTAACTGTGATTTGATTATGTCGCGCTCGGTGATTGTCTGGTTTAGTTCGGTCTGTTGTTTGATTAATGTTGCCTGATATGCGGCTAGTGCTAATTCTTTTACTATGTCCCTCGTTAGATTGCGGTCAATTTCGGCGCGTAACTGCTCGATCTCGCTAAGTGCGTTATTTAGACGTTGTGTTAATTCGTCAATGTCGGTCATGGGTAGTTTGTTCATGTTCTGGCTTTTCCTTTTGGCACTATCTTACAAATTGTAACTAACTGGTGGCTTGTTATCCGGTCGGTTTAGATGGTTTTTCGCTGTCGGCCTTCTGGCGCTCTAACATCGTGATTTCGGCGCGTAGGCTTCGGATGGCGTCTTGATAGGTGGCGATCTGTTTCTGGATTGCCTGTATTCGTTTATCAGCCATGGCGCCGATCAAGGTGCTGGCCGGTGGTCGGTAGTTGGTGGCGTTATCCCTCATAATGTAGATTCCTTGGTAGGTTGCTTCCTAATCTTCCGAACACATGGCACGCGGCGTTATAATAGACCTTTGCGAATCCTTTGGCGCCGCCGCGGTTTTTGAGTAGTATCCATTCCATTGTGTTAGGCTCGGCGCTGCTGGGGTTGTATTGGTCGTCTCGGTAGATGCCGATTACCACGTCGGCGTCCTGTTCTAAGCTGCCCGATTCTCTCAGGTCGGCCAGGATCGGGCGCTTGTCTTGGCGTTTTTCTAGGTCGCGGTTCAACTGGCAACCCATGATCAGAACGGCTTGCATCTGGCGGGCGAACGTCTTTGCCCATCGGCTGATCTCGCTTACGGCGCGTTCGCGGTTGCTACCTTTTTCAATCTTTACGTCGATTAGCTGCAAATAGTCGATTAGAATAACGTCCGGCTGTTCGGCCCGGCAAACGGTTTCGATACTCTGCATAGTCTGATGCGGTTCGTCGTCAATGTCCAGCATGTATTTATCGGCGTTGGCCACTAACCTTGTATATTCTTCCCATTCGTGATCGGATAGGTTGCCCAATTCGATGTTATCTACGGGTGTTCTCATTTCAGCCGATGCCAGGCGCGCGCTTACTTCGCTTTCTTCCATTTCTAACTCAAACAATTTAACGCGCTTTCCCTGTCGGCTGAATCGTTTGGCAAGGTGTAACAATACATCGGTTTTGCCCATGCTCGGACGCCCGGCTACAATGTAAAATTTTCCTTTTCTGAATTGCTTCATACTAAGCAGATCGTCAAACTCGGCGATCCCGCTCTGGTAGTCGGGTGGTATTGCTTTTCGGGTTAACGCCTGTTCGCTGGCTGCGTAGGCATTTTGTATCGACCTGGCAAAGCTGATCGATTTTGACTTGATATTGCGGGCGGTGGCCTTGCGTAGCGCGGTGTACGCGGCGTCTATGGCTTCGTGAAGCGTGTTATCGGGCGATTGAAAAGCGCGCATTGCATCTTGTGCGGCGGTCATTCCTGCACGGCGGATCGCGGCGCGTTTGATGAGTTCGGCGTATACCTCGACCTGGCGCGCTGGCCCAGCGAACGTCATTAGTTCGTAAATGTACAGATCCTCGACGCGCTCGGCTTCGGGCTTGGTCTTGAATGCGTCGGCTATCGTTCGATCATCTGGCGTTATGTCGGTGGCCTTTAGTTCGGTTAGTACGGTCCAGATTAGTTGATGTTTGACGCTAAAAAAATCGCTGGCCTCGACTATCGCGGCGGCGGCGTCCAACGTGGTCGGGTCGCTGATTACGCGTCCGATTAATGCCTGCTCAATGTCTATCGAATGAGGAAACACTTGATCAAGTGTCATCGGCTCAAACGATGGGCGGGCGCGTTCGGTTATCTGGTCTGGTTGCTGGGTCATTATATGAACTCCACGTCTGAACGGGTCTTCGGGTCGTCTGGCTTGGCTTGGCTGACCTGGGGCGCGGTGGGGCGCGCTGCTGCTTTGCTGTCGCGGTAGTGCTTGGCTACCTTGGCGGCGTCGTTTGGTAGGCTGGCGTTAGGGTAGCTGGCTTTATACCAGCACACAAACGCGATAATATCAGCGGGGGCGATGTTCGGATCGATGCTCAGTAATTCGGCCTTAACTCTGGCGATTCGGCCTGCTTCGCTGCGGCCAACGGGGTCGGCGGGTTTAATACTGAATAACTCAGATCCTATTACATCGAATATCGGATCGCGTTTGCGTTCCGTTTTCGTTTTCGGATCTGGCGTTTTGTCGGTGTGTGTATTATCTGGAATACCTTTAGATCCTGGTATATCTTTGGCGCTAGTGGGTGAAACTTCATTAGATGAAACTTCAGTAGGTGAAACTTTGGACGCTTTCGGCAATGTGTCTAATATTGCTTTTACTGAGTCCTTGGCTTCTGGCGTCATATACAGATAAGGCCACGTTTTGCCGTCGATGTCGATAACGCCGGTCAGTTGATAGACGTGCTGACGGATCGGTAGTTTTGTCTCCTCGTCAATGCGTTTATTGAACGGTACCAGGATCATGGCGTTATGCTCTATTAGCCATTTTTTAGCTGCTGTTATCGATGCAAGCGCCCAGCCTGTTTCGGTGGCCAGTAAGTCAACGGATGGCCAGCAACGTAGCCTTAAATTAGCGTGCATGGTCAGCATTAACAAAACGGCTAGGCGGCCATCCTGGCGCAATTCTTGCGCATAGTTTCGCATTTGCCAGTGTAGTGTAGTCATGATGGGTTGCGCCAATCGCCCTTAAAATAGCAACGGTGGCACGCTTCGACGGCCTTTAATAATGTAGGGTAAATGCCGCCATCACTGCATAAATCCTGTGATCTCATGACTGTTTCATGTGGATCGGGACAATCCAGCGAAACGATTATAAATCGGTAGCCGTCTGGATTGTAGGTTATTTGCAGTTCGTCGGCGTTATAGGTGGCGTTGTACCAATTCTCAAAACGTCGATGTGGGTGCCATACTAACGTGTATGGTTTATCGTCGTCCTGGGTCGGTTGTGGTATATTCTGAGTAGTCATCTGTAAACTATCCTTTACGGTGATTAGGAACGGGTCAAACGTGGCAAGCGTTGACTCGTTTCGCTTTTATGTTGTTATGACGTAAGTATAACGCAATTCGACGGCGCGCGCTATTCTTTTGTTTTTCTCATATGAGAATCGGCGGCGGCTTGCAATTTGTCATTAAAGCGGGCGATCAATACATCGTAACAAACGGCGCGCACTTCCTGCGCTCGGTCAGCAGCTAGATACTGCTGCGGCGTTGGTAGGTCGGTTTCGTTGTACGCGTGTAGAATGCCATAGGCGCGGCTGTATAGGCTGAATACTTGCGTATCGCTTAGCGTTTCGATGGCAACGGCGGGCGGTGTGCCTGTCTGGTTGATGGCTTGTCCGTTATAGGTCAGCACGGGCAATGACCAATCGGGCGCGGGCGTTTCTTCTGGCGTTTCGTTTGGTGTATAATGTGTCATATGCAATTCGGTTCGACTCCTGTATCGATTTGCTAGGGGCGCTCAACGGTGGCTAGTCGTTGGGCGCTCTGTTTTATGGTGTGAACGTATTATAGATCGGGTTTGGCGTTTGTGCTATTCGGCTGGAAACATTAACGCGAATCGGTCGGTTAACGCTATATACTGCTGGGCGGTGCGGGCGTGAACGGTTACCCCGATTTCGGGATCGTCGAATATGAATACATCGTACCAGGCCAGCGGCTCTTGCTCGTTGCGGTATATGGCGGCGTGGCTGATTGTCCACCAGGTCGTATATAAATCTTTCGGCGGCGGTGTTAGGTCTGGTCGGTCAGGTTGCGCAACGTCAAGATCGCATAGTGGCCACAAGCTGCGCACCACGTCGGCCCATTGCTGATTATGCGGGGCGATCAGGACGCGGCGCGCGTCTTTGGCGGATTCGGGTAATAACGGTAGTTGGTCGTATTCGTTCATGGTTTTAGCGCAATCCTTCCGGGCAGGTGTTGACAAACGGGCACCACCTACAAACGTATGTGGGCGCGGCCGGTGCTGGCGTGTTGGTGTCGATGGCCTTTTGTAGCACGGTAGCACGTTCGGCGATCCACTGGTCTAGCTCGTCAAGCCTTTCCAGCGTAACGGGTACGCGGTGCGTGCCGAGGTGGTAATTGCGTCTTAAATGGCGTTGTTCGCACGATGGGCAAATTAACGATTGCTCGTCAAACGGGTCTAGCGTCATCTTGCACGATTTGCACTTGCTGGCGCCGGTCATGCTGATATAAACAAGCTCGGCACGGTTCACGGTATAACCCATGTGGCGCAACATATTAGCGTATATTCGGATCTGCTGTGTGTTTTCCGATTGCGGCAGCTTGGCGGGGTCTAGGTCTTGCTTGGTCTTAAAATCGAATAGCGTTCCGGTGGTCGGGTTGTAGCCGTCGATTGTGCCGGTAACGGTTACGCCTTCGTATACCCAAGTAACGGCTATGCTGCTGGTCTTGTAATCGTCGTCGTCCTGTTCAAACGCTTCATGTATAAACGTTCCCAT
>Ga0075029_100002584_pt1 | contig 10265 bp, 3 predicted proteins | sample LitLauG_LLR_2013_FD_71391 | JGI IMG/M metagenome (GOLD analysis project Ga0075029, IMG submission 71391) | Freshwater sediment microbial communities from North America - Little Laurel Run_MetaG_LLR_2013 | ecosystem: Environmental > Aquatic > Freshwater > Creek > Sediment | place: USA...
TGCTGTTGTGCGAGCCGTATTGCTTGAGATACACCGTGACCGGGATCAGCACATAATTGTCGGCGCTTTGTCCGAGGGTCTTCCCCTTCTTTTTCCCGACGCCGATGACCTGGTACGTCCAGCCGTCAATGCGAATCTCCTGACCTAGCGGATCCGCGGCGCCCAGCAGATGCTCCACGATATCGGTACCGACCACCGCCACCTGCGAGTGGTTGTTCAGATCGGTGTCGTTCAGCATGCGCCCCGAGGTCAACTCGGTATCAAGGATGGTTGCCACCGAAGGCGTAATGCCCTGAATCGTCGTGTCGCTGATCGATTGCTCGTTATGCTTGACCTTGCCACTGCCCCGCATCAGCGCGCCCACATATTCGCAGTGGCGGCAGGCATCGCGCACCGCCTCGTAGTCCTCTAGGAGAATGTTCTTGCGCTTTTCAGCCGCTAGGAAATGATCAACGTTGGTCTCGACCGGAGACATTTTGGAGACGATGAACACGTCGGCGCCCAGGTTGAAAATCTTCTTCGCGACGTAGTCGTTGATGCCCGACACGAACGTGACCACGGCAATCACCGCCGCCACGCCGATGACGACCCCAAGCAAGGTGAGCACCGAGCGCAGCTTATTCGCCCACAGCGAGCGTAGTGCGATGCGAATGGATTCCGCGATATTCATAAAGCGGGCCGTGGGGCGTTAGAGGCCAGGCCCAGACTTATCAGTCTAGCGCGAATTCAGTGCGGTCGCACCGCTAGGGGCCTAAGGGTGAGGTCTAAGGCCCGAGTCCATCGCATATAATGATTCCGTAGGCAGCCGGACCGGACGGTCGCTTTCCGCGTCTTCGGGCGCGGGGAGAGGAAAGTCCGAACTCCGCAGAGCAGTGTGCCGGATAACGTCCGGGACGTCAGGTTCAAGCCTGATGGACGGAAAGTGCCACAGAAAACATACCGCCCCGACGGCAACGCCGGGGTAAGGGTGAAAAGGTGCGGTAAGAGCGCACCGCCGCGGCAGTGATGCAGCGGGCAGGGCAAACCCCACACGGAGCAAGACCAAATAGGGAGGAAGTCCGCGGCTTCGGTCGCGAACACGTGCCGGCTCGGTGCGTCAAACCTTCGGGTAGGTCGCTAGAGCCGCCCAGCAATGCGCGGCCCAGAGGAATGACCGTCCCACCGGAGCAATCCGGCGGACAGAATTCGGCTTACAGGTCCGGCTGCAAACGAATTTATATTCAACAACTTGCAGTTTTTCGCTCCGTTTAGTGTCCAGTGAGCGAGAATAGAATTCCGGGTCCAGCGGGGTGTTGGCTATCTGCGCCTACTCTAGCGCGTTTCTCTGGACTCCAGACATTTTGGTGAAGCCGGCGAGAACGAAGCCGCTCGCGCGGCGGAAGCCGCCGCACGGGTGTTCTGGTTGGGGAAGACTTGTTGAGGTTTGGGGCGTGATTGAAACAATCTTCAGTTCTATTTGTTCCTGAAATTGGACGATCCAGACTCGTTTCCTTCTCATTCTTGTTGCCCCCAATTTGCAGTCCCCCAAAGGGCGACTCGGCAATCGCGCTACGCGTCAGAGACTTGCAGTCGGACAGATTTACATTCCTATTTCCCGGTTCCGGATAATGCCACGTTTTGCGGGCTGCCCGCGGCATTGTCGGTGATGCTGATGGCCGCGCTGCGCGCGCCGGTTGCCGTAGGCCTGAACTTGACACTGATCGTGCAACTGGCCGATACCGCCAGGGAAGTCCCGCAGGTGTTGCTTTGACCAAAATTCCCCGAGTTGGTTCCAGTAATGGCAATACTGGAGATGGTCAGGCTGGTCGTTCCTACGTTGGTTAGCGTCACTATCGTCGCAGGACTGGTTGTTCCAACGGCCACCGAGCCGAAGTTCAGGCTTGTGGGGGACAGTTTCGCGGTGGTGCCGACGCCCCTCAGCGGCAGCGATTGCGGGCTGCCTGCAGCGTTGTCCGTGATGCTAACCGCCGCGCTGCGCGCGCCGGTTGCCGTGGGTTTGAACGTCACCCTGATCGCGCAGCTGGCCGCTCGTGCCAGGGAAGTCCCGCAAGTGTGGGTTTGAGCAAAGTCTCCGACATTCGCTCCCGCGATGGCAATGCTGGTGATGGTCAAGCTGGTCGTACCCACGTTGGTCAGGGTCACGACTCTGGCCGGACTGGTCGTGCCAGTGGCGACATCGCCGAAGTTCAGGCTGGAGGGAGAGAGCTTTGCCGCAGTGCCGACTCCAGTGAGCGACACCCGCTGTGGGCTTCCCGTAGCATTGTCGGTAACGCCCAGCGCTGCGCTGCGCGCTCCGGATGTCGTTGGCTTAAACGTAACACTGATCGCGCAGCTTGCCCCTGCTGCCAAGGAACTGCCGCAAGTGTTGCTTTGAACAAAATCCCCAGGGTTGGCTCCGCCAAGAGCAATGCGGGTGATGGTCAAGCTCGCCGTGCCGGTGTTCTTGAGTGTCACGACCTTGGCTGGACTGGTAGTCGCGATTGGCTGAGTCGAAAAGACCAGACTGGTTGGAGTCAGCCTCACCACGGGAGCACTGCTCAGATTGAAGGTTGCCGTGACCGCTCTCGCTGCGCTCATGGTCACGCTGCAGGTTGCGGTGCCGGTGCAGGCGCCGCTCCAGCCGGCAAACGTCGAACCGGATCCGGCAACTGCCGTCAGCGTCACTAGCGCACCGCTGTTGAAGTTGGCGCTGCAGGTGCCCGGACAGGCGATGCCGCTTGGAGTGCTACTGACTGTTCCGCTGCCCGTGCCCGCCGGAGTCACGGCCAGCGGGAAGGTTGGCGCTGTAACAGTTTGCAGGAGGACGGGAGAAGTGCTGACCGCGTAGTTAGTATCACCGGAGTAGGATGCGGTGATGCTGTGCACAGTGGCGGTGAGACCCGTCACCGTAATAGAGGCACCGCCCCCACTGATGGGAACCGACGGACCCAGCGGGCTGGCGCCGTCATAGAAGATCACATCGCCGGCGAGGGTGCCTGCGGTCGAGGAGGTCGTCAGCGAGGTAAAGGTAACGGCCTGACCGTATACCGATGGGTTCAAGGAGGAACTGACCACCGTCGAAGTCGTATATTCGGGCGTGATGACGGCCGAGGTGGTCTGGCTCACGCCGTTGTAGGTGGCCGTGACGAAAACCGTTGCGGCAGTGGTTAGCAGAGGAGTGGCTACCACGATTCCTGCATTGGAGTAGCCGGCTGCCACCGTGACCGTCGCGGGGACCGGAAAGACTATGGGGTCGGAACTCGAGAGTGTAATGGTGGCATCGACTGGGGCGGCACGGTCGAGCCACACCACGAAGTCCACGGAGTGTCCACCGACGAAATTGCTGGGGCTGATCGAGGCGGACGCAAGAACAGAATCCGGAGCAACTTGGCGATCCCAGAAGCCGCGGCCATAAGTGCTCAGATGTAACAGCGGTGGATTGGCGTGATCGTAGTTCAGTTCGATGTCAGTTGCGATGGGGACGGCGGGCAGTCCATCCATGTAGGGATACCAGTTCGTACCTCCGTTGTCGCTGCGATAGACACCGGTGTCAGTGGCGAGAAACAGATTCTGCTGATCGCCCGGATTGGCAATTAGTTTCCAGAAAGCCCCGTTCGGAAGCTTCGTTCGTAAGTCTCCGGTCACGTCCGTCCACGTTTGTCCGCGGTCGTTGCTGAGGAAGGCCGCTACTGGCTTCGAAGTGGCCGTTACGTAGGTCACGGTGTAAGGCCGGGAACTTGAGCGATCCGCAGCAATGCGGCTGTCTTTCAGCTGAGATCCCGCAGGTAGCGGTGGCGTCCGATCCTCATAACTCATCGATCCCAGCGGACCATCGACGTAACCATCCATCACGTTGAGCCTGCCTGAGTTCCAGGGTACGGTGTAAAAGGTGTAGGCGTTTTGATCGTTGGAAGCGTCCATCATGAACGGTCCAGGTACGGCGACCGCATTCGCCGCGGACCAGTCGCAAGCCGAATCGACTGGTTTGTAGTAAACGTAATTGCCGCTGACGGTAAAGATGTTGGGGACTGGAGTAGACGGAGTTTGGTCGATCATCGTGGTGGCGTAAAAGTTGCTGTTGTTCACGGCCGGGACGCAATTGCCGAAGTTGGTCCAAGACCCCTGCGTTCCTCCGCCGTCGAACGCGTAGCGGCGGCCGCCGTTCCACATGGCAAAAACTTCATTGGGATTGTCCGGTGAAATGCTGACTTGGCCCCCGTCCCCACCTAAACCTGAATCGACGATGGTCGGGCTGTTATTGCGATTGAAGGTGACGACTCCGTCGTCCTGCAAGCCGGCAATACATTCATCCGGCAGTGTGTAGGAGCAGGCCATGTCGCCATTGCCAACCCCGAAGACTTGCTGGAGGTTGAGGTTGGTGAGGTAGTTCAGACTGCCATCCACAGTGAGCGTGGTCTTGTCGATGGCAAACACGCCGCCGTCGTTGGTACCAATGATGGTATTGGAACCGCTTTCGAAGATGTAGCCGGTCTGATCGGCGTGGCCCCCATCGGACGAGTAGTTCCATGTGGGCGAAGAGGAAGTAGCGTTGTAGGTGATTTCCATGCCTCCCATGCCAGCGACGACGAGGTCTGCATTCGTGGGATCCACGTTGAGGGTGGTCGTATGGAAGGCTTGTCCCCAGCCGATATTGTCGACGGTTTCGATCTGATTCCAGGTTCCGTCGCCATAGTTGTCGGAACGCCAGATGCCCATCAGATTTACCGACGTTCCGTTGTTATCCACGGACGCGGACATCGCGTAGACATGCCAGGGAGCGGCCGCGGACACTGCGACTGCGACACGACCCGGCGCGGACATACCGGCTCCGATAGCAGCGTAGTAGCTTCCCCAGCTCGTGGAGCGAAGAACACCAGTACCAGGAGCGCCAGCGTACCAGATGTAAGCATTCACAGGATCCTGTACGAGATCGCTCGTTGGGCCGTTGTAGACCTGGGTCCAGGTACTACCGAAGTCGGTGGAGCGCCAGATACCGGTGTCCCCGGAGGCGAGGACGGTCTGGCTCGTGGTATCGCTCGCATCGATCAGAACCTTCTGGAATGCGCCGGGCCAAACGGTTCCGTCGATCGGGTTTACGGCGTTCCAGGTGGCTCCGCCATCGGTCGTTTTGTACATGCCTGACCCGCCGTAACGACCGGTGTCTCCGCTTCCGATGAGAATGTTGTTGGAGTTGCCGGGTTGAACCATGAACGCTCCGACGCTCGCGGAGCCCTGGAGATTGTCGCTGACGGGAACAAAGGCGACGCCGAAAATCGAAAGATAGACGCCGCGCCACAGTCCACCGCCGCTGCCTCCGACCCACAGCGTGGTCAAGCCCTGGCTGTTGTCGTAGGCGTAAGCGGCTTGCCGGATGCGGCCTGCCCGATAGTAGTGGCTGCCTGCGGACGTCCAGTTACCAGAACCGATTTGCGACCATGCATTCGTGACCGCGGCCGAGGTCGAGATCGGCGCACGGGCTGCAGCCGGCTTGGTGGCCTTGGGCGATGGGGCGGACGAGCGCATGACGATGGCCTCGCGGATCGCCCTTTGGGCCTTCACCGAACGCTGCCTCTTCCACTGACGAATCAGGTTTTTCGTATCCTCTTCGTGCTCCGGCTGGAATGGTCCCTTCGGGAGAGGCTCACGAAGGAGGGACGGCGCATAGGGCGTTTGCGGAGTGGAATTCGACGCCGGAGGCGGATGAAGGCCATCTTGTTTCGGCACGATCGCGGGCACAGCCGGAGGCTGGAGATAGCGCTTCAGTTCAGCACGCGACGGGCCCTGTTGCGCCGAGCTTTCGCCCAGAGATGCCAGAGCGAAAAACGACAGTAGTGAAATGCTGCGTAAAACTTGGGCGAGTTTCATGTCTGAATCTCCTCCGGTAAAAGCCTCGCGCGGCTTCGCGCCGAGCTAATCTGGGCTTCCTACTTAAAACTGCGGAAAGTGGCGGACAGATCGGGCCAGGGAAAACAAAGAAAGTTGATAGTTGTTGTGAAGCACGCGGGCGCGCCCCGTCGGATTGAAACCTTTCCTCGGACGGGGCGCTATCCATCCCTGCCTCAGTAGTGACAGGAAATAGCTCCCGGCTTACTGGTATTCGAGGCTTCGATCGAAGTGATGGCCGAACTCACGATTCCAATCGCGCTTCCGGACTGGAAAATGAAGTTCATGGTATTGATGTCGGCAAAGTTGACTCCCTTGTCGACGAACTTGGAAAGTGGCAGTTCGACGCTGAGCGGGCCGGGGTAGTAGCCGATGTTGCAGCCGCCCTGAGCCCAAACGGTGCCCGTGAAGAGCTGGATATTGAAGTTCAGGTTTTCGGTCAACCCCAGGAAATTCAAGCGAATGAATCCATTTTGCTGATACGGGCTCAAGTCCACGTGCATGGGGGCGCCGCCGCCATAGGCCATGTCAATTCGGTGGCTCACATAGAACCCGGGATTCTGAATGAACGCCGAGAGGTTATGCTTCACATCGGGCCGGAACTGGAAAGTGGACAACTGGTTCAGCGGGTTTCCGGCTATGTTCACGTTAACCTGCCGGGTTCCGCCGATGAGATGGCTTGGGTCACCAGTTTGGATGCTGGAGTTGGTAGCCCCGCTGCTGTACTTCAAGATTGGCGATCTTCCCGTCTGGAAGTCGTCAATGGTTAAGTCTTGGGCGGCTGCGCTTAATGCCATCGCGGCCAGAGATAGAACAACAGCGGCGACGAATCGTAATTTCACGGGTAGTTCCTCCTGGAAGTTTCAAATCTGCTTCGAATGGCGAGCACTTCGTACAAGGCGAACGCAAAGTCTCGGCGCCCTTGTTTGCTGCTCACTAACAACTGCGGAAACGAGGGAGAAAAACGGTTCAAAAAATATCTGCGAGTGTTGAACTCAGCTTGCGGGGGGCTGGAATCGGCGGCCGTTCAAGAGTGCTCCTGGTTTGACTTGACCGGAGGGTCCAGCTATCGTTACGGAACGTTTGCTGGGGCGTAACTGACTGTGAATCAAGAGCATTCTTATCCTGTTACAGAACTACTCGTGCGCTGGAGGGCGGGCGACCAGGGGGCACTGGAAGCGCTGGTTCCTATTGTCTATAAGGAACTGCGCGACATTGCGCGGTACCATCTCCTCCGCGAGCGACCGGATCACACTCTACAGAGTGCAGCTCTGGTTCACGAAGCTTACCTGCGGCTGCTCGACCAGCGGCCCTTCGATACCGAGAATCGCGCCCATTTCCTTGCGGTCGCTTCCCGTCTGATGCGGCAAATTCTGGTGGACTACGCTCGCAGCCATGGCGCCGCCAAGCGGGGAGCAGACCGCAGAGTCGAACTCGATGCCTCGCTGGTTCTGCCGCAAGTGCGCAACGCCGATGTGGTTGCACTGGATGACGCACTGAACGATCTGTCGAACCTCGACGAGCAGCAGGGACGCATCGTCGAGATGCGCTTTTTCGGTGGGCTGGCGACGCAAGAGATCGCAGAAGTGATGGGGGTTTCTGTGTCTACCGTCAAAAGGGACTGGAACGTGGCTAAGGCGTGGCTAACCCGGCAAATGAAGAAGGAGGCTCGTGGGGAGACCGGAACAGTGGCCAAAGATTAAGAAGATTGTTGGGGAGGCGCTGGAGCGCGACCCGGGAGAGCGGTCTGCCTTTCTCGATCAGGCTTGCGCGCGGGATGTGGAGTTGCGGGCGGAAGTCGAATCCCTGCTTGCCGCTCATGCAGATGCAGGGGGGCTGTCTGACAATCCCTGGGCTGCGACCACAGTGACTGATCCTGCGGGAGAGTCTAAGACCATCGGTCCCTACCGGCTTATTCAGACACTCGGGGTTGGCGGCATGGGGCAGGTCTGGCTGGCCGAACAGACGGAACCCGTGCGCCGACGAGTGGCACTGAAGCTGATCCGGGCCGGCATGTACGACCGCACTGTAATGCAGCGCTTTCAATCGGAACGCCAGTCGTTGGCCATCATGGAGCACCCGGCGATTGCCAAGGTATTCGACGCTGGAGCCACGCCCGAAGGCCAGCCCTACTTCGCGATGGAGTACGTGGACGGTCTGCCCATCACCGACTTTTGCGACCGCAAGAAGCTAGCGATACGCGACCGGCTGAAACTGTTCATGCAGGTGTGCGAAGGAGCGCAGCATGCCCACCAGAAAGCAATCATTCATCGCGACCTGAAACCTTCGAACATTTTGGTAACCGAAGTGGATGGCAAGCCGACGCCGCGCATCATCGATTTCGGCTTGGCCAAGGCCACGGTGCCGCACGCGTCAGGCGAAACGATGTTCACGCACGTAGGAGGGTTTCTGGGCACTCCGGGGTACATGAGTCCGGAGCAGGCGGACCCGAACGTGCACGACATCGACACGCGTACCGACGTGTACTCGCTGGGCGTGGTGCTCTACGAACTGCTGACAGGCTATTTGCCATTCGACACGACACAGTGGAAGAAGCAGCGGCTGGATGAGGTGTTGCGGCAGTTGCGGGAAACGAACCCGGAGCGACCGAGCTCGAAGGTCGGGGCGAATCGGGATAAGTCGACGGCGCGGGCGGAAGCACGCAGCACCGGGCCGCAACAGCTGATCAGTTCTTTGCGCGGAGATCTCGACTGGATCACTCTGAAGGCGCTGGAGAAGGAGCGAGAGCGAAGATACGGCACGCCTTCGGCCTTGGCGGGGGACGTCGGAAACTATCTGGCAAATCGTCCGGTAGAAGCGCGCCCGGCCAGCGCCACCTACAAGCTGCAAAAGTATGTTCACCGTCACCGGAGCGTCGTTGCGGCGGCGGCGGCATTGGTCTTATTACTGGCGAGCCTCACAGTCAGAGAGTTCTTGCAGGCACGCCGCATCGCGCGCGAGCGCGACCGTGCGAACGTGGAAGCGGCGACAGCGAAAGAAACGGCAGATTTTATGGTCCGGCTATTTGAGGTCGCCGATCCCGGCGAAGCCAGAGGCAAATCGATTACCGCCAACGAGATTCTGAATCGAGCTTCCCAGCGGATCGAAACGGGTTTAGGCGACGAGCCACTGGTCCGGGCCAGGCTGCAACTCACGATGTCCGAAGTCTACAAGGGTCTCGGCCTCTACGATTCATCGGTTCAGTTGGCCGAACACTCCTGGGAGAACCGCCGTTTGCTCCTCGGGGAGAGCAACCCGGAGACGCTTTCGTCTCAATCGGAGTTAGGCGATTCACTCCGCTTTCTTGGAAAGCTCGACGAGGCGGAATCCCATCTGCGCAAAGCTCTGGATGCTCAGCGACGGACTCTCGGTCCGGATGGCCTCGATACGCTCCGGACCACGTCACGACTCGGTGTCGTTACCTACAGCAAGGGCGATCTGAAACAGGCGGAAAGCGTCCTCCGTTCCGCAGTGCAAGGACTAAGGCGACTCGACCAACCCGGAACACCGGAACTGGTTGACTCGCTGCAATGGCTCGGGCAAACGCTGCGCGATGAAGATAAACGCCAGGAGGCCGTTACCGTATTGCTCGAAGCTCTCGACCTTGCGCGAAAAACCAACGGAAATGATCATCCCAGCACGCTCTCGTCCCTTGACGCGCTGGGTCTGCTGTACTGGGATTTGGGCCGGCTCGACGAGGCTGAGTCCTACTTGCGCCAGTCTCTTGATGCGTCGCGCCACGTGCTCGGCGCAGATCACACCGATACGTTGACCACGACCCTGAATCTGGGTCTGGTGCTGCTGGATCGCGAGAAGAATTCCGAAGCCGAGACCGCGTTTCGTACCGCGCTCGATGGCTATCGGAAGGTGCTCGGCGTCGATCACGCGTACACCCTCACCGCGATGGGGAACCTGTGCTCGGCTCTCACATTGCAGAAGAAGTTCGACGAGGCAGAGGGCGTCTGTCGGCAAGCGCTTGAGCGGCGACGCCGAACACTCGGCGAAGATCACCGTGCAACTCTCATGTCAATCGACACACTCGGAGTATTCTTATTCGTGGCTCACCGCCTCCCCGAAGCGGAGGATACGTTTCGCGACGCCTTCGATCGTCGCCGCCGCGTTCTTGGACCCGACAATTCCAACACCCTGATATCGATGGGCCACCTCGGCGAGGTCATTCTGGAGCGCGGCCGGATCCAGGAAGCCGCTCAGCTTCTACAGGGTGCCGTTGAAAAAGCCAAAGCGACGCTTCCAGCGACGGATTTGACCCTCCCGAATTTGCTTGCCAAATGGGGCCGCTGCCTTTTGGCGATGCATCGCAGTGACGAAGCCAAGTCAGCGCTCCGGGAGGCTGTCGGGCTTTACACGAACGCCCTGGGTCCCGATAACAGCCGAACCCGAGG
>Ga0075029_100002585_pt1 | contig 10264 bp, 18 predicted proteins | sample LitLauG_LLR_2013_FD_71391 | JGI IMG/M metagenome (GOLD analysis project Ga0075029, IMG submission 71391) | Freshwater sediment microbial communities from North America - Little Laurel Run_MetaG_LLR_2013 | ecosystem: Environmental > Aquatic > Freshwater > Creek > Sediment | place: USA...
TCAAACGAAAATCCAAACACAAAAGTACATAAGCAAGGTAAGGATTGGCACTTTGTAGCTATTTTACCAATCAAAGATGGTGAAGAACTTACAACGGATTATCAAGACTACCTGGATAAAATAGATCTTGAATCCATAATATCAAGAAAGAGAGTCTCTGTGATATGAAATTGTTGAAGCTTGCTAGGCTTCTTGCTCTCACAGGTCATTGTGACGAAGAGATAAAGAGAGTTACCAAGGAAGAAGTAAAAGACCTTGGTCGCAAACAGTTGGAAGTGCTTCATGACATCATGGTCGGACCCCATGTTGCGCTAGCGCTTGCAGCACTACAGAATGCTGGATTCTTTGAACATCTCATTCCTGAAATTCAGGAGGGATTGAATCTAGTATCATCAAAGCAATTCAAAGAGATTTGGCCTCACACACTTCGTGTGATCTCCCAAACACCTCCACGCCTCGCTTTGCGCTGGGCAGCTCTATTTCACGACCTTGGAAAGGCACAGGCTTTCTCCATCAAGAAGAACCGTGTAACATTCCACCACCACGAAAAGATCTCCGCCAAGATTTTTGACAAGTTCACGAAGAAAGCGGAAATTTTCGGTAAAGGCCAAAAATCCTGTATACACTTCCTCGTTTCTAATCTAGGATACGCCGAGGGGTACGAGTCTGATTGGTCTGACTCAGCTGTGCGAAGATTCGCACGAGAAATGGACATCTACCTCGAAGATCTCTTGACACTTTCGGAAGCAGATATTACAACTGCGAACGACAAGAAGAGGGACAAGATCCTTCGCAGGATCTCTGAACTCAAGGTGCGCATCGCTAAAATTAGAGAGCAAGATGCAAAGCTGTCCTTGTTACCAAAAGGTCTAGGTAATGAGATTGCCGAAAAACTTGGTGTTCCAATTGGACCAATGATTGGTAGTATCAGGAAAGAGTTGGAAAGGAAGATTGAAGCTGGGGAACTATCTCCAAATGCAGACTTCGAGTACTATATTGAGTACTTGAAAAGTCAAGACCTTAGTTCTTTTTCGGTCGAGAATCAAGGTGAACTTACTAATACCGAGGTATCGTAATACGCGGGCATAATTCAGTGGTAGAATGCCATCCTTCCAAGTTGGACGCCAGGGGTTCGAATCCCCTTGCCCGCTCCAAAATAATGCGGTCATAGCTCAATGGTAGAGTCTCAGTTTTCCAAACTGATTGTTGTGGGTTCGAGTCCCACTGACCGCTCTGGGTACGTATTCCAACACGGGGTATGAAAAGAAGTTACCAGACTTTTACTCAAAACTGGGATGCGGGTGTGGCACAGCGGCTACTGCGTCTCCTTGCCAAGGAGAAATTCGAGGGTTCGAGTCCCTTCACCCGCTCAGGCAACTAGGTACCTTCAATAGGATTGAGTTCTTCTTGGAGGGCGAAGACTTACTATTTGGTAGGTCTTTTTCCATTAGAGGGTACCAATGAAGACAACATCCATTATTAAGTCCGTTATGAAGGTGTGGCCGAACTCTTGGCACCCAAAGCCATCTTGGTTTCTTGAGCTTGAATGTGGTCATGTTCACAACATGGTGATAAATGGATCTCCTCCCCCTAAAAAGACTATCTGTTCTAAATGCGCAGAGCGTAATGGGTCTGGAGTGTTCGTAAAGATTGGGGTATAATCAGTGTATATTCCGAGATTAGAATATGGACGATTACCTTATCAACGGCTTTGTGAAAGCTGCTTCTTTGAATAAAAGCGCACAGTCAAACGACCTGTGCAAGCTTCTTAGCTTGTATACTGCCTTTGCTAGGGCTTTGTATTCATTGCATCAACAGAATCATTGGGCTGCTAAGTCTTATGGCAATCACCTTCTCTTCCAAAGACTATATGAAGAGTCACAGGAAATTGCAGACTCCGCAGCTGAACGTACAGTTGGGTTGTGTGGTGAGTTGATGTTTGAAGGATCGGAAGACTCCATTGTCAAGAGATTTATTCCCCAAAATAAGGATAATGCTTCTTTGTTGAAGTCATCTCTTGCAGCTGAGAAGGCTTTCCAGACTTTGGCCAAGAAGGTGTACGAGTACCTTAAGTCTAAAAAGATGTTGACTTTGGGGCTGGATGATCTTATCATGTCCCAGGCGTCTGAGGGAGAATCACATATTTATCTATTGCAGCAAGCACTAAAAGATATCTGATAAGGAGGTTTGGTATGCTGTAGTTATGCAAAATACAAACAACTACGTACCAACAATCATTGAAAGAGATGCTCGTGTCGCCGCACGGATTGGAACAGGTGGAAGAGCAGATCTGTCTTATTGGAAAGCTAAAGCACATCGTGCATATCGGCGTAAAATGAGAACTCAACTGCATATTATTGCCAAGGGTTTTCTTGACGCATATGAATACGATGATACATCAATTGGAACATCACATTGTTCTGGTTGGGATATTGATTAAGTCTTGGAGAGGCAAGCCGATAGGTGACGGCACCAGCTTCGAATACTGGCGAATCGCAAGGTCTTGAGGGTTCGATTCCCTCTCTCTCCGCGATTGGATTATCTTGTCTTTTTTGGACAAAATCTTCCAAAAATATCATCACTTGATGTGAGTGTTGATATAGAAAGTGTGCGGGATTTTTCCGCAACTGTACTCAATTAACAACGTCCAAATAAGCTCTGCGGAGCAAACAAACGGACACAAGAGGAAAACATGGCAACATCAAAAGGTACATCAAAGCGCGGTGCGCGTTCCACTCCCAAAAACGTTTCTGAAATTGTGGCTGAGGTAACTCAGACTCCTGTCGAAGATGAGAAGACCAAGAAGGTCAGAGCATCTTACAAGGAGCGTGCAGTTACAGATTCCGCTGGTCTTACAGTGGAGAAGGTAACTCAATCACTCACCAAAGCAGGTCTTGATATCAACAAGACTTTGAATTCTGTTCGTGAGCTGTTCGAGTCTGAGATTGCAGCTTTGCAAACCATCAAAGAAGCAATCGAGGCAAAGCAAGAAGAGCTTGAAGAACTGTTCTCTAAGGAGGTTGTTGCATCCTCTTTGCGTGATCTTGTTCTTCAACACGAAGCTCGTAAGACTGAACTTGCAAAGGCCGAAGAAGATGCTCGTAAGGCTTGGGCAATTGAGCAGGCAAACCATGCGGCAGAGCAGAAAGACCGCAACGAAAAGCTTGCCAAAGAGCGTGCCCGTGAACACGAAGAGTACGAATACTCAAAGGTGATCGCTCGCAGAAACGAAGAGACTGCTTGGAAACTCCAGGCAGAGAAGAGGGCTCGTGAGCAAAAAGCCACAGAGGAAGGTCTGGAAAAGGCTTGGCGTGAGCGAGAGGAAGCTCTCAAGAAAACAGAAACTGAAGTCGCTGCTGCAAAGAACAAGCTCGATAACTTCGATGCTCTTGTGAAGGCAGAAGTGGACAAGAATGTTGCGATCATCTCCAATACGCTGAAGTCCAAGCACGAGACGGAAGCTCGCATTGCGAAGTTGGAGTTCGATTCCACTCAGAAGCTGTTGGCACATGACAATGATATCCTGAAGGCTACAGTCGCAGCCAAGGATAAGGAAATCCAAGCTCTCAGACTCGCTCTTGAGAAGAAGGACTCCGAAGTCAAGGAAGTTGCCGTTGCAGCAATGAACGCGCAGTCTGGAAAGCAAGCTTTGGCAGCTGTTCAGGAAACTGTTCAGAACCAAAACTCCAAGAAGTAAGATTCTTTCCTAAGAGTCTAGAAGGGCTGGCTAACCACCAGCCCTTTGTTTTTGTGTCGAGGAAGAGTTCGTTGCGCTGGTATTTGCAAGGCAATCATGACATGTAAAAAAGTATACATTGGACAAGAACTCAAAGATGAAGATTTGGTGTATGGTATTGGATCAGTGTATCTAGGTGGTCCAAGAAATACAAAAGGAAAGTCTTGGAGACTAGACTTCATCAAGGGGTTTGAGAGAGCTAAAGCTGATTGTGTTTTATTCATTCCAGAGACTTACAATCAGCTCAAGGGTGGGTTTAACAAAAACCCTGCTCAGGACAGATATCAGTGGGAGCATATGACGATTTCTGTTGCTTCAGTGATCCTTTTCTGGTACCCTGCAGATGTTATTGACGTTCAGAGTTCTGCCCAGTTCGGGTCTTGGTATAAGTCCGAACGTACATTTTGTGGTACAGAGAACCCTGATCATGAACAGTACATACATTGGTTGTATAAAAAACAACACAAGATGTATCCATGTGGATCACCAGATGAGTTGATAGATATGGTGGTCAGATGGATGAAAGAATGATATGTGCATTCTTACAGGAGTGCTCTTGATGCTTTTCAAACTGTATCTGTTTGGCGCTGTGGTTGTCCTGGTTTTGGGAGCTATTATCTGCATATTCAACAGAATCTGGCTTGGTGGCTCAACACTTGGGCTTTTCAAGAATCTAGGCATTTGTATTGGAATCGCTGCAATCTGGCCTATTGTTTTGTACGCTTGGATCGATTAATACTCTACTACTTCTACTACTATTGTGGTAAAGTAGATAACTTGGAAGGTCTAGCCGATAGGTGACGGCACCACATTGGAAATGTGACGATCTCAAAAGGACTTGAGGGTTCGACCCCCTCACCTTCCGCAACAAATACCAATAAGTAAGGTTAGGTAATGGCGCATAACGTTCACCTCATTACTTCCATTGGATCTTCTGCAAATCCATTGAGAAATGAAGAGTTCATTTATACTCAAATGATGAACTTGCAGAATAGACACATTGAAAAGATACACATCCTCACAGAGGATGAGAGGATTTTATCTTGGTTTTCTTCTAAGAAAATAAATGTGGTACTCCTTCCACAGAGACCTCTTATTAGAGATATTGTAACGTATGCAAATTCTCTTGGCAATAATGTTGTTGTATGTATTGCTAATGGAGATATTCTGCTAGACAAAACACTATCACTAGTATCATTTCCAGATAGCAATCTTGTGTATTCTCTAACAAGATGGTTTCCAGATTTTGATGTAAAGACCAAAAGATTTGAGGGCATATCATGGTGGAATGATAAGAGCGCGTATCTATCATTTGACACCTGGATATTGAAAACACCAATCTATTATGTCAAGAATATTGGATACCCTCTTGGAGAGATGGGTTCAGATAATAGATTTGCGTACGAGTTAATGGACTCTGGCAAGAAGCTAATAAACCCTTCTAAGGTGATTGCCACTTATCATGTACATGCTTCGAGTGCAAGGTCGTATTCTGAGAAGAATAGGGTTCATGGAAACTATTTAGGTATTGAGCCATCTGACTCTTTTGATTTCAGACCAGAGGATATTCGCAAGGGTTGGTATGAGGGAGGAAAAGAGCTTGGTGTTTGGCCTCATCTTTGGTCTTGGATAAGTGGAATTGAAGATGTTGAGTTCTGGGGTCGTGATGACATACCTACAGAGATACTATATTCAAACCCAGTAAACAAGTTCACTGGAAAACTTAGAGAGCTTCCAAAGTCACTTCAACAAGCCAAAAGTGATTGGGCCGCTGAATTCAAGAGAAGATGCGAAGAAGATCCAGCATATGATGCGGAAGGAAAGTGGATAGGTTGATTTACATCTGGTAATTCTCCAGTATAAAAATATCTGGAGAAGCAATGGATATTCGACGTATCAGTAAATTCGCAGGGATCTTTCGTTTGGTAGTGTTAGCATCTGTGCCTGTTAACGTCTTTGGACAGCAGGTAGCAGTTGGTGAAGTTGTACCAGGAGTTTCATTTAGAGGTCGTGAAGCATATTTGCTATTCGATCCAGCAATGGGTTATTTCTTAGGTAACGACCCTACGAGATCTATTGATAAGCAAACTACAGCTAGACTTGGCCAAGATCCTGCTTCGGCAGCTCTAAAAATCGAGCAGATGGGTGCTCCTAGACACGCGACACCAGATCCTATTGCAAGTACTCCAGCAGAAGATCCAAGACTTGTTGGTATGTACGGAAAAATACGTGATAACGCAGAACCTCTTGCCAAAGCACTAAAAGATTACATGGTTAAGAAGGTAAAAAGTAAAGATAAGCACGCTGATATAATGAGACATCACATGAAGCAGATGGCTGCTCAGGTTATCAACGATGCTTGTATTGAAGTTCAAAATGAGCTTCTATCCGATCCAGATGAGATTGAAAACATCAAATTCTTAGTGATGGAGAGAGTGCTCAAACATGCTAGATATGCATGTGAGAAATGGGGAGAGACTCCACCAAATCTCAGCGATCTTGTTTACGTATAAATCCTAAACAATAAGGAAATTGCCAAGACCCCATGAACGATTAGCTCATGGGGTTTTTGCTTTAGCGTTCCACATTTGCGCTAGCCATTTCCAAAGCCTAGGCTGAACGTACTGCTGGATGTATGTCTGGTCCTGTGCTTGTTTTCCGGTGTACTGGAAAGACACGGCGTTGTTAGAAGATCTAACCTCTACCAAAGGATCTTTGTGATAGATCTTTGTCTTTGGGTTCTCAGACTTTGAGTATATCGAAATAGACTTGTCAAGTACTGGCTTGACAACAAAGTCAGGTATTTCAATCACTTTATAGTCTAACGTAATCTTCTTTGCAGAGGATTGTGAAGAAGCAGTCTTGTGAGGTGCTTGTGTTTGAGCCATCCACAAAGAACCGTACTTAGAGAATTCAATCCATCTATCAACAGACGTTGTGTTCAAACCCTCTAGAACAATGATGGTGTCAATAATGCCATCATTATCATCCTTGAGAACCTCGTGAATGAAGGACCAACCATCAAGGTATGATATAAGGGCGACGCGCTTAGGATCAACTTTCTGCGTATTGAAAAGACCCTTGAGTACAGTTCCACCTGATTTACGTAGTGCTGATGCAGCTTTCTTAAAGCCTTGAACAGATCCTCCATCAGTAGGAACGCCAATAGCGGAGTTGATATTGATGACAGATGGCGGGTTTTGGAATTCAGCGGCTTGCTTACGACAAGACATCTTGCCACCACAAGCCAGAGCTGAGATTATCACGTCTCTATGGATCATAATAAGAGATATACCACCCAAACCATCCAAACTTTCTCAAGCGGAGAGTTTTGCTTCAATAGCGTGTACTAAAAATCTTGGAAGAGGCTTTCCGTCGATTCTTTCAATACTGAAAGGATGAATAAAAACAACATAAGCGTCTTTATCTTCTCCAAGATCCCTTATGAGATTGTATACTACTTCAGTTAGCGCTTTGAACGTATCAACTAAACAACCACAAGATCTCATCATTCCTCATCATAAACGATTACATTCAATCCACGCTTCAAAAGCTCCTCTTCAATAATGGGCTGTACCTCTTCCCATGTTCCACCTGCTAGACCACAACCAATTCTTGGCATGTGAACAGATGCATTGAACTGAGAGATTTCTGTACCAGCCTTTGCAAGGCATGCCTTCAAAGCTTTGTAGTCAATAGGCTTTGGGTTTTCTTTGGATACGATTCCATTCTGCGCAACCATATTGACAACAACAAGGTCAGATAGAATCTGAACATATTGAACATCACCAAGAGTGAGCTTACCAAAGCGCTCACGCCACCACTGCCTGTAATCAGCTTCAACCTTGGGCCATCTGCGGGATAATGCTCCAGAGAAACCAGCGCCATACTTTCCTTCGTTGTTTACAATCTGAAGGACGTATCGAACGTTGGAGCCTGCAGGCAATGTAGCATCGCCTTTGACGAATTTGAGAAGACCTTTGGGATTGTGATTGGACGGATGTTTCATTGTTTTCCTTATCTCTTTCTGAAGATTATACGACCCTTTTTCATGTCGTATGGATCAAGTTCAACATCAACGTTGTCACCTACCACAACCTTGATATTGTTGGTGCGCATTTTGCCGGAGAGTTGACACAAGACAGACTTCTTATCTGAACCTATAACAACATCTACGGAAAAGAAACCGTTTCCTAAAGCTGATGCAACTAGGCCACTAAACCTGGGTTTGTCAGATGACACTGTATCCTCTCAAGCAAGTTGATATCTGATGTTGGATATCCACATCCCCATGCCTCCTCGATCTCAAAACCTTTTGGATAAGGTATTTTTATGGAAGATATGATCCTTGAATCAGTATCAATATACCCACTTACAACCTGTTGAAGAGCAGAGTATCCTATTAGAACTGGAGATATGTTAGAAACCCAAAGTGTATTTTCGAAATACGAAACTCTAAGCTTCCCATCATTACCAAGGAATGAAAGTACAGATTTTGATTCTTTACCAAAGAATGCTAGTACCCAATACGAATGCTTTGCTATAAGTGCAGGCTTAGCCTTACGAAACAAGTCTTTGGTGGAACGTGCTTCAATCTTGGCTGGGTGAACTTGTACAGATTTGTTCTTCAGGATTTTGAGTCTATTACCCTCAATATCCTCCCAATTCATCCAATCTTGTTTAGGCTCCAATCCTGATATGTTTACAATGGAGTCAAAGTCTTGGAATGATAGGAATGCTCTGGCAGATGCTATAGCCCTTGTCTTCTGCATAGGTGTACAGGTATTGTAGGGTATGGCTTAGTAATAGCTTTGTGTCTAGTCTTCTTCTCTCGCTGATGAACATCACCCATCCACTTCTTTTGGATAGCTGTGAAGTATGGCCAGCGATAATTTGTATGCGGCGGATTCGGAGATGTTATGATGTTGTACATACTCTCAATAGAGTTGCAAAACTCCAACATCATAAACTCTTCTGGTAATGTATCCTGAAGATTTGGATTCAGGAACTTTGAGATTTGCAGAATCTCTGACTCTTCAAGATCAAGGAATGGAAAGAGATCTGCAAGGCCAGCACCTAACTTAGAGTAACTTCTGTAATACAATCCAGTTGTCTTGGAAACATCACCAAGTACAAGACCACTCTCATCTGCATATTTGTTCGCTTCAATATAATCAGAACATCCGCATTGTATTCGGAGACCTGACATCTTTGTGGTACATTGAATAGACAAATGTTCCATCACAGGATTTGAACCAACACTTACAAGCAAATTCTTACCAGCTTGTTTTGTGTAATCTACAACCCATTGCGCTACGTAGTCTATTACAGATTGTACATCAAGAAGCATTATCTCTTCCCTTTGACAGATCCCATATCCTTTACAACCTTAGATACCAAACCATTCAAATCAAAACCATCAGGTATTTGTGGCATCTCTGGCACTTCAACCTCTTGGTATTTCTTTAGCGCAATATTTCCTGCAGATTCAGCAATAGCTAAAGCTGCGCTTGGCTCAATGTCAGTTCTTGAGCCAAAGGCAGAAATTCCAGTGTTGAATGCGTGGAACCAAACTTGATATTCAGCGTATTTCATGGACGTTCCTTATTGCCAGTCACCACGTACCCACTTCGATAGTTTCCAAGTTCTACCAGTCCTATGATCATTTACCTGATCATCTTGTGTTCTATAAGTACGGATCTTGTCTCCGCGCATTCCAGAACCAACTTGTTCCTTGCGTAATTTCTCGCGAGAATTTTGCGCTTCTCTTGCTTGGAGTTGCCCTATCTTGGCAGATAGAACTTTCAGAGCCATATCCTTGGATTGGTTCTGAGAACGCATATCAATCCTCACGGAAATTCCGGTAGGAATATGGGTAGCAGTAATACAAGATTCTGTCTTGTTTCGGTGTTGACCGCCAGGACCAGAACCTCGACTAGCTTTAATTTCTATGTCCTTATCATCTAGTTTGAACTGTCCTCTTTGTTCTGGATCTAGAACAGCAACAGTTACAGTAGATGTTTGGACTCTACCACGTTTTTCAGTGGGAGGTATACGCTGCCAGCGATGGCCACCACCCTCATTCTCGAAGAGTGCCTTCGCTCCTGTTCCCTTGAACAGAACAACAATCAAGCCTGGCTGAGACTCTAGTAGCTCAGTTTCAAAGACCCCTCCGCTCCCCAGCCTTAACATATGCTGTGAGCATGTCTTCGCATAACAACTTCGAATCTTGGCCGCCTTCAGCAGCACGAATTTCTAGTACTACAGATTCCATTTTACACTCCTAATTAGTTAGTCGGGGCGATCTGAATCGAACAGACATAAACCAGTACCCAAAACTGGTGGGTTACCATTACCCTACGCCCCGGAATCTTATGTTTCTATATCAGGTGATTGCCAGATGTCAAGTATTATCTTGAGATAACCGAACCTTCTGCGTCGATTTTTCCAGACACTTTTCCACAAGTTACAGATCTACCAGCGTCAAGATCTCCGCCAACTAGATGCCCCCAAGCGGAGGGCGTGTAC
>Ga0075029_100002587_pt1 | contig 10258 bp, 11 predicted proteins | sample LitLauG_LLR_2013_FD_71391 | JGI IMG/M metagenome (GOLD analysis project Ga0075029, IMG submission 71391) | Freshwater sediment microbial communities from North America - Little Laurel Run_MetaG_LLR_2013 | ecosystem: Environmental > Aquatic > Freshwater > Creek > Sediment | place: USA...
GGTCGCAACCGCTCCGCACCCGCCACAGCCGCACCACCACAAGCCGTTCGTCAATCCCTGTCACGAGGCCCTGAAGCCGCCTCCGGTCTCTATGGGTGACGGCACAACAATCGTAGAACTCACATCGCGTGGACACGACTTGGCCGCCAGTATCATTCGCCGGCATCGCCTCGCAGAACGCCTGTTTACGGATTCGCTGGCCATGTCGTCGGAAGCGGAGATCGAACAGCAAGCCTGCAAGTTCGAACACATTCTTTCGCCCGAAGCCACTGACCGCATTTGCACCTTCCTACAGCATCCCAGAACCTGCCCCCACGGCGCGGCCATTCCTCCGGGGCCGTGCTGCAAGCGATAACCCTGCTCGAGCGCGGGCCATTTATCATGAAAACAATGCCCGACATTCCCACAATAGGGGTCTTTGACTCCGGCTTCGGCGGCCTGACCGTGCTGAAGGAACTGCTGGTAAAGGTCCCCAACGCTCGCTATCTCTACTTCGGGGATACTGCACGGCTCCCCTACGGCTCCAAATCTGCGGAAACCGTTGCGCGCTATGCAGTGCAGGCCGCCCATTTCCTTGAGTCACATGGCGCGTCTCTGCTGGTTCTGGCGTGCAACACAGCGACGGCTCTGGCCTTTGAGCAGACGCGAGCAGCAGCAGATATTCCGGTCGTGGGCGTGGTCGAACCGGGCGCCGCAGCGGCGTCCGCGGTCAGCCGCACTAAGAAGGCTATTGTGGTCGCTACCGAGGCGACCGTATCAAGCCACGCTTATCAGAGGGCGCTCTCGGCGCGGCAAGTTCAATCGCTGGAAAAAGCCTGTCCGCTGCTCGTGCCGCTGGTAGAAGAAGGATGGATTGATCACACAGTGACAGAGCAGGTCGCGCGCATTTACCTGGATGAGGCGTTCGCCGGCGACTTTCGGCAGGCCGATGTTCTTCTGCTCGGCTGCACGCACTATCCGCTGCTTCGCGGGCTGTTCCAACGCCTGGTGTCCCCCGGAGTGGCCATCGTGGATTCCGCAGAGTCGACGGCCGCCGCAGTCGCGCAACTCCTGCAAACTGGCACTGGTCGGGAAGGTCCGGCGTCTCCGGACATTCGGTTTTTTGCCACCGATTCCGCCGAAAAATTCCGTCGCCTGGGGACGCGTTTTCTCGGCCGGCCTGTCGATCGCGTAGAGCACGTGGACCTCAAAGAATAATCCTGTGAGCGCGACCCCAGAACATCCTCTCGATCACGTCATCTGGACGGCGCTCAACACGCGGCAGAAGCACTTTGCCGAGTCGATGGGCGATGCGCGGCGGTTTCCGCCCGAGGTCAGTGTGCTGGCTGCGATCGCACGTGCCGACCCCAGAGCCTTCGCCGATCTTGCCCGGATGTGCCGACCGGGCGACCGTGCCACACTGTTCGACGCGCAGCCCTATCAGGACCAGCCAGGTTGGGAGATAGTGGTTGGCGCTCCCATGCTGCAAATGGTGCGAGATGCGAGCAGTCCGAGTCCGGGGCCTGCTCCGCCGGTCGTCAAGAATCTTTCGGTCGCAGACGTGCCGGACATGCTGGAACTGACGAAGCTCACCAAGCCGGGGCCGTTCAGCTCGCGCACTCACGAACTGGGCGAGTACGTCGGCATTCGAGTCAACGGGCAGCTGGCCGCGATGTGTGGCGAGCGGCTGCGCGTGCCCGGAATGGCCGAAATGAGCGCGATCTGTACCCATCCCGATCATACCGGCCAAGGCTATGCCCGGCTGCTGATGGACGAAGTTGCCCGCCGCATGTTGGCACGTGGGGACACCCCGTTTCTGCACGTTCGGGAAGACAACACGCGCGCCATCGCGGTTTATGAGGCCATGGGATTCCAGGTAAGAAGACTTTCCAATTTCCTGGTCCTGAAGCGCGTCTGAACCCGTGTGGCGACTGGTTACCTTCGTTGCTAACCCGGTGCATGTCCTTTTGAATGTATTGGTCAGATTGCAAGTAAAATAAAATGACATCGTTCCACTAGACAGCGGGAAGAGATTCCGCATCTAATTAAAAGAGACTTTTCCAATGCTTTTGGGTTTAACAGGAGTGCCATGAAACTCACACAAGCTTTTCTCATTTTGTTGCTGTCAGGTGCACTTTGTCAGGCCATGCCGCTGAATTCGTCAGCCCGCTCAGTCGTGCCCGGCGATCTGGTTCAGTTGATTTCCGTCGACTATCGCGCGCTCAAAGACTCGCCGACCGCCATGGCGCTCAAGCAGCAACTGCTGCCGGACGACCTGAAGCGCTTTGAAGAGTCCCTGCGCAAGATCGGGATTGACCCCGATCGCGACGTTGACACGCTGACCTTCGCCTCATTCCACGTTGAGAAAAGCGGGATACGCGGTGTTGGGGTTTCCAGCGGAGACTTTAACCTGAAAAGCGTGCTCAAGAAGCTGCGCCTGCAAAACTATAAGCCCACGAAATATCACAACGCCGACCTTTATCCCATGGACGGCGGCATGCTGATGTCGTTTCTCGACGAAAACACCTTGCTTTTCGGCGAGCCCACTGCTATTCGGATGGCTCTGGATGCTCGTGACGGGCGTGTCAACGGTCTGGACAGCAACGCCACTATGACCGACATGATGTCGAACGTGGATTCGTCACCGGTGTGGAGTGTTCTTGACCAGGTTGGCACGCAGAATATGATGCATTCGGCGCTCGGCGATGCCAGCAAGGTCGCCGATTATGACACCATTAAGAAGCGCCTGCTGGGTTCGCGCTACACCATGAATTTCTCCAGCGGCGTCAATTTCGACCTGACGGTTCTAACCTCTGATTCGGTCACAGCAGCAACCATGTCTTCGCTGGTAAAGGCGGGCATGCTCTATAAGAAAATGAGCGCCACCCCGCAGGAGAAGGTTGCGATTGACAACACCACTGTGGACTCTGACAGTTCAAACCTGACCATGCACTTCAAGTCGACGGACCAACAGTTCCAGGCGTTGATGCAATCGCCGTTATTTGCGGCGGTTTCTCACTAGACATACCGGAATCCATCACGAAGGCACCGAGACGCGGAGGAATTCCGCTCGGTGCTTTTTGTGTTGTCAACGGAAATGTTCAGGATTATTTCTTTCGCTTCTGCCGCACCCAGCCTTCTTTCACGATCTGCCGGGCCCTGCCAATCGCCAGTGAGTCCGCAGGCACATCGTCAGTGATGCAGGACGCAGCACCGACATAGGCTCCACTGCCGAGTTTAACCGGTGCGACCAGCGTGCTGTCGCTGCCCACGAACACGTCATCCTCGATCACGGTTTTGTGCTTGTTCACCCCGTCAAAGTTACAGGTGATGGTTCCGGCGCCGATGTTCACGCCGGCCCCGATCTCGGCATCGCCAAGGTAGGTGAGGTGGCCGGCCTTTGAACCCCTGCCCAGCTTCGCCTGCTTGGTCTCAACAAAGTTCCCGACGTGCGCACCTTCTCCGATATCGCTTCCCGGACGCAAGTGAGAGTAGGGTCCAATGACTGCTCCGGCGGCGATCGTGGAGGCCTCCATCACACAGCCGGGACGCACCGTCACGCGGTCTCCGATCCGGCAATCTTTGATCACGCTGTAGGAGCGAATGCGGCAGTCCTGGCCGATCCGCGTTTCTCCCAGCAGCTGAACAAACGGCTCAATCACCGTGTCCGCACCGACTTCGACGTCTGCATCAATCACACAACTCGACGGATAAAACACGGTTGCGCCGCCCTCCATCACACGACGGCACTTCTCCAGGCGCATCTTGGCGTCAATCTCAACCAGTTCGGCGCGCGTATTACCGCCGAGCACTTCGTCAGGATGGGCTGCCTTCCAGGCGACTACTTTCTTTCCTGAATGGCGCAGCACCGCCGCCATATCGGTTAAATAATATTCGCCGTGAGCATTGGTCGTGCCGAGCTTGTCGATATTCGCATACAGGTCGGGCACGGAAAATGCGTAGAAACCGGCGTTAATCTCATGAATTCTTTTCTGTGAGGGGCTGGCTGCTCTTTCTTCGACAATCCCCTTGACCTCCGCGCTGCGTGCGTTCTTGCGGAGTACGCGACCGTAGCCCGCGGGATTGGGCAAGTCGGCGGTCAATAAAGTCATGGCAGCGTGCTGCGCCAGATGAAATTGCTTAAGGCCGCGAATGGTTTCCGGCGTGATCATCGGCGCATCTCCGGAGAGAACGATGACGTGGTCGTATCCTGCCAGCGCCGCCCTTGCCACCATCAGAGCGTGGCCGGTGCCGCGCTGTTCGGTCTGCAGGGCAAATCCTATGCCGGTGCGGGCGACCGCTTCCTTCACCTGGCCTGCCTCGTAGCCGATGATCGCAAAGATTTCCTTCGGTGAGACGATCTCAGCGGCCGCCGCAATCACGTGCGCCAGCAGCGGTTTGCCGCCGACCTCATGCAGCACCTTGGGCACCTTCGACTTCAGACGCGTACCCTTGCCCGCAGCCATGATGGCGACGGCAAATCGGGGTTCGCTGGCCGGCTTATCTTTCTTGCTTTCTTTCGTTCTCTTCATCACTCCCACTATAGCGTGCTTTCTTTTGGCGACCGAGATACGAACCAGGTACACGTACGGCTACAGTCCAAGTCCTCCGTCCACTGCGAGTACCTGTCCAGTGATAAAGCCGGGGGAAGTGGCGAAGAACAACACCGCCGCTGCGATCTCTTCGCCACTTCCACTGCGCAGCATGGGCGTTTTCCTGGCCATGCGTTGCATGAAATCCTTGGCCGCCTTTTCACCCAGATCGATCATCCCCGGGGCCACAGCGTTGACGACAATCTCGGGGGCTAACGCTTTCGCCATGACTTTGGTCAGCATGTGTAGCGCTGCCTTCGAAGAGCAGTAGTGGGCGTGGTCGGCCCACGGCCTCAACCCGCCGAGCGAACCCATATTAATGATCCGCCCCGGATCGCCTTCTTTTCTTCCGCGCCGCATCCACTTCAAGGCTTCCCGCGATACCAGAAACGGCCCGCGGGTGTTCGACGCAAAGATCGCGTCCCACTGTTTTACCGTCAACTTTTCGAATTCAGCCGTCTCGTAGTTTGCCGCATTGTTCACGAGAATGTCGATCCGCCCCAGTTCCCGACCCGCTTCCTTGATCATCTCCTTCACGCTGGTTTCGTCGGTGACGTCGCAACGTAATGCGCACACGCGCCCGCCAAATGCAGCCACGTCCACGACAGTTCTCCGGGCATCGTCCGCAGAATTCATGAAAGTAATCGCAACGTCGGCCCCGGCCTCGGCTAGGGCCAAGGCGCTAGCACGACCCAATCGCTTGGCCCCACCGGTAATCAGCGCAGTCCTGCCACGCAATAACTTCGCCTTCTCAAGTCCGGCTCTTTCAGCTCTCATTCTCACCTCGCACCCCTTCAAGTCTGGTATACAATCCTGCCATGCCGGATCACCGCAAGGTTATCCTTTACACGCGTAAAGGATGTCACCTCTGCGAAGTCGTCAAGGAAAGCCTGGTCAAACTTTCCCGCCGCGGCGGCTTCACCTGGGACGCAGTCGACGTAGATTCCGACCCTGATCTGCGGCGGCAATATAACGATGAAGTCCCTGTGGTATTTATAGATGGACGCAAAGCCTTCAAGTATCACATGGATGAACGGGACTTCCTGCGCCGACTGTCTTCCTGAACATGCTGCGCTCCCAACTCTACGCCAACCCCGCCAATCTTTTTCTCCACGATCTGGTTCTCGATTCCTGCCGGCGCAACGCCGCCAAGACCGCTCTGGTAGATGCCTCATGCTCTCACCGCTTGACTTACGCCGAGTATGGCGACGCGGTCGAATCCGTTGCTCGCGGGCTGATTGCCGCAGGCCTGAGCCCTGGCGAAGTTGTTGCAATCTTTCTGCCCAACTCCTGGGAATTCTGCGTTGCCTATCACGCCATCACTTTAGCTGGCGGCATACCCACGCTTCTGAATCCCAGCTATCGAGACCGGGAAGTCCATTACCAAGTCTCGAACTCTGGAGCTGTTTTTCTTATCTTGGATGCCCCCCAGCTCGACGGCATATCCCTCGCATCGCTGCCTCAACTCCGCCGCGTTTTCTATACTCGCCAGCAAACGGCGGGGGCGGAGCCATTCTCCAGCCTCTTGGCTCGACACACGCCCGCTTTGCCGCGTCCGGCGGCGTCCTCCGACCAAACTCTGGCCGCACTTCCCTACTCCAGCGGAACCACCGGTCTGCCAAAGGGCGTCATGCTATCTCACCGGAATCTGGTGGCCAATGTGTACCAGGTCATCGCACCTGACGGCGCCGCGCTCAACCATGACGACACGATTCTCTGCTTCCTGCCGCTCTATCATATTTATGGCCTCAACGTGATTCTGAACCCGTCGCTCATTCTCGGGGCGACGCTCGTCCTCATGCCGCGCTTCAACGTGGAGCAACTCACCCGCCTCGTCGTGTCCGAGTCCGTCACTATGATGCCTCTTGTCCCACCGGCGATGAATGCGCTGTGCCTGGCCGCTGAAGTCGGACAGTTCCCGCTCAACCATGGCGTGCGCTGGGTCAAGTCTGGTGCCGCGCCACTCGCGCCCGATCTGCCGCGACGATTTACTTCCCTGACCCGCATCCTGGTGGCGCAGGGCTATGGGATGACCGAGGCATCTCCGGTGACCCATTTGGGATATCTTCGGCAGGAGCTGTACCGGCCTGACTCAATCGGCCATCCGGTCGCGCAGACCGACTGTCGCGTGATCAACGGAACCGACCTTTCCAGCGAAGCACCGATGGGTGATCCTGGTGAACTGGTGATGCGCGGTCCGCAATTCATGCTGGGATACTGGAACGAGCCGCAAGCTACCGATTCGGTGCTGCGCGACGGCTGGTATTGGTCGGGCGACATCGTCACCCGGGATGCTAAAGGCTTCTACCGCGTGGTGGACCGGCGCAAAGAGATGATCAAGTACAACGGATTTCCGGTCGCTCCCGCCGAGGTCGAGGCAGTCTTGCTGGAGCATCCGGCCGTGCGTGAGGCGGGTGTAGTCGGCCGTCCGGATCCCGGCGCGGGAGAGATTCCGGTTGCCTTTGTTGCTTTGCGTGAGGGGTTCTCCTCCGGAGAAAAGCTGGCGGCGGAGTTATGCGCATTCGTTGCCGACCGACTGACCGGGTACAAGCAGCCGCGCGAGGTCCGTTTCATTCACAGCGTACCCAAAACCGCATCGGGCAAGATTCTGCGCCGGGAGCTGCGTCAAGCCCTCTAGTTTGTCTCAGATTCCGGAATCGAGTGGCTAGGCGCCTGTGATCACTTTCCACTGGGCTTGCGACAGCGGAACTACGCTCAGTCGGCCCTGCCTAACCAGGGGCGAATCACCGAACAGTTTGTGTATCTTAATCTGCGCCAGCGGCACCGGGTGGACAAGAGCTTTGTCGGCCTTGATCTTCACAACGGGAGTCTTGGGGTCCGCTCCGTCCACAGAAACCACACTAGCGGTGCCCACCGCCTGCTTCTGGTCGCCGGTGTGGTAGATCACCAGCTCGTCGCCCACCTGCATCGCGCGCAGATGCTTCACCGCGACCGGGTTGGACACACCGTCCCACGTCGTAGTCTTGTCCCGTTGCAAGTCCGAGAACGAATAGACTGTCGGCTCCGTTTTAAGCAGATAGTACATCCTGTGGCTCCTGTCCTGGATTCACCGCCCTGGACGCCTACTGCGGCGGCTTCTTGTCGCCAGTATTTGAAGTGGGCGCGTCTTTCTTGTCTGCGGAATGATCGTCGTAGATGGAGTACTGATCCTTGGGCCGCTTCAGGCGGATCGTCACATCCAGCTTCGCTGTTTTCACGTCAAAATCCTCACCGTAGGTCTGAAATCCGGAAGCGATGATCTGCACCCGCATGGGTCCAAGCGGCAGACCATCAAAACTGGCCTGACCGTCCGCATTGGTCTTCAGCTCAAGGCCGCCTTTTTCCTGCTTGCCGTGTGAATTCACCGGATGCAAAATCACCGCGGCATTGCGAACGGGCTTCCCGTTGTCGTCCTTCAAGACTACAAAGCTGACAAGCGCGGTGGGCGCCTCAGGCTCTTTTTGCGCCGCGACAGGCGATACCACGGCGGCCATGACGAGTAAAACCAACATCGGTCGCCACATTTCGCGATTGACTATCCTTGCCATCCGGATATTCTATGCTGCAGTCAGCATCACTGTCACGAGCCGACGTTGGGTAGACCAAATTCATAAACCACGAAGGGCACGAAGCTCTGAATCGTTAACCTCCCTTCCTGTACCTTAGTGTCCTTCGTGGTTCATGAATTGAGGCAGCAAAAAGGCCGCCCGACGGCGGCCCCTGATGGCTGACAGCTGAAAGCTGATGGCTGCTTACTTGAAGTTGATCACTCCAAAGTATCCATCGGTGTCATTCGGTCCGGCGGTAAAGAATAGCTGATTGGTGTTCCCGTTGGCGGATGTCCCTCCGCCGAACCCAATCCCCCAAAGCCCGCTGATGACAAGCGGTTTAAGAGAGGCATTCAGCATCGTCGCCACAAATTTGCCAGTAGTAAGATTGAACCCGTTGATGGTGCCTCCGGCCGCGTTGTTCGAAACCAGCAGCAATCCGCTGAGCGGCCCGAAGTTCTTGGGCGCAGTGGCAATTCCCCACGGCTGGTTCAGCGGTTTGCCATGGGTGAGGCGTTTCATGAAGGTGCCATCTTCCCCGAAAATGTCGATGTAACCTCCCGCCGCGCCTGAGGTACTGGCATACGACACGTAGAGGTTGCCTCCGATGTCCTGAATGCCAAATACAGAGAAGCCGGCAGGGATCGTAGTATCGGTGAACGATTTCACGAACTTAAAGTTCGCATCGTAGATATCGATCATGTTGCTGGCGTTGTCCGCTGCGAACAAAACATTTCCGGAGCTCTTGTGCGTGATTGCCAATCCGGTGTAGGCCGCATTGGCCTTGGTTGCTCCGAGTAACGCGGCGCTCGCATTGAACCCAGACCACCCGCTAATAGTTCCGTCCAAGGTGGCAAACAGGAAGACAGACGTCCAGTTCCGAATCTTGAACTCCGTCGATGCGTTGTAAACGATGCCAGTCGGAGTTCCTGGCCCCGTGCCGCTCGCCGATGGGATGGTTGCTTTAATACTCTGAATGACCCCCGTGCCGTCGTAGAGCGTCGTCCAGCCGCTGGCCTCATCGCTGATCCAGAACGGTCCGCCCGGAGCATAGGCCAATCCCCACGCATTTTTCAGCAGGGTATCCTGGTGCTTCGCCTTTCCTTTCAGATCCGAATCCAGATTGGTCACTTGATATTGTGCCAGGGCTGCGTTGGCGGTGAGCACCAGAACGAACCCGGCAAGGACAAACAGAGCACGATCGAACAGACGCTGCATGGACTTCTCCTTTGAAATTGAGTAAGGGGTGAACTCGACGACCTCAAGTGGCCTTCAGACCCGTCAAGACCAGTTACTTGCCGAATGTTAGGCCCGGCACGGATGAAGAGTTGTCAAGGGATTGTCATCTCCTTGTACAAATCCACGCTGTTGCAGATTTCTGCGGAACCGCGGGAAGCCCCACCCGTCAAGGCTTCGACGGGTGGGACGCCCTCACACGACTTCTACGGCTTGAACGTGATCGTTCCGAATGTGCCCGCCTGATTGCCGCTCGGCCCGGATGCGAAATACAGTTGATTGATGGCTCCGTTGGCTCCGCTGCCGTCGCCAAAGCCAATGCCCCATAGCTGATCAATCTTGATCGGCTTGCCGCCAGAGTCCTTCACCGTCCCCACGAAGGCCCCGGTAACGCTGTCAAACGCATTGATGGTTCCCGCGTTCGTATTGTTCGAAATCAACAGCGTATTGCTCAGCGGCCCAAAGTGCCGCGGCGCAGCTGCAATCCCCCAAGGCTGGTTCAATGGACCTCCTTTGATGAGCGTGTTCACAAACTCGCCATCTTCCGTGAACACATCCACAAAACCCCCACTGCCGCCGGTACTGCTGGCAAACGTGACATACACCAGCCCGTTTAAATCTTGAATGCCGAATGGCGCAAAATCCTTCGGCAGCTTGGCGTCGGTAAACGATCCCAACGGATTGAAGTTTCCGTCGTACATTTCCACTTTGCTGCTCGACAAGTTGACCGCGTACAGCCGGTTGTTCGAAGCATTGTTCGTGATGGCAAGCGCGGTGTACACCGCCCCATTCGACGAGTTGTTGACGGCCAGCAACGCCTGATTAAAATTCGATTGCGGCGCCCACCCGCTGATCGTGCCGTCCAGCGTTGCGAACAGAAACACCGAGGACCAGCCCTGAACT
>Ga0075029_100002588_pt1 | contig 10258 bp, 8 predicted proteins | sample LitLauG_LLR_2013_FD_71391 | JGI IMG/M metagenome (GOLD analysis project Ga0075029, IMG submission 71391) | Freshwater sediment microbial communities from North America - Little Laurel Run_MetaG_LLR_2013 | ecosystem: Environmental > Aquatic > Freshwater > Creek > Sediment | place: USA...
CTGCTGGGCGAGTTGGCCGACCGCACCAGCCTCGGCTTCGTGTACCAGGTTTGCGCGTTTCTGCCGGCAATCGGTTTGCTGGCAGCGTTTTTGCCGAACCTGGATAAGTTGCGAGCGGCGGAATAAGCGCAAATACCTAACCCTGCATAGCCAGAAGGCAAACTGGCCCTCCGGCGGCGTCGGGCTACAGATAATAAGGTCGTGATATATGATAAGGGTGAGGAGCAAGCCATGAACAGCCTCCGGACGCTTACCTCCGACGTAAGCTATTTCGTGCGTTTGATTCAAGCTGGATGGGACGGTGTGACCTCCGCGCCCAAGCCGGCCGATAACTCTTCGCTCACGCCTGCTTTGAAACCTGCAGTCTGGGCGGCCACTGCGATCGGTGCTGCCATTGGGGCATGGAGCGCATCCAGGCAACGGAGCCGCAGGTCCGGATACAGCGTGGCTATGAGCGGCCTGATCGGGAGCGTGTGCGGTTTCGGTTGCGGCATGGCCTGGGCGTCGCGGGGCACCACGGGAACTGCCGCGCGGAGTGCCATCCGGGAAATCAACATCGTCCGTGACCTGCGCTGGCTGGAGAAGAATCCGATCGACTACGCCTGAGCAGAGCTACGGCAGCCGATAGACACAGTACACCCCATTGTCAAACACCGCCGCCCGCGGCAAGCGATTTCGCGCCTGCAACACCACATACTGAATACCCAAGCTGGCGTAACCCGGCATATTCCCAGGCTGGAACCTCACGCCCAGCGTCCCATGCCAGCGCGACCACCACAACTCGCCCAGTTCTTTGAGGTAGTTCACCTGGCCGCCGCCTTTCCAATCCACGTAGACGGCGCGCAGCGCCTCGGAACGGAAGATGCCAGGGTAGCCCCCGCGTGCCGCGTCCGGAAAGAGAAAGACCGCGTCGTTGGGCGTTGCGGAACGCGCCCAGGCGGAGAGTTGCGCCAACTCCGGGGTGTGAAGCTGAGGGTAGTTCACCACGCCGCCGGCCCACGGGATGGCAAAGAACGCGGCCGCGGCAACGGCGGGCGCGGCCATCGACGATCGGGAGCGGGCAAGAACGGTGAGGGCGGCTAGCCCAAGAGCCAAGCCCAGGGGAGTCCACGCCGGTGGATCGAGAAGCACCGGCTGTAACGGCAAAACGTAAGCCAGGGCGAACCAGGCCACGGCCTCGACGTAGCGCCGATCCACAGTCGCGTAGACGCCGGCAACGGCGGTCAGGAACTGCATCAGGAGAGCCGTGAACAGCAGCGTCCGCATCGGCTGGATCTGCGGCACCAGAGACCACTTCCAATGCTCCAGCAGAAGCCAGGAAGCGGGCATGCTGGCCAGGCCCAGGGCCGCCAGGCCCAGCGCGAAAAGCGTGAGCACCGGCGGACACTTGCTGCGTACACGCAGCCAGGCGGCTACCAGGATGACGAAGAGAAGCAGGTGGTGAAGAATCAAGCCGCCCGGCCACATCGAAATCCAAACATAGGCGGCGCGCATCCGCTGCATCTGCTCCTGGAGGGGCGTCAGCGAGGCGAAGAACGACTGTTCGGCGACCGCCTGGTGGGACACGCGCGCCGAGATCAACAAGACGGCAATCGCTGCCGGCAGCGGAACCAGGCCCGCCCATCTTCTCCGCAGCACCGCCAGGACCACGAACAAGCCCCAGAACGGCAGCACGGTGGGTGGATGGTACAGGAACGCGAATGCGCCGGCGATACCCGCCGCCAGGGGCCGCCGGCGCGCCGCCAGTCCCACGGCGCACAGCAGAAGGGGTATGGCGAAAGCGCGCGGCGTGGGCTCGTATTCCGTGGTGAGAACCTGGGGCCCGGTAATCGCCGCTCCCAGGGAACAGACAGCCGCCACCAGGACGGCGGAACCGAAGCCCAGGCCCATCGCTTCGGCCATGAGGATCAACCCCCAGATGCCGGCGGCACGGGTGGCCACCTGCTGGAAGGCCAATACTTCGCGGAACCCGAGGCCGGTCAGGGAGCGGAGCCCGATGGCGGCCTCGTCGTACAGCGTAAAGGCCACATGCGAGTGCTGCACCAGAATGTCGTTGCGCAGCACCGAGGGGTCGCGCAAGTGTTCGAGGATCGGCACATAAATCTGAGTATCCTGCTGCAGCCAGGTGTGACCCGGAAACTGAAGAAAGGTGAGCAGGGCGAGCGCGACGGAAGCGGCGCCGATCGCGAAAGGTCTCATTTCGCCGGCGTCTTGTCCAGTTGCTGTTTCACCCAGATGCGATTGGGGCGCAGTGCGAGAGCGTTGCCGAACGCCTCGCGGGCTTCGGCGTTCTTGTTATCCTTGCGCAGGCTGAGGCCCAGCCAGAGCCAGGCCTCGGCATTCTTCGAGTCCAGTTGAAGGGCTTTGCGAAAGTCGGCGATCGCCAGCGGAATGCCGCCGCCCAAAGCCGCCGGCAGATAGTAGTTGCCCACGCCGCGCGCCACATAAACCTCGGCCGATTTCGGATCCTTCTCGACGGCCTTGTCGATGGCCTCCTGGGCGCGTTTGCCATAACTCAGGCCGGTGAGCAGGTTGGCCGGAACCACCTGGCCGCAGAGCGTGCCGAGCAGGCGGTAGTACTCCGCCATGTCCGGCTTCAGCGCGACGGCCCGCTCGGCCAGCTTGACACCACGTTCGGCCACCTGCTCGGCCTGCCGCTTGTCGCGGACCTCCAGCGCCACCTCGGCCAGATAGGAAGACGCCAGCGCGGCGCGATATTGCGCGGCGGCATCGTTGGGCGCTTTGGCCGCCGCCGCGGCGGATTCGTTGACCAGCTTTTCCAGGGTGGCGCGGTCCTGCTGGTCGCGCGCGATTTCCAGTGGGGACGGAACGGCGGCGGCCAGGAATCCGGCGATGACGATGACGAACATGGTGTCTCCCTAGCCCGGCATAGCCGGAACCAAACAGGCTGCGGCGCAAGAAGCCAGGAGCCGGAAGCCAGAAGTCAGCTGGGCCTCCGGCGGCGCCGGATTGAACGGGGATGTGACTTCCGCGGCCGCCGGGGATGGTGGCCGGTGTGGTGTGTTCCGGAATGCCCCCGGTGGCAGCATCGGATTTGAAGCCATAGGTACTATTACATCAAAGAGCGGCCACCCGGCGCTGCGCCAGCAGGAAGTAAAGCGCCACCAGAACCAAGAGCACGCCGTTCACCGCCAACACGATGGGAGCCGTAAAGACTGGGACGAGCCAACCCGTGACCAGGTTCCCCATGGGCATGCCACCGCGGAAGGCGAAGTTATAAACGCTCATCACGCGGCCGCGCATCTCGTTGGTGACGATGAGCTGCACCAGGGAACTGACCATGGAAAAGACGCCGATCATGGAAACGCCGCTGATGAACAGCATCACCCCGCTCAAGACCAGCGAGCGGGACAGCCCGAATCCGGAGATCCCGGCGCCCAAGGTGATCAGCATGAGGAGCGCGATGCGGCCTTTGTTGTGGACGTTGCCGAGCCAGGCCACTACCAGGGCGCCCACGATGGAACCGATGCCCGACAGGGACAGGAACATGGCATACGTGCCGGCGCCGCGATGAAAGATGTCACTGGCGAAGAGGGGGAACAGGGTCCGCATCGGCACCGCCAGCGCCGTCATGCAGAAGGCCAGCACCATGAGGGCCTCCATGGCGCCCTGTCGGCGGATAAAGCGGAAGCCCTGTTTCATGCTGTCCAGGATGGTCTCCGCGGTCTTTTCCGGGAGGAAGCGCACCGACAACAGCAACAGCGAAACCACGGGCGCAACGAAGGAAAGAGCGTTCAGGCCGAAGCACCAGGTATCGCCCAGTTTCGCCAGAGTGGGCCCCGCCAATGCCGGCCCCAACACCACCGCCGTATTGAACTGCATGGATTGCAGGGCAATGGCGTTCGGCATGTCCTCTTTCTTCACCAAGGTGGGGATCAGGGCGGAATATGCCGGTCCGCCGAAGGCTTGGGCCAGGCCCGAAACAAACGAGCAAGCCAGCATGTGCCAGACCCGGACCAGGTGAAAGCCTACCAGGAAAGTGAGCAGGAGGGCGCACGACATCTGCACGATCTGGGAGCCGATCAACACGCGGCGGCGTTCCATGCGGTCGGCCACGACGCCGCCCACCAGCGAAAAGAGGAAGATCGGGATGCTGCCTAGAAACTGGTCGAGGCCGAGCAGGAACGCGGAATGGCTGAGCTTCCAGATGAGCCAGCCTTGCGCTACGATCTGCATCCAGGTGCCGATGCTGGACGCGCACGCGCCCATCCACATCAAGCGGAAGTCACGGTAATGGAATGCCTTGAAGACCCGTTGAATCACAGATGGCGTGGTGGGGCAGGCCTCCCGGCCTGCCACTGGCGGTTCCAACTCGGATTGTAGCAGTTTCACCCGCGGCGAAGGGATTTCTCGGACTGCGGGGACCGCGGGGACACGGAGTGGTGAAGCAAAACGCGGACACCAGGTGTCCGGCGCCGCCCCTGAGAGCGAAAACGGGACACGCATGTCCCGTTTCCCCGATTCTTCGGGAAAAGGCCAACACAGGCGGGACTGCCTGTGCCACGATTATCGCATGGGGGTGTCAAGGACCGGAGAGGGTACGGAAGGGGGTGGATGACGGCAAGGGATTGATAAGAAGCGACTTAAGGCTGGCTGGACTTTTTTGAAAAAACGTGTGACTGGCTTACCGGAATTCGTTCACTCTGCCGCCCGCCGGGCCGGACATCCTGCGACAATAGGTATAGAGCGCGGTCGGAGCGTTTATGATCGACACGTTGCTGAACCTGCTGTTCCGTTGTCCCCACCGGCGTCTTACACGCCCTCTGGCGCCAGTCACCAGAGCGGGGCAGCCGCACAGCCAGAGCTACGTGGTCTGCCTGGACTGCGGAAAACAGTTCGAGTACGACTTGAACGAAATGCGCATCGGGAAGGCCATTGACCACTCGCGGGACGCCGGGGTTGTGCCGCCCGGCCTGCCGAAGTCCCGAAAGACGAAGGCCAAGTACGCACTGTTTGCGGCGGTGCCGGCGGCAGTCGTTCTGGGCGCGGTATGGAAGGGTCGGACTAAACCTAAGGCCGGCCCTCCCGAGGAATCCAAATAACGGCTGGCCGACAGGCGTTGGAACCGGGTTGGCCCGGAGTTCCGCATACAGATATCTGAATCCCGATTGGGCAGGAACTTCGCAGCCTGCGCCCTCGTAATGACGGTTATGGGCCAGGACACGCGTTACGCCATCCGCACGCTACTGAAAAATCCTGCGTTCACCCTGATCGCGGTGTGCGCGCTGGCGCTCGGCATTGGCGCCAATACAGCCATATTTACCGTCGTCGACCGCGTCATTCTACGGCCGATGCCCTACCGCGACGCCGATCGCCTGGTCAATATCGTGCGGAAATTCCGAACCGGCACGAGCCCGTCCTTGTCCATACCGAAGTTCGCGGTCGTCCGGCAAGCCACCTTGCTCGACGCGGTCGCGGTATACGACTTCATGGGGCCGGGAATGAATCTCAGCGGCGGGGGCCAGCCCGAGCAGGTTCGAGGCGTCCATGTTTCGGAGGATTACTTCCGCCTGTTGGGCGTCGCCCCGGCGATGGGCCGCACCTTCTCAGCGGAGGAAGACCGCCCCGGCGGGCCGCGCGTGGCGGTTCTTACGAACGGCCTCTGGACGCGGCGTTTTGGGGGCGATCGGGCCATGATCGGCCGCACGGTCCGGCTCAACTCCGAGCCCTTCACGGTGATTGGCGTGATGGGCCCGGGTTTCTCCGGCGAACCCGAAACCGACCTCTTCCTGGCCGAGCAGGCCGACCTCAACAGCACCAATCAGGGCCACTTCCTCTTTCTGGGCGGACGGCTCAAGCCCGGCGTCACGATCGAGCAGGCCAACGCCGAGTTGCGCACGACAGCCGACCGCTTCCGCAAACTTTATCCCGGCGTCATGTCGCCCGATGAGAGCTTTACCGCCCAGCCGTTGGGTTCGGTCCTGGTGGGCGACCTACGCAAGCTGTTGTTCATCCTGTTGGGAGCGGTGGCTTTCGTGCTGTTGATCGCCTGCGCCAATGTGGCCAACCTCCTGCTAGTGCGGGCCGCCGGCCGTGGCAAGGAGATCGCCATCCGCATGGCACTGGGCGCCGGGCGGGCCGCTATTCTGCGACAGTTGCTGACGGAGAGCCTGCTCCTTGCCCTGGCCGGTGGCGCGGCCGGCGTCTTCCTCGGCGCCGCCGGTCTGCGCGTCCTGCTGGCGGTTTCCCCGGCGGAACTGCCTCGCCTCCCGGCAGTCGAGCACCTCAACGTGATCGGCTTGATGGATGCACGCATCCTGGCGTTTGCTCTTGCCGTTTCGATTTTCACCGGCGTCCTGTTCGGACTCGTGCCCGCGCTGCAAATCACCCGTCCCAATCTGAACGCCTCACTGCGCGAGGGAGGCGCGCGCACCACCGCCGGGGCCCGCCGGCAGATGACTCGGAATACGCTGGTGGTAGCCGAGATCGCTCTTTCCCTGGTGCTGCTGGTTTGCGCGGCTCTCATGATCCGAACGTTTCTGGCCTTGCGCAATGTGCAGCCGGGGTTTCAAGCCGTTTCGGTGCTTTCCATGAGCACTTCGCTCGCCGGGAAGAAATACGAAACCGCCGCCGGAGTAGAGCGCCTGGCCACCGAGTTGACACGCCGCCTGGAGTCGCTTGCGGGCGTGCAAGCCGCCACATACGCCCTGACGCTGCCGCTGCAACTGGGCCCCGACCTGCCGTTCTCCATTGCCGGAAAAGCGCCACGCGACGGGGGGCCGTTCAACGGCGACGAGCAGTATCGCCCCGTCGGCGCGCATTACTTCCAGACGCTTGGCATTCCGCTCCGCCGGGGCCGTTTGTACGATGAGCGCGACACCAGTACCGGCCCCTGGACGCTGATCATCAACGAAGCCATGGCAAAGAAGTACTGGCCCAAAGAGAATCCGGTGGGGGCGACGGTAACGATCGGGAAGGGGCTGGGCCGAGAGTTTGACGACCGCCCCAGGGAAGTCGTCGGGGTGGTGGGCGATGTGTACGAAAATGGAGTCGATGGGGCCCCCCCGCCGCTGATGTATATCCCCGTCGGCCAGGAGCCGAATGGCTTTGTGGCACTGGCCAACCGCGTGCTGCCTTCCTCATGGGCAGTCCGTGCTACGGGCGATCCGATGGCGGTAGCCCGTGCGGTCCAGCAGGAATTTCTCTGCGTCGATCCCGATTTGCCGGTGGCGCGGGTGATGAGCATGGACCGCCTGCTCGCCAAATCCATCTCACGCCAGAATTTCAGCATGATCCTGCTGGGCATCTTCGGCGGGGTTGCGCTGCTGCTGGCAGCGATTGGGATTTACGGCGTGATGTCCTCTACGGTGCAGCAGCGAACCGGCGAAATGGGCATCCGCATCGCTCTGGGCGCGGGAACAGGCCAGTTGCTACGCCTGGTGGTCGGCCAGGGTCTGTTGCTTGCCGGCGCCGGTGTGACCATCGGCCTGGGCGCCGCCTTCGGCCTCGCACGGGTCATGTCCAGCCTGCTGTTTGGGGTAAAGGCCACCGATGCCGCCACCTTCGCCGCCGTGGCCGCAGTCCTCTCCACGGTCGCGGTTCTGGCCTGCTACATCCCCGCACGCCGCGCCACGCGCGTAGACCCGATTATCGCTTTGCGCTGCGAGTAAAGGCGGCCGAACTGGCGGGCTTCGGCCTACCTCCAATGCTGTTCACTTAACAATAAGCGCTGGCCATCACTCATGCGTGCCCTGGCTCTACAATCTGGTCTGTACGAGTCGCGCGTGATACGGCCAAAGCAGCGGCCAAGCCGTTATGGCAGATGTTCGACACGGCGACTAATCAGGGGTTAGCCGCTTCGACGCGGTGTGGGACTCTGAAGTGATCGAAGAAATAGCGTGGCTCGACGGGTGGTACACTCCGATTCCGCCGAAGCATTTAACGTCTTGTAGAATTGAGGGGCTCAAGATGAACGATCAACAAAAGAAGAGGCCGTATTCTGCAGTGCGGGATCAAGAGATCCGTGCGGCAATGGATCAGCATTGGGCGGCGTCCGATGCTAACGATTTTTGAAACGGAGCACCGCATCTATCACGAGGATGCGGTGCTGGAATACCCGCAGTCAGGCGAGCGAACTCGTAGTCGACGCAATATTCAAAACCAACGCGCTAGTCAGCCGAGCAAAAAGCGGTTTGCTGTCCGACGGACCATTGGCGGCGGTGATCTTTGGATTACCGAATTCATCCTGACATATGACGGCAAGCCGACCTACACCGTGAGCATCATGGAGTTCAGGGACGACAAGGTTGCCCGGGAAACACAGTACTTTGCGGATCCATTCTTGGCTCCCGCATGGCGCGCTCAATGGGTCGAACGGATGGACACATGATTTCGAAGCGCGCGAATTCCCTGACGACACCGCCATTGGCGGTTTATTCCCGAGGAAACGCCCGATCGTTCGAGTGCGGCGCCGAGCTCCGAGCGCGGACACGAACGAAGCGCGCTGATGGGTGTGGGCGGCGACCTTCGTACGAGTAGCGCGTTATCCGACCGAAGCTTCCCAGAACCGGACTTAACCGGCCAATCTCTGCCTATTTTTCGGGTGGGTTGAGTTTGCGGGTTTCGGTAAGAATCTTCAGGATGCGATTGGCAAGGCGGTCGAGGAGGCGGCGTGCAGATTTATCGTCGACGTTACGGCGGTACATCTCCAGAATGTGCTGGGCAGTCATCAATGAAGCAATCAGGCTCGACAAGTCTGGGCGCGGCGGGAGACCAGACGAGGTGGTGTGAGAAGGAACCAAGTGCCTAGGATGAGAGAGGGCCAAGTGGAACTCGCGCTGGAGATCCTGCTGGGTGATCTCGAGATATTCCAAGGTCATGTGGGGGCTCTTGTGACCGAGGAGTTTTATAATTGCCGCAAAGCTGACGCCTGCGCGCAGCATCTCAGTTCCGTAGGTGTGTCGAAGTTGGTGCGGGACAATGCGGACGGGAATTCCGACGGCTGACACGACTTCCTTCAAGGCAGCACGGAGCCTGCGAACCATCGTGTGACGGCCACGAGGTCGAGGCAGGAGCAGGCGACCGGTCTTTGGCGCCGTCGGCGGTCGCAGAGAACGAATCCGTTCGACCAGTTGGCAGACCATGGAATCCACGGGGACCCAGCGTTCCGTTTTGAGCTTGCCAAGCGGCACATGGATGGCCCACCGATCGGGGCCGAGAGGGCGCAAACAATCGAAGGAGAGGTCGACACATTCGCCGATGCGCATGCCGGTGTGACGCAGAAGCAGCAATGCATTACTTAACAGGTCGTCACGGCGCAGAAGTTCCTGCTGGATTAATTGATCCTGCTCCGGAGTTAGGGGGCGCGGCAGATGGTGTTCCCTGCGGGGCACATCGTCACGACCGAGCAGATGAGCGAGGGCCGGGAGTTGCTGGGTCCAGGCGAGTTCTTCCAGCATACGGCGGAGGTAGATCACATAGTTGGAGCGCGTGATCGTAGCCAGTGGCGGCTTTTGCGACCGCAGCAGAGCCAGCCAAGCGAGGATATGGGGATCGCGGTGCAGTTGATCGAGAAAGCGAACCTCAGGATATTGAGCGCCGAGATAATTCAGAAAATGGCGAGCGGTTCCGCGATAGCCGGTGATGGATGCATCACCGAGCGAAGTCGTAACCGATGCCGCCGCTGGCTGGAAGAACTTTGTCAGAGGGTGGTTGGGGAGCGGAAGGATACGTTTTGGATTCATGATTGCGAAGGCGGAGTGTGTCGGGTGAGATGGGCAACCGCGCGCGCGTATTGCTCCCAGACGTCTTGTGGCGTGAGTTGAAGGTAGACCATCGTGGTTTGAATCTGTGCATGACCCATGAGTTGCATGAGCGCCGGAAGGCTAACGCCTGCCCGGAGCATGTCCGCAGCGAAGGTGTGCCGAAATCGGTGCGGGTTTGCCTTCGTCACGCCCGTGGCTTGCCGATGATGACGAAACAACGAGCGCAGACCGGCTGGGGTTATGCGCTTGCCACGGGAGGGCCCTTTGAGACAAACGAATAAAGCCTGACCGCAGTACGGAGGTCGTTCCAGGCACAGGTAGTGATCGAGCAGTTTCACGGAATCGCGATCCAGTGGCAGCATACGAATCTTTTTGCCCTTGCCCAGGACCCGGATCTGCGAATCTGAAAACTGGATGGGGAATGCCCGGTAGATCGTAGAAAGTAGCGACTCCCCGCTCCCAAGCCTTGATAGGCTGAGAGCGAATTTTCTTTTGCCGAGAAAAGGAGAGTCGCTATGAAGAAACCATACCAA
>Ga0075029_100002590_pt1 | contig 10256 bp, 13 predicted proteins | sample LitLauG_LLR_2013_FD_71391 | JGI IMG/M metagenome (GOLD analysis project Ga0075029, IMG submission 71391) | Freshwater sediment microbial communities from North America - Little Laurel Run_MetaG_LLR_2013 | ecosystem: Environmental > Aquatic > Freshwater > Creek > Sediment | place: USA...
CCAAGTAGGGCAGTATGACGGACCTCACGAGGCTATCGTCCGCGAGCTCCAGCACAGCCACGCGCCAGATCTGTTCGGCAGCCTCTGCGTAGCTCGGCGAAAGCCCCGCCAGTATCGCGCAGATGAGCCCAGCCCGCCTCATTTCGAACCCCGTGGCTCTGTCCTGTTGTGATCTCACCTTATCACTCCCCGAGATACGAGGAACGTCCGCCGAGGGGTCATGAACGACAAAACGGGCCAGTTGTGCCTGCCAGGCGATGTCCGCTTCGCCTGCAAGGATACCTGACGATCCAGCATTTGCAGAATGTCGCGAATGACTACAAGCGGAAGTAGCCGGATATCCAAACGCTTGGTATATCTTTATCTCGTTGGAGCTGATCATGGTAGACAGGCAGCCGTCAACGAGTGCCCCGCACCTCCGATTGATCCAAATGGGCCAGGCATTTGTGGTTTCGAGAACCGTGTATGCGGCAGCGAAGCTGGGTCTGGTCGATCAACTAGCCTCCGGACCGAAAAGCGCTGCGGAGCTTGCCGGGCCGATGCAAGTCCATGCACCTTCCTTGCACAGGCTGATGCGTACGCTTGCGAGCCTGGACCTTCTGACCGAGGGGACGGAGCAGCGTTTTGCCCTGACTGATCTGGGCGCGGCGCTGAAAACCGGCGCACCTGGTTCGGCGAGACCAACCGTTTTGGCTTTCGGTAGCTCCTGGTCTCAGAGCGCCTGGGATAATCTCGTTTACTCCGTTCAGACCGGCAAAGCCGGTTTTGAGAGGGCGCAAGGCGTGCCATTGTTTGACTACCTCGCGCAACATCCCGATGACGCGTCGCTGTTCAGCGAGACGATGGTTGGCTTCCACAGTGAGGAGCCGCGAGCCGTCGCCGCCGCTTACGATTTCTCCACCTTCAAGATCGTTGTTGACGTTGGCGGGGCGACTGGGAACATGTTAGCGGCGGTCCTTGCCAGCCATTCCGGGCCTCGTGGCATATTGTTCGACCGGCCGCATGTAGTGAAGGACGCGCCGGCGTTGCTCGACGTAAGCGGCGTGAGCAATCGGGTGACAATTGAGCCAGGCAACTTTTTCGAGAGCGTTCCCGCCGGGGCGGACGCATATATCCTTTCGCACATCCTCCACGACTGGAGTGATAATCAATGCCTCACGATCCTCGGCAATATACGCAAGGCTATGAACCCGGCCGGATGCCTGTTGGTCGTTGAAATGGTGATACCGCCCGGCGACACACCTCATCCGGGAAAAATGCTCGATATGACGATGCTTTTGATCGGAGGCCAGGAACGGACGGCCGCCGAATACGGATTCCTTCTCAGTAAAGCCGGCTTTCGCTTGACCCGAGTGATCGCCACCAATTCAGCTGCAAGCATCGTCGAGGCCCTTGTGGCCTGAGCTAGTGTGGTGGTTCGGAAATTCCCTTCATTAGTCGCTGCGGGTTCTTGCCCGCGATTGAACACAATGAGCATCTCGAATGCATATAGGCCCGGCATCATGATGACGATTGGCGCACCGGCGAATTCAGATCTCGCATTTTTCGGATAGCCCCGCGCCGGCAGCGGCGATATTATGCGCCCGCACGCCATACGTCAGCGAGGCGGGATGTCATGACAAGTTTTGCTCCTGTGGCCGGCCTGATCGGCGGCATTCTGATTGGTCTTTCTGCGGTTCTCCTGATGCTCACGATCGGGCGCACCGCCGGAATTTCCGGCATCGTCGTCAACGCCCTGACCGCGGGCAGCGCGATAGACCGGTCATGGCGTCTGGCATTCATCCTGGGCTTGCCGCTGGGCGCGCTCCTGGTCACGGTGCTTGGATGGAAGGACTGGAGCAGCGTCACGTTCCCGGCGACCATGCCGATGACGGTCGTCGCCGGGCTGCTGGTGGGGGCGGGCACGACGCTCGGCTCCGGATGCACAAGCGGTCACGGGATTTGCGGCCTGGCGCGCTTCTCGACGCGTTCCATCGTCGCCACGGCGACGTTCATGGCGAGTGGCATCGCAAGTGTTTTCATCGTCCGTCACATCATTTAGAGCATGATCCGGAAAAGTGGAAACCGCTTTTCCCTCGCGACAAACGCGAAACGCGTTTGCGCGGAGATCATGCTCAAACAGAGGGATGAGATCACGATGCGATTCCACTTGATCGCATCATGATCTAGGTCACGCAGCGATGTCCCTGCTCTTCTCGCTTCTCGCAGGCGTCATCTTCGGAGCCGGGCTTGCCGTTTCCGACATGGTCAACCCCGCGCGCGTCCTCAATTTCCTGGATTTGGCAGGGCACTGGGACCCGACCCTGATTTTCGTCATGGCGGGAGGGCTTGGCATCACGGCGCTCGGCTACAGGCTGGTTTTCCGCCATGGCTCGCCGATTTGCAGCGATAAATTCCACCTGCCGGCGCAGCAACGGATCGATGCTCGGCTCGTTGGCGGTTCGGCGCTGTTTGGCGTCGGATGGGGTCTTGCAGGTATTTGCCCGGGCCCTGCGCTTGCCGATCTCATGACGCTCGAGCCCAAGGTTCTGGTGTTCGTCGCAGCCATGCTGATCGGGATGGTTGTGACCATCGTCTGGCGAGACAAAATGAGGCCGACGAACGCCGTCCGACAATCCTCAAGGGGCTGATCCCCCTTGCCGAGACGAAAGGTCTGGGATCAAATTGGACCACTTCAGCCATTTCAAGGGAGAGAGACATGGTCAAAAAATTGATGTTAGCCGCGCTTGTTGCGACGTTTGCCGGCGGGGCCGCCTTCGCGCAGGAGAGTTGCGAGACCAAGGCGATGGGCAAGGACGGCAAGCCGCTTGCGGGTGCGGCTAAAAATTCGTTCATGAAGAAATGCATGGCAGATTCCTGCGCCGCCAAGGCGATGAGCGCGGATGGCAAACCGCTTTCGGGCGCGGCGAAGACGAGCTTCATGAAGAAGTGTGAAAAGGGCGCCTGAAGCGCGTTACCTCAGGTCCGCCTGATTTGAGATCTGCGGGCCTGAAATGAAGGCCACCTCGAGCCTCGGTTGCGATCCAATCAGAACCGAGGCTCGAGTTTTATCTTCGTCGGGAAAAATGCGCGCCAGACACTTCTCAGTTTGGCCTTTTTCGACCATCGAAGCGGCGTGGAAGCGCCCAATTAAGTCCTCAAACGGACCCGCAAATGAAGGCGAGCCAGCGCTCCCATCATGCGAGTTCAACAGATGATAGGTCATGATCTGAATTCAGCCCCCAGGGACGATTTATTGTCCTTTGAGGAGCCCATCGCCCTCGATCCAGCGGATTTTGCGCCGCTTGAAGATAGATTTCGTGCGCAAATGGCAAGCTCGCAGCGGTTGCACGAGTATTACATGGAGGTTGTAGCCGAACTCCGCGCCTCTCTGGAGAAGATCGAGGCCGAGGAGGGCTAAAGCCTTTTCGGTTCTGATTGAATCAGAACCGAGGCTCTAATCTTTGGTTTTGACGCGTTTTCTTCACGCGAACCGGTATCCACTTCGCTCGAAAACGCTATAGGGCTTTTTCGCATTTTGTTGCAGCGGGCATCACCACAATAACGCTTTGGTGCGGTTGGCCTCCCGAGTCTTGCCCGGGAGGCCGTTTTTTTGAGCTTGCGGGTGTGCCCTCCAAATCACCACATCAACGCCACGCAACAACCAAGCCGCGACCGCGATTCCAACGCAAACATGGCGAAGTCCTGACGTTTGTTACGAGTTTGCAACAGCCAAAGGATTCAACGGAGCCAGATGATGACCACGACGCGGCAGGACAAACCGGGCGGCAAGCCCCGTCAACGCAACCGCAAGGGGGAGCAGCGGAAGCAGAAGGGCGAGCAACGGAACAGCCCTGCACGGAATCCTCAAGGCCAGGATCAGGTCCGACCGATGATCGCGTCAACCGACGATGCCGCGGCTGAGACCGCAGCACCGGTCGTCGAGACGCCGGTAGCCGCAGCCGAGGTGGTCGAGACGGCAGCAGCCTTGGAGATGGTCGAAGCCGCAGCGCCGGCCGAGGTGGTCGAGACGGAAGCGCCAGCAGCACTGGTCGAGACGTCGCCGGCGGAGGTTGCTCTGGTCGGCGAGGTCCTTCTGCCGGTGCCGACCGCAACTGGCGCAGCCGAGCCTGTGGAATCCGTCAGCCTGCAGACGATCGCGAATGCCTATGCCGAATATGCCAGAACCTCGATGCAGGAGAGCAGGTCCCTGGTCGAGAAACTCATGGCGGTGCGGTCGCTCGACAGGGCGATCGAACTTCAGAGCGAATTCGCAAGAGGGGCCTATACGAACTTCGTCGCGGAATCGCAGAAGATTTGCGGTCTCTACGGCCGATGGGTCCGCCAGATCCTCAGGCCCTGGGAAGTCGCCGCCGCCAAACTGACCCAGGGTGCGCGCCAACCCTGGTAGCCACGTCGAGGGAGAGGGGCCCCGGTTGGTCCGGGGCCCTTGTTTTGCCTCCCCGAAGGGTTTCGCCTTTGGCAAGACAGAAGCAGGCGGGCGGAAAGCACGTCAATCCAGGACGCGTCCCTCGTTCAGCAGCCGGGCATGGATGATTTGCCACTTGTCGCGCCGCCCCGGCCGGAAATCCAACAGAGGCGATTGCCTGTCCTGAAGCTCGCAGAAGAACTTGAGCGTGTCTCTGGCAGTTGGCGCTGATGGATCAATGGGCTGGGTTTTCAGCCAGCGATCCCATTCCAGAAGAAGAAGCGATTTCCACTCGTCTTGTCTCATTGACTGCGCGTCCTCGACATAAAGAGGGCGAGGCCTTGAGAGCCCCCACTCGTCGCGCTGGTCTTTTTTGGCTACCGGATGTGCTATCCGCAAATGCCCTCGGCCCCGCCGTGCCGATCAGCACCTTCGAACCCCAATATGCTGAAGAGGGTTTAATCGTTTCTAAATGTGAACACCGCGTTGTCAAGCTTCACGGAGACGGCGTTTGCTGCCAAGCTTCGGATTGCAGCCAGGGGTCGCCGGGGATTAAAGTCGAGAAGTCAATCCTGCGGCGAACCGCAGGCAAGACAGTGAAATCGGCGGCGAGACCGCAATTGAATGCGGGCTTTTTTGCGGGCATGTGGGGACTGCGGATGTCGAGGCGTTCCGGCTCTTCTTTCAGAAAATTGATCGTCGGCGCGATATGCGCCTTGACGGTGTCGGGCCTTGCCCCGGCGCCTGCCTTCAGTCAGCAGGCGGCACAAGCCGGGCTATTGCATGGGGCGGCGCTGAAGTTCGGCATGAACGCTGGCGAGGTCTCGCAAGTTTTGGGCGTGCCCCTGGCTTACGTGCGCGGCCGTCCCGGCAACGAACTGCTGCTTGCCATTCCCAACGTCAAGGGCAGCGCTTTGTCGATCCGCAGCGACGCCTTGTATCTGCAGTTTCGACGGGGGAGGCTTTCGGGATGGAAGGGCGATTGGGGCACGATCACGCCATGAGCAAGAAGCCGCTTTTGCAAAAAGCGCCGAAAGGGCATTTTTGGTTTGCTGCGCTGATGGCCCTTGCGGCAGGCACGCCGGTCTCTGCGTCGGCCCAGATTTTCAATGATGGTCCCGTCCGTTACGGCGTCACCAGCAGTTTTTATTACGACGGACGCGGCGACAATCGCGACTTCCCGACCAATGGCGTTTTTCCGGGTAACTTCGCCGCAGATCCGATTGATGCTTCCATCGGCGGTGCCGCCGGCTTTCTCGAGAGCAATCCTCGTCGCTCGCCCGCTCCGTATCCGTCGCGGACCTATGTCGCCCCGATGCGGGATTGGGCCTGGTGCCAGCGCCATCCCGTCTACGACCTCTTGACCCACGCTCGTATTCGCTGTTGAGGCGGCATTCAATCGATGGCTGTGTCGGAAGCTGGATTGCCATCAGGCGAAAGCCGTCGAGCAGGCGCCGGTGATACTGCCTGCCTGATCGGCAAGGTGCCGGTCGAAGTGACGGTACGGCCGATGCTGGGCTATCTCGGGCTTCTGCTCGTGTGCCTTCTGGCGATCGCCTTCGTGCCCGAGATCAGCATGATTCTGCCGAGACTATTTGGTTATTGAACGACAGGGCTGTTCGACAATGAAGATCCTCCTTACCCACACCGCGCACATGCGCGACAACTATTACGGCGCTCGCGCATTGGCCGGCCTGCAATCGCTCGGCGAGGTGGTGCTGCACCAGGGCAGCGATACGCTGGAGGGCGAGGGGCTGATCGCCGCCGCGAGAGGATGCGACCTCATCGTTGCCGATCGCGCGACCGCGCTGCCGGCGGCGATTTTCGATGCCTTGCCCTCACTTCGCGCGGCGCTGCGCTGCGCGGTCGATATCCGCAACATCGACATCGCAGCTGCTTCGCGGCACGGCATTCTTGTCACGCGCGCCAAACCCGGCTTCGTCGAGTCGGTCACGGAGCTCGTGCTCGGCTTCCTCGTCGATCTGAACCGAGGCATATCGCGCGCCAGCGCCGCATTTCAGGCCGGGCAGATACCGACTGCGCAGATGGGAAGGCAGCTTGCCGGCACCACCATCGGCATCATCGGCTATGGCGCGATCGGCCGCGCGGTAGCGCCGCTGGCGGCGAGCCTCGGCATGCGGGTGCTGATTTCGGACCCGCATGTCACCGTGCAGGAGTCGAATTTCTGCCAGGTCGATTTGCCGACCTTGCTGAGGGATTCCGATCACGTGGTCTGTCTTGCGATCGCCAATGAGTTGACCGAAAATCTGATCGATGCGAGGGCCTTCGCAACAATGAAGCGCGATGCGGTGTTCATCAACGTGTCGCGCGGCAATCTGGTCGAGGAGAGCGCGCTTGCGGCCGCCATCACCGAAGGCCGGATTGCCGGTGCCGCGATCGACGTAGGCCGCGCGCCGGACCAGATGCCGACGCCGGCGATCGCAGCCCTGCCGCGGGTCATCGCCACGCCTCATATCGGTGGATTGACCAAGCCTGCGATCGAAGCGCAGTCGCTGCACACGGTCGAACAGGTGCGCGCGCTGGTGTCGGGTGCGGTGCCCGAAGGCGCTGTGAACACGGCGTCCTGGACGCGCCGGATCTGACCGCGCTTCGTCACCCGCGCGGAGCCATCGCGGCCTCATGGTTCGAGACGGTGCTTCGCACCTCCTCACCATGAGGGTTGCCGCCTGCCGTGACCTCATCCTGAGGAGGCCGCCACGCGGCCGTCTCGAAGGATGAGCAGCCATGAAACCAGGTCAGCCAAACTGACCCTCTTTTGGCGTTGCGGTGGCCGGTGTTTCTCGTCTAGAAGACCTCACAAGGCCAGTCCTTGAGGCAACCAAGCGTCAACGGTTTTAGCCCAGGATGAGGCTTTAAAGGGTCTGGCAATGCTGATTCGCAGCGAAATCCGCGGGTTTGACCGGAAGGCGGCCGATGCGGCCATCATTCCGGCGATTCCGGCTGCGTGCATGCCCACCCTGCTTCTCGGCGGGCTTCTGCTTCTTATCGGCCCCTGAGGGCCGTCTGGGCGGTTTGCGCCTGGGCACTCAGGGGTTCGCGCGAGATCAAAGACCCCCTTCAGCGCTCATAGAGCAGGACTCAGAGGAATTTCGAAATGGCCCCCGTGAACAAGTCCGACAAGGACCGCGTCATCATATTCGACACCACTTTGCGCGACGGCGAACAATGCCCCGGCGCCACCATGACGTTTGAGGAAAAGCTCGAGGTCGCCGAGATGCTCGACGAGCTGGGCGTCGACGTCATCGAGGCCGGCTTTCCCATCACTAGCGAAGGCGATTTCCAGGCCGTGAGCGAGATCGCCCGGCGCGCGAAGAATGCGGTTGTTGCCGGTCTCTCGCGGGTGCATCCGAAAGACATCGACCGCTGCGCCGAGGCGGTGAAATTTGCACGACGCGGCCGGGTCCATACCGTGATCGCGACCTCGCCGCTGCACATGCGGGTGAAATTGAACATGACGCCGGAGCAGGTGATCGAAACCTCGATCGCCAACGTCACCCGCGCCCGCAATCACATCGACGACGTCGAATGGTCGGCCGAGGACGGCACGCGCAGCGAAATGGATTTTCTCTGCCGCATCGTCGAAGCCGTGATCAAGGCCGGCGCGACCACGGTGAACATACCCGATACTGTCGGCTACACGGTGCCGGAGGAATATACCAACTTCATGCGTACCCTGATCGAACGCGTGCCGAATTCCGACAAGGCGGTGTTCTCGGTCCACTGCCACAACGATCTCGGCATGGCGGTGGCGAATTCGCTGGCAGGCCTTGCCGGCGGCGCGCGGCAGATCGAGTGCACCGTCAACGGCATCGGCGAGCGGGCAGGCAATGCCGCGCTCGAGGAGGTTGTGATGGCGATCAATGTGCGCAACGACAAGTTTCCGTACTGGAACAAGATCGACACCACGATGCTGACGCGGGCCTCCAAGCTGGTCTCGGCGGCGACCTCGTTCCCGGTGCAGTACAACAAGGCGATCGTCGGCCGCAATGCGTTTGCCCACGAAAGCGGCATCCATCAGGACGGCGTGCTGAAGGACGCGTCCACCTACGAGATTATGCGCCCCGAGATGATCGGCCTGAAGCAGTCGTCGCTGGTGCTCGGCAAGCATTCCGGGCGGCACGCCTTCGTGCACAAGCTCGAGGAGATGGGCTACAAGCTCGGCGCCAACCAGGTCGAGGACGCCTTCGTGCGGATGAAGGCGCTCGCCGACCGCAAGAAGGATATCTACGACGAGGACATCGAGGCGCTGCTCGACGAGGAGATCGCGGCGGCCCATGACCGCATCAAGCTGACCTCGCTGACAGTGATCGCCGGCACCCATGGGCCGCAGCGCGCCACCATGAAGCTCGATATCGATGGCCAGACCAAAATCGAGGAAGCCGAAGGCAACGGGCCGATCGATGCGGTATTCAACTGCATCAAGGCGCTGGTGCCGCACGAGGCCAAGCTCGAGCTTTTCCAGGTCCATGCCGTGACGGAAGGAACCGACGCGCAGGCCGAGGTTTCGGTGCGGCTTTCCCATGAGGGCCGCTCGATGACGTCGCGCGCGGCCGATCCCGATACGCTGGTCGCTTCCGCCAAGGCGTATCTGGGGGCGCTCAACAAGATCGTGATGAAGCGCCAGCGCGACGTGCCGGCGCAGGCGGCGAGCTAGGCGTCATTGCGAGCCAACGGGTCCGCGCAAAAGCGCGGCCCGATGACAGGCTCCGCGAAGCAATCCACGGTTACCACGCAAAGAATGAATGGATTGCTTCGTCGCTTGCGCTCCTCGCAATGACGGCCGGTTGATGGCGAGGGAACGCGCCGCACACAACTCCGTCCTTCCTGCGCAAGCAGGAACCCATAACCACAGTCCTTGGCGCTCGACAAGAAAGCCGCCGCGTACCCAGCCTCAAGCGACGCCGCGGCGTATGGGTCCCGGCGGTTCGCCGGGACGACGAAGTTTGTAGTTCGTAGGGTGGGCCTTGCCCGCCCTATGGCTCTGCGGCACTGATTTGCCGGTCGCGTCCAGCCCTCTTTCGAAAAAAATTTTGCTTTTCGACTTGGTAGAAACAGCAATAGAGCCATCCCATCCCGCGCCCACAGGAGGGGCGTATCGCGATCGTCACGGACGTTGGGTGCGGGATGCGGTGGACGCGGCAGCGCATGAGACGAATGCGCCGGCCGCGGACGGCGAAGTCGTGGCGTCCTGATACCCCGACGCTGGTATCAAGTCGGCGGGATGGCGATGTCGGCCCTAACGGGCCCGACACGCCGCGCTGGCGATGGTGGCAAGAAAGCCCGGTCACCAGGGAGACCACGAAGGAAACCGTTAAAACCATTCGCGCAGGGAAGGCCGGCTTGAACGGCGCTACCTGTGGTGACTAACGCTCGTGTACTTTCCTTTCGTACACGGGGCCATGGGTGCGGGCCGCGCACCCGGCTTTCCCTGCGCCCTCCGATGGAGAGGGTGATGTACACGTCAAGCCTCGGGCATCCTGTGCCGCGAGAATGCGGATGCTCATCTGCAATGACCAACGTCGTCATTCCGGGATGGTCCGAAGAATTGGACCCGGAATCTCGTATGACGAGATATGAAGAGTGCATTCCGAGGTCACCTCGCCCCGCTTGCGGGGAGAGGTCGCCGCGCAATTGCGCGGCGGGTGAGGGGGACTATCCGATAGCTCGAATGAGCGTTGATTCCCCCTCAACCCTCTCCCCGCAAGCGGGGAAAGGGAGAATCCTCAGCGTTTTTGCATCGCAATATCGGTTTGGCGCCACCCCTGCTAACGAGCAATGGCCTTTCGCCCACCTTCTCTGTATTGGTGCGCTCCAGCATACGAAATCT
>Ga0075029_100002591_pt1 | contig 10256 bp, 8 predicted proteins | sample LitLauG_LLR_2013_FD_71391 | JGI IMG/M metagenome (GOLD analysis project Ga0075029, IMG submission 71391) | Freshwater sediment microbial communities from North America - Little Laurel Run_MetaG_LLR_2013 | ecosystem: Environmental > Aquatic > Freshwater > Creek > Sediment | place: USA...
GGCAACCGTGGCAACCAGGGCTACCCCTCTTGACTTCCAGTTTCTCAACATGTCTGTTCCTGCTTCCTTTTCTTGATTGGAATGGTCAACTACGTCCTGCAGGAGGTGGGTTCGCCATTCGCTCCCCACATACCAGGCGACCAGATACGGCCTGTGGATCGACACATCGCCCTAGTCGGGAACCAACATCGGTCCCGTGAGACGGAACCACGGCGGGACTGATCCCTCTGCGACCCCCAACGAACCCCAGCGGACCCACCCGACGATGGGTAGCTCAGGGGAGGCGGTCCTGCAGTCCTGCGCAAGCCCGCCGTACTTCCATGGGATAGCGCGGGACCTCCTGTGGGCGCGTCGAACGAAAGACTTGCTCGACCCACTCCACTTCCGATGACGAACCGCCTCATCGACGCTCCTTCGGTTCCAGCCTCCGAACGGGCGTCGGTTTCGCCATTCGCTCACCCTGGGAAAGGCGACCATCTGCGCCCCAGGGGTCAACGCGCACCCATCGCCACCTTGCGGGTTTCGACCAGCAGGCAATAGGGCCACAAGTCCCCTATGCCGAGGCAATGTCACCAATTGACTGGAATCCGGGACGGCATCCGCCCCAAGATTGGCCAAGGGCTGTTGACCGCCGCTCGGCTCCGCGGCTGAGTCCCTGTTCAGCGCCAGTCGGGGTGCTGCCCACTACCGTTCGGGGCATGTGCCTCGTCGTCGTCGCCTGGCATCACACCGAACGATGGGCGCTCATCGTGGGCGCGAACCGTGATGAATGGCTGGACCGACCGGCCACGGCGATCACCGTCCTTCGTGACGCGGAACCGAGGGTCCTCGGCGGCCGCGACGAGCGGGCCGGTGGGACCTGGTTGGCGGTCAACGAACACGGTGTTGTGTGCGGGCTGACCAACCGCGCGATGGCCGACGGCCCCGACCCGGGCAAGAGTTCTCGGGGCAGGCTTCCACTGGTCGCCGCCGGGGCCCGGACCGCCGACGAGGGCGCCGAGGCGCTGGCTACTGAGGCGGCGACCGGGGACTACAACCCGGCGTGGCTGCTCGTCGGGGATCGGCGGTCCCTGCACTACCTGGCCGTCGAACCGGAAGGAGTGACTTCGCCTGAGCCTCTCGGCCCCGGGATCCACGTGCTCGAGAACTGCGCGCTCGGGGACCCTTCGGTGAAGGTTGACCATGTACGGTCCGCTCTGTCTACGGCCGAAGTTGCAGGCACCCCGCTCTGGGACGCACTCCCGGGGGTGTTGCGCGACCACGCCGTCGTCGACATGGGGGGTGGGCCGCCACGGTTCGCGGACGGACGTGAGCGGAGGGCGGCCACACTGGCCCCATGTGTGCACACCGACGGCTACGGCACTCGGTCGTCAGCCCTCGTACGCGTGGGCGACGACCAGTCGGCGGCCCCTGAACTCTTGGTGGCCGACGGCCCACCATGCACCTCCCCGTTTGTCGACGCCCGGCGCCTGTGGTCCCCTGACCTGACCCGCTGAGCTTGGTGGACCCCTTTCGATGGGTTGGTCAGTGTTCATCCTCCTCGCGGATCGGGAGCATGGAGAAAGCAGATAAGTTTGCCAGTTCCGCTCCTCGCTGACCTGCAAAGTCCCTGGTCAGCACAGCGTTGAGCCCACTACGGTTTCCAACCAGAAGGTCGGGGGTTCGAGTCCCTCAGCGCCCACTGGTGGCGGCAGGGGGAGGGTCCTCCCCGGAAGGATGGTGCGGAACCGCCGCACACCGGGTGCCTTCGGTCCGCTGGGTTGCGCCGCCCTTCGGCCCTCGTCGCCTCGGCCACTCCGCCGACCCCAGGTCGATGTCGTCAGCCAACGGGCCCGCCCGCACGGCTCTCCGCGGCTGATCTCCAGTTCTTGGGTCCGGATATCCCCTGCCGCACAACGCACTTCTGGGATACCCATCAGGTGCCCATTGTGAGCATCGCCTGCAGGTACCGAGACCATCGGTGGTGGAGCGATGCGGTCCAATTGCCGGCCCTGTCTCGGGTCCCGAGACAGCCAGAGGGCCGGGGAGTACGTCCCCGGCCCTCTGCGGCTCAATTCTGGAGGTGCGAACGCCGACACTGTCGGACGTCCGCTCCGAGGTGTCAGGACGAGATGCCGACCGCCTGGTTGTTCAGCGTCCCTGCGGCGGAGCCCTGGAACGACGCATCGCCGAAGGCGAAGACCCCTCCGTCGGCAGCGGCCAGCAGGTAGCCACCACTGGAACCGGTGGCCGTGAGGCCCACGACCGGGGCGTTCAGGTGCGTGCCACCGGTCGAGCCATGGAAGGCAGCGTCACCGTAGGCGAAGACCCCGCCGTCGGCGGCCACCAGCCAGTAACCGGCACCGTCAGAGGTCGCAGCCGCGCCCACGATGGGTGCGTTGAGGTGCGAACCTCCGGTTGAGCCGAAGAAGGCTGCATCACCGAAGGCGAAGACGCCGCCGTCGGCCGCCACCAGCCAGTAGCCGCCACCGTCCGGCGTCGACGCGATGCCAACGACGGGGGCGTTCAGGTGCATGCCCCCTGTCGAGCCCTGGAAGACCGCGTCACCGTAGGCGAAGACCCCGCCGTCGGCGGCGGCCAACCAGTAGCCCTTGTCGTCGCCAGTTGCGGCCACGCCCACGATGGGCCTGTTCAGATGGAGGGAGCCGGCCGAGCCGAAGAACCCGGCGGTGCCGAAGTTGAAGACCCCGCCGTCTGCGCCGGCCAACCAGTAGCCACTGCCGTCGGGCGTGCTGGTCGTGCCCACGATCGGGGCGTTGAGGTGCGTGCCGGAGAGGTCACCCGCACACGCCTGACTGCCGAAGCACGCGACCTTGCCCGTGCTGGAGACCACCCGGTAGCCCGAGCTGGACTTGATCTGACCGACCGTGTAGTCCTGCACGACCGCGGTGAGCGTGCTGGGCATTGCCGTGGCACTCCCGATGGCGTAGGCGATGTAGACGTGGCCCGCTGTGAGGGGCAGGTTGATCGGTCCGAGCACCGGAGTCGAGGCCGACGTCGACGGGTTCACCGCCACCGAGACCGGCACCGTCCCCGCCGGCACCGCCAGTGGCCCGGCCGAATTGGGGTTGGTCAGGTTCGTGATCACCTTGGTCGAGCCCGCATACACGTCGACGCCGGGAGCCTGGGCCGTGTGGCGGACCAGCACCCAGGCCTTCCCGGCAGGTGCCGGAGTGGTGGGGTTGGCAAAGACGTTGAGCGTCGGGGCGCCGGCGGGGTAGTCGAGATTGGCCACGACGGTGGCGTTCTCACCAGCCGTGACGGTCGCCGAGGCGCTCAACAGCGTGGTGGAGGTCCCGGCTGCCTTGACGGCAAGGGCGTAGGTCCCCGGAGGGACCGAAAGTGCCGGGCTCACCGTTCCGAAGGTGAAGTTCGGTAGGACATCGGTGCCGTTGACGTAGATGTCGACCGGCACACCAGGGATGCCGTGCACCACGGTCACCGTGGCATTCCCGGCGGTGGAGGCCGCGCCCGACGTCCCGGAACCGGACAGCAGGGCCAGTGCGGGCGACACGACGAGTGCCGTCACCGCCGCGAATAGGGAAAGTCTCTTGTGCATGCTGAAGTACCTCTACGTTCTGGACAGGAGAGGGGCCGCTCCCCCCTCGGGTTGTTCTTCGTTGCCACGAGAGGTCTCGGATGATCGGATTCGAGGGATCTCTCTTCTGGTTGTGATTTCGGTGGTGGAGCCGGTGGCAGAACCGATCCCTTTCGGGGAGCCATCCCCGATCGCCGCCGGGTCGGGGGGACACGGTCGTGCTCGTAGCGTCAACGCCACTGGATCTGGGGGAGTGGCCTCACGCACTCCCGCCGCGGCTCGACGTGAGACCACTTCGACTCCAGGGTCCGCCGGTGCATGGGGGGCACTGTGCGGGACCTCGTTCAGCGTGACCCTGGATCGGTGGATGTCAACTCGCACGTTGCTTCCCATCCGCCCACGAACGACGCTGCGTCGAGACGGACGGGCGCCACCAGGTGGGGGTGTGCTCGGGACCAGGACCAAGCCGGCGCTCAAGCTCTCGATGGTTGGAGCCGATCCCACAAGGAGTCAAGTGCGTGGTTCGACGGTAGCAGTGACGAGCAGCCCCGCTTCAAAGCCTGCGACAGGAGACGCCTCATGAGTTCCGAGACACCCATGACGAAGGACATCTTCATTCACCAGAAGCCCCGGACGGCCAACGCCTGGGAAGCCCTGAAGGTTCCGATCCGAGCTTCGGCCCCAGGTCTGAATCGATTCAGGAGACGCTCCAGTGCCGACAGGTTGCTCGCAGAATCCGAGCAGCGCATCCGATCCGTCATCGACAACCGATTGCTCGAGACCTACTACCAGTCGATCGTCGACCTCAGAACCGGACGTTCCCTAGGCGTCGAGGCACTGTCCCGCTTCACCCATGAACTGGTTCGCACACCGGACCTCTGGTTCGATGAGGCGACTTCGGTCGGACTCGGAACCGAACTCGAGGTTGTCGCTCTTGAACGAGCGGTCGCGGGAATCGACCGGCTACCAGCCGACATGTACATGGCAATCAATGCGTCTGCCGAAGCGATTCAATCGGACGAATTCCACATGTCCTTGGCGGACGTGGACGTCGAGCGGATCGTGCTCGAAGTGGTCGGTCAGACTGCGACGACTGACTACCGCGCTTTGGCAGCGAGCATCGCCGATCTTCGTTCCCGTGGCCTGCGCATCGCAGTCGATGATGTCGGCGTCGGTCCCGCCGGACTCGCGCATCTCACCGATCTGAGGCCTGACATCATCAAACTCAATGCTGCATTGACGAGAGGAATCGACCGGGACCCCGGTCGGCAGGCTCTGGGCCTTGCACATCTCCAATCTGGACTCAATGCGCATCGGAGCACGGTCGTCGCCGAAGGCATCGAGACGAAGGAGGAACTTGCAACCCTGCGATCTCTGGGCTTCCCAGTCGGGCAAGGTTTTGTGCTCGGAAGACCCGGCCGAGGCATCAACCGAGCGTCAGAGCTCCCATTGCTTCCTACGCGCCGAGTTCCCGAGTTGACGGACTGGGTGCGCGTCGCCGAGCCGGAGGCCATGCCCACGGTCGAGGCCCAGGATCGGTCGAGAGACGAAGCGCACGCGTTGTCCCTTGATCTGTTCCCCTCAGTTCCCTAGTCAAGCCCGTCAACGCCACACGAGCTCGGTCCTTGTCGATTCCCGCGATCGCGTTCGATCGCGTTCGATTGCATGCGAGTGCCCCCGATCGCCCCGGGGTGGTGGAACACCCCAGATGGTTCGAACGACGGCAAGGTCCTGCGGGTCGTCCTGGACGGTCCTCCACCATCACCAGGGGAGGTCGACCCGCAGTCGATCGCGGTTGGCGCCGACGAACAGGGACGGCAGGAATCGCAAGAGGAAGGCGAACTCGTAGTAGGCGTGTTGGAGCACGGCCGGGCCCAGCTCGTCCGGGGTGATCGCAGCCACATCGTCCGGCGTCATGGCCAATGCGGGAAGGTCCTGCCCCACGAAGAAGTGGCTCCGCATCACCAGCCCCCACGACTTATCGCGATCGATGTGCAGGAGGCGACCGCCGAACACGTCACCCTCGGGTGAACGGGCTGGAGGGTGCCCGACACCCATGGCCACCGTGGGGATCCACAGGATCACGGCCGCCCGGTTGGGGAGGCGCCGTCGACCTCGTGGGCAGGGTGTCGTCCCGTGAGGGGAGTCCTGCTTCACCACCATTTCCGATCCTCCAGACGGACATGCGTCGATGTCGGTGACCCGAACGGGGACTGGGGGGGGAGGACCCGGGTGCCGCGGGCTGTCGTTCATCTCCATCTCCCAGATTCCCCGGGAGACGAAGACGTCCGGCCCGCAGCCCGGTGTGCAATCCCACCAAGTTCAGCACATGCGTCGACGCTCCGACCTCCCCGCGCACCCCGGCGGGCGTCATGTGGTCCACCGGAGGGAGAAGACCTCTCACACCTTTCGGCCTGGGCGGGCGAAGTGATCGGGGCGAGCCATGGCAGATGGCTCTGGACCGATCGCATTGCTCCGACCCCCCACAACTGCTGTTCAGCACAGCGCCCAGCCCACCATCGTTTCCAGTCGGCAGGTCCCCGGATCGGGTCCGGTAGCGTTCACTCGTTGTCGGAATGACGGCGGAAACCTGCCATCTGGCCCCGGCACGAGGAGAACGATGGAGCAGATCCCGGCGCGCGACGCCAGTGCGGTCCACTTCGACGAGACGACCGACGTCGTCGTCGTGGGTCTTGGCGCTGCAGGAGCCTCCGCGGTCATGGGGGCACGGCAGGCCGGAGCCGATGTCCTCGCCGTCGAACGCAGCGGGGGGCCCGGAGGCACGTCGGCCCACTCCGGCGGGCTCATCTACCTGGGTGGCGGCACGGCCCTCCAGAGCGCCTGTGGCTTCGAGGACTCGCCGGAGAACATGGCGGCGTTCCTGCGGGCTGCGCTCGGGCCCGGCGTCGACGACGATCGCGTGGACGCCTACTGCATGGGCTCGCCGGACCACTTCGACTGGTTGGTCTCGATCGGCGTGCCGTTCCGGGCGTCGTTCTGCGACGAGCCGAACCGCGAGTCGGCCGATGACGCCGGACTGCTCTTCAGCGGTGGCGAGGACACCTATCCCTTCGACGAACTCGCGGTCCCGGTGCCGCGTGGGCACAAGCCGCAGTATGTCGACTCCGCCGGCGGCTTCCTCATGGAACGCCTCGGTGCGGCCGTGGCGGCCAGCGGTGCCCGGGTGGTGACCGACGCCGGTGCCGAGGCACTGGTCGTCGACAGCGGGGACGTCGTCGGCGTGGTCGTGAGGACCGACGACGGACCCTGGGCCGTCCGGGCCCGTGGTGGGGTGGTCCTGGCCACCGGTGGGTTCATCCATGACGAGGCGATGGTCGCCGAGTACTGCCCCCTGGCCCACGTCCCGGACCCGGCCTGGCGGATCGGCACCCCGAACGACGACGGTCGTGGGATCCGCATGGGGGTCGGCGCCGGTGCGGCGACGACCAGGCTCGACTCCTTCGAGTGCGCGCTGCCCCTCGGCCCGCCCCACCGCCTCGCACGGGGCATCCTCGTCAACCGCTCCGGTGAGCGGTTCATCAACGAGGACACCTACACCGGTCGTATCGGGTGCCACGCCCTGCGCGACCACGACGGCTACGTGTACATGATCACCGACGACGCGATCCATGAGCGGAATCCGATCGGTCTCCGGATCGGCTTCGCCGCCACCACCCCCGAAGAGCTGGCCGTCGACCTCGAGGTCCCGCCTGACGCGCTGGCCCGTACGGTGCGCGAGTACAACGAGTCCGCGGCCCGCGGTGACGACCCGGCGTTCCACAAGCGGGCGCCCTTCCTGCAGCCCATCGGTGTGCCGCCGGCGAGCGGCATCGGCGCCATCGACCTTCGGGTCGACCACGGTGCGATCTACGCGACCTTCACGCTCGGCGGACTCGTCACCGACCCCGACGGTGCCGCGCTCGACGCCGCCGGTCGGCGCGTCCCGGGGCTCTATGCGGTCGGCCGGACCGCCGCCAGCCTCGCCGCCCACCACTACGCCAGCGGCATCAGCCTCGGCGACGGCTCGTTCTTCGGCCGACGCGCCGGCCGCCACGCGGCAGCCAACGCCGGAGCAGACCACTCGTCGCCCCTGTAGGGACCGCTCCGCTCCGCGCCGTGTCCCGCTCCCTCGCCCGACGGAGCACCCTTGTCCGTTCTCCCGCGAGGTGCTGTCCGGAACGCGCCCGTGGTTGCGGCGCACCGCGGATGGCCCGGTTCCCGGCACGACCGGCCGCCCCGGCCGCGCCTCCACGGAATCATCGCCCTTCCGCTCCGGTGTGGTGATGTGCTGGTGCCGTCGTAGCCGTCGCACGCCAGCTCGTTGCGCCCCGAGCCGTGCCCGATGTCTCCGGAGCGGGCGACAGGCTGCAACGCGTCACGCACCCGGATCGGCCGCCCACGCTGGGTGACCAGCTCAACGAGGCGATGCGCCTGCACGGGGACACCCCCGCGTCGGACGCCGGCTTCCTCGGCGCCCCGGTGTCCGACGTCCTCGACTGGACCGCTGACGCAGCACTGCGCGTCACCGTCGGGACCGCGGGGACGGGCCGATCCGGTCGCCCGCCCGGCCGTGCGTGCACGCCTCTCCCGAAATGCCGATAAGTTGGGTCGGGAATCTAGACGCCGACCGGGCGGGCGCCCGGCGGCAGACCAGGAGGACGGCATGCGAATCGCAGACGACATCACCGAGCTCATCGGCGGGACCCCGCTCGTGCGCCTTCGCCACGTCCCCGACGGGGCGGGCGCCCAGATCGCCGCCAAGCTCGAGTTCTTCAACCCGGCCGGCAGCGTCAAGGACCGCATCGCCGTCTCCATGATCGACGCCGCCGAGGCGGCCGGGCTGCTCTCGCCCGGCACCACGGTGGTGGAGCCCACCAGCGGCAACACCGGCATCGCGCTGGCCATGGTGTGCGCGGCACGCGGCTACAGGTCCATCTTCACGATGCCCGAGACGATGAGCAAGGAGCGGCGCATGCTGCTCCGCGGATACGGCGCCGAGCTGGTCCTGACACCCGGGCCCGACGGCATGGGCGGGGCTATCGCCAAGGCGGAGGAGATCGCCAAGGGCGAGGGCGACTTCTTCGTGCCCCAGCAGTTCGAGAACCCGGCCAACCCGGCCGTCCACCGCCGCACGACGGCCGAGGAGATCTGGGCCGACACCGACGGCGGGGTCGACATCCTGGTGGCCGGGGTGGGCACCGGCGGCACCATCACCGGCGTGGGCGAGGTCCTGAAGGAGCGCAAGCCGTCGGTGCAGGTGGTGGCCGTCGAGCCGGCCGCGTCGCCGGTCCTGTCGGGCGGGGTCAAGGGGCCCCACCCCCTCCAGGGCATCGGCGCCGGCTTCGTCCCGGCCATCCTCGACACCGACGTCTTCGACGAGGTGATCTCCGTCGAGAACCAGGACGCCTTCGACACCGCCCACCGCATGGCCCACGAGGAGGGCCTGCTGGTCGGGATCTCGTCCGGTGCCGCAACGTGGGCCGCGGTTCAGGTGGCCCAGCGGCCGGAGAACGCCGGCAAGCTCGTCGTCGTCATCATCCCGTCCTTCGGCGAGCGCTACCTGTCCACCGCGCTCTTCGAGGGCCTCGGCGACTGACCGTGCTCGACGAGGTGCGGCGTGACGTCGCCATGGTGCGCGAGCGCGATCCGGCGGCGCGCACGAGGGTCGAGGTGGCCCTCTGCTACCCGGGCCTGCACGCCGTGTGGGGCCACCGGGTGGCCAACCGCCTGTGGCTGACCGGCCACCCGCTGGCGGCGCGGGTCCTCTCCACCGTGGTGCGGGCGTGGACCGCGGTGGACATCCACCCGGCGGCGACCATCGGGCCCGGCCTGTTCATCGACCACGCCCTCGGCGTGGTGATCGGCGAGACGGCTGAGGTCGGCGCCGACGTGACCCTCTACCAGGGCGTCACCCTCGGGGGGACCAGCCTCGAGGGCGGCAAGCGGCATCCGACGGTGGGGGACCGGGTCACCATCGGGTCCGGGGCCAAGGTGCTCGGCCCGGTCACCATCGGGGCCGGCAGCCGCATCGGTGCCAACGCCGTGGTGGTGCGCGACGTGCCGCCCGACTCGGTGGTGGTGGGGGTGCCGGGCCAGGTCATCGCCCGCAGCCGGCCCCGCAGCACGACCGCCACGCTCGACGTCGAGGACGCACTGCTGCCCGACCTGGTGGGCGTCACGCTCGGGTCGCTCCAGCGCCAGGTGGACGAACTCGCCCACCTGGTCCACGCAGAAGCGGCCGAGCCGGGCCTGCGCCCGTCCGCCGCCGGTGTGTGGAAGGGCGAGGACTTCTCGATCTGAGCGGTGCCCGGTCGTCCCCTCAGCCGGCCAGTGCGGCGGAGGTGCGCGCGAGACAGTCGGGGTCGACCGTGCCCGGCACGAGGATGAACTCGTCGCATCCGGCGGCCTCGGCCGCGGCCAGTGCGTCGAGCAGCCGGGCGGGCGAACTGAGCCCCACCAGCTGGGACAGCGCGTCGGCGGCGCGGTCGCCGAACACGGCCAGGTAGGCCCGGGCGAACGCCTTGAGCTCGGCGTCGGCGCCCACCCCGCCCAGCAGGTAGAACGTGCCGCTCACCAGCTTGGGCCGGTCGCTGCGCCCCTCGGCCTCCCACGCGTCGAGGGCCAGCTGGTTGCCCCGGGCGATCTCCGCGGGGTCGGCCCCGATGGAGAACCCGGTCACGCCGTCGGCCCACCGGGCCGCCCGGGCCATCGACCGCGG
>Ga0075029_100002592_pt1 | contig 10255 bp, 1 predicted proteins | sample LitLauG_LLR_2013_FD_71391 | JGI IMG/M metagenome (GOLD analysis project Ga0075029, IMG submission 71391) | Freshwater sediment microbial communities from North America - Little Laurel Run_MetaG_LLR_2013 | ecosystem: Environmental > Aquatic > Freshwater > Creek > Sediment | place: USA...
ATGACTTGCTGCTTGGGGATGAAGTCTTCGAGGTTCTTTCGAAGGCTAATCGCTTGCGGTTCCCTGGGAGGGATTGCACATGCGGTTCTTCTCTCTTTGGGAGCGATCGGTCCTTATGCGTTCGGACAGAATCCAACGATAACCAACATCAATCCCAGCTCGGTCACGGCAGGCAGTTCAGCATTTAGTTTGACGGTGACAGGAACGAATTTCGACGGCACCTCGACAGTCAACGTGAACGGCAACGTGATTGTTCCGTCGTCGGGCAGTGCGATTCAACTGCAGGCAACGATACCGGCATCGCTAATCACAACCGCAGGGCAGCTGCCAGTTCAGGTAATCAACCGCTCTGCGACGGGCGGGCCATTGCCCTCGAACACCGTGAACCTGACGGTTAGCCCGCCCGCGCCCGCACCAGTGTTGACGAGTGCGGCGCCAGGGTTTCCAGTGCGCGGGGCAAGCCAGGTGCAGATGACACTTGTGGGGGCCAATTTCCGTCCGGGAGCAAAGGTGGTGATCTCGCCGCCGTTGGCGTCACTGAGCGCGTCGACAGGCAAGACGCAAGCCGCGGATGTGAACGTAGCGAGCGTGAGGCTGGTGAGCCCCGGTCTGATGACGGCGCGCATCGATGTGAGCCCCACCGCCGCGCCGGGACTCCGCGCAATTGATGTGCTGAATACGGATGGCACGAGCACCGCCGGCGGAATTGGCGTTGCCGCGGGAGGAAGTTCGCAACCAGTGCGCGTGCAGGCGGCCAGTTCGCTCGGCGCACCTATAACTGTGGTGAACCTGAGCCTGATGCATCCGCGAAACGGAACAGTTGTGATGCGCAACCAGAAACTATATGCGGATGCGATCCTGGGTGGAGCGGGATCGGGAACCGTCATTGGCGAGTGGGTGTGGGACGGTAATGCAGTTGAACAGTTTTCCGCTTCTTTTGTGGGCGGGACAAGCACGACTATTACCACACACCAGTCGCTGCCGACATCGCTTCTGGGAGCGCACCGGCTGCAGTTGCGCATGGTGCAGCCCAACCAGGTGGCGAGCATTCCGGTGACCGTTGTGGTGAATCAAGGGAATTGGAAACAGGAGCAGCTGGTACTGCCGGAGTATGGAGCGGCATTTATATCAAGCAATCCGCCGTCGCTGTTGTGGGCTCCGGTTCCGGGCGCTGAGAAATATCAGGTTGGATTTTCAAACCAGCCGTATCTCAGCACGGTTGGGGTATGGTTCGACATCGTAGACAATCGCTGGGATGTGCCCGCAGAGATATGGAAGGAACTGCCTGCCGGACCAATCTACTGGACGGTGCGAACCATCGATTCAAACGGAGTAGCCCGACGCCCGCTGCCGCTGCGCAGCATTACTCATGTTGCAGATGTTGGACTGAGCGCTACCCATCCGGTTCCTGCGCGCACGCCGGCGGGGCATACGCTGTTGGAATGGGCGCCGGGTCCGCATAACGATTATTACTTTGTCACTATCAGCCGGGACTTTGCGGGGACCCAGATTGTGCGCCAGTGTCTGACCAAAGACTCGAATCTGGATCTGCGTGCCGTCGAGAGAAAGCTGCTTGTGGGAATGACTTACTATTGGCAGGTGGATGCGATTTCGGCTTTCGGGCAGTTACTTTTCTCCGGGCCGGTGGAGAGTTTTATTGCGCAGCCGGGCCCGAGTCCGCAATCCAAACTTGTGGGTGAGAACGGGGTTCTTCTGGCTTCATTGGGCGAGCCAGTCTCATTGCCGGCGACAGCCGATCTTACGCGCGAGATTTCCAGCCAGACGCCAGCACCGGGAAGCAGCACAAATCAATTGCAACCGCCGATCTCGGTAAGCTTTCAATCGCCAGTGAATCCAGCAGACATTAGCCTGATGGTGGATGACGTCGACATTACGACGTTGGCGCAGGTTTCAGAAACAAAGGTTTCCTTTACGCCGCCACTTGCGTTGTCGGGTGGAGAGCACACGGTGAATCTGACCGTGGGCAACGACGCAACGACATGGAAGTTTAGAGTACAGGCACCTGCTACTCCAGCGCCTGCAGCCTCACAATCACCACCGGGGCCCGCGCTTGTGCCGGGTACCGATGCGGAGGCACCGCCCCAGCCGGGTGTGGCAGCAGGCACCATGCCAACAGCAACGACGGTTACGAATGCACATCAAGCGGAGGCAAAGACTGCGGGCGCCTCAAAGACGTCCGCTGCGGCAAAGAACAGTACGGGCCCCTCGCTGGATGGACAGATCGGCGTTAATACCCAGTGGGTATCCGGATCGAACCCGCCGGACACAAATGTGTTATCCATTGCCGAACACGTGACGTACCAAAAGGGTCCATGGCATGTGGAGGCGAACGGCAGCGGCCTGCTCAACTCTGTCCTGAATCCAGCCGTGCAGCGGACCAGCAAAGGGCAGGTGAACGATTACGTGCTCCAGGCCGGTTACAAAGGCGAGAAATGGGGAACGGCCCTGCGCTTCGGCATTGTAACTCCGGCACTCTTCACTGACTCACAGTTTGTAACTGCCGCCACGCCAAGGCAGGGCGCTGAGCTGACATTGAAATCGCCTGTGGGCACGTTGGGCGGATTTGTGAACACAGATGACACCGCGCTGGGCGGCGGCGCAGGAATCAACTTTCATCAGCAGATCCAGGGAGCTAGTTACGAGTTACGATTGCCTAGGTGGGCGGAGTTAAGGGGAATGTGGCTGAACGCGAAGGACACGGGCGCGCCGACGACCGTGGGCTATGACTCGATGGGCAATCCAATTATTCTTCCCAACCCGGTCGCTCCGGTCTCCGCAGGAGATGCGATCGGCGCATTACTCAAATTGCATGCCGGCAAGAGCTGGTTGTGGACCTCCGAATACGCAATCAGTTATGACAATGCAAATCTGTCCGATCCGACTTCCAAGCGGCGATTCGGAAGGGCGTGGCGGAGCGCGATTGCAGGGCAAGCCGGTAAGGTAAAGGCGAACGCCGACTATCGGGAGCTGAGCGCAAACTTCGGCACACCCTCAAATCCCAGCCTGACACAGGCGAGTCAGCCGAATGTTCGCGGAGTCGACGCTTCGATCAGTGACACGATGCGCGCGGGGAACTTCGGGTTCACTTATACGTTTCTAGATAACAATCTCCATCCCACAACCAGCGCTGAGTTACGCACGAACAGCTACGACGAAACGTGGACCAAGGGATTGGGCGTGAAAACGAATCTGTCGGTGGAGGCACGGCAGTCGTTGACAGGAACCGGCGCTATTCCGGCGGCACTCATGGGTATGCCTCCCGCGGTCACCGGAGCGCAGGACCTTCGAGATCTCTATGGCAGCATCACGCTAAGCCGGTTGATAGGCGGAGTCTCGATGAATGCGGGAGGAACGAGGGATTGGAACCGAAATAACTACATGACGAACGCGGATACAATTACCTCGTCGATCAATGCCGGCGCGAGCCTGGCCGCACGCGGGTTCTTTCAGCTGAATGCGCAGGGGAATGTGAATTGGGTTGCGGCGAACGGGCAAACAGTTGGGACTACGCGCAACTACACCGTGAATGTGCAGCCAGCATTTATCTGGAAAAGCGCCGGCATACAGGTTTCGCCGCTGGTTACTTTGACGAAAGGCCGAACCGTGCTTTCCGGCGGAATGGAAACGAGCGACAGTTTTACAGGGCAATATGGGGGCCAGCTTTCCTGGACTATGCCTGGCAAGATGAAGTTCAGCACTTTATCGGCGCAGGGCAGCTATAGCGAGAATCATGACAACATAGCTATGTTGGATCATGACACGACGCAGTTACTGGTCCTTTGGACCTTGACGTGGGGCCATAAGCACACGTTCTGAGGTGGACGATCGGTGATGAAACGGCAGTTAGCCAAATTCGCTCCCCAGTTATCCGGCATGTTATGCCGAGACGGAACTGTCCTGCTGATGACGGTGGCAGCGCTGACTTGCATGTCCGGCGCAGCTCAGAACAACAGACAAGTGCAGGGAACAGCTGGGCGACCGCTGCAATCTGCGCAACAGGCCGCTCAACCGGCTGGTCCTCCATCCTTCATATCGTTCAGCCCTTTACAGGGGGACGCGGGTACGACTGTAACGATCATTTTCAACGGCGCGAATTTTGTTTCGAGGGCGATGAGCCTTACGTTTACGCCGTCACAGGGAATCACGGTGAGCGGTTTGACTGCGACCTCTTCCACGCAGATCACGGCGCAGGTGTTGATCGCCGCCAATGCGCAGCCGGGTAGCCGCCAGGTGAATCTCGTTGATGGTGACCGTGACCTTCGGATTAATTCGCCGTTCACGATCATGGCAGCAGCGCAAAATAACTGCCCGCCCGGGATGCTTGCCGCTGGAGGCTGCGGGGCTACACAAAAGGTAGTTCCGGCACTGCGCACATTTACGCCGGTGCAGGGCACGCAAGGATCCACTGTGACGCTGACCTTCTCCGGCGCAAACTTCATTTCACCGGCCGCAGTGCAGTTCACTCCAAACAGCGGGATCACGGTTCAATCCGTCACAGTAACAAGCGCTAACCAGATACAGGCGCAGATGGCGATTGCGGCGAATGCACCGCTTGGCTCGCGGAGCGTGATTGTTACGGTGGGCGGCCAGAACCGGCTGACCGCATCAAATACATTTACCGTGTTGTCCGGCGCTCCGACTGCGCGAGTTGAGCCGATGCAGGTTCTGCGCGTGATCCCGAATCAGATTGCTGCCGGTAGCCAGAATGTGGACCTGACTTTGCAGGGGACGAATTTCGTACCCGGAACACAAGTTACATTCACGATTGGAGCCGGGGTTCCCGCCGCTGTGTTTGCCAACGGTCCTGCGCGCTACATCAACAGCACAGAGATGCACGTAAGCGTGAATGCGCTGCCTTCAGCACTGGCCGGGGGACGCGACATCAATTTGCAACCACCGGGACAGATTGCACTTTCAAGTGCAGACCGCATAAATGGTCAACCCGGCCAATCAGCACAGCAAGTAGTTATCGGCAAAGGGATGCTAAATGTTATTCCAGTAAAACCGACGGGGGCACCAACGGTGCTGAAGATTCTGCCGATTACACTACAGAAGTTTGTACAGGGAGTCATAGGGCTCGATGCGCCGCTCGGCGCGGTAACTCAGAGCGACCAGTACGAGACATTCGCGGTTCCATTGCTTGACGACAATGCAGTCTTCAAATGGCATGAGAAGAATCCGGGGCTGGCAGACTACTACGAGCTTCGCGTGTATGCCAAGGACGGCAAGACGTTGCTCGCGACACAGACGATAACGGGGAAGAAGACCATTGCGCTGGGAGCGCCCGGTGGGTTCATCACTGTGGTCCCAACGTATTACCGTCCGGACCCCTCATTTCTGAAGACGGTGCTGGAGCCGACTCGGCGATTGGTCTTCAACGGCGGTCTCCAGCTGGGTGGCCACGGTGTGGTGCAGTCGAGCTCCGGGTCTGGAGGCAACGCCAATCCGCCCACCGTGCCTGACCAGTTGAACGGGAAACTCAGCCAGGGCGATCTGCAATGGGAGGTGGCGGGATTCCATACTTACAACAAGAATGGCGTGACGACTCAGCCGCAACTGAAACAGATCAGCAGCGGCAATACTCAAAACTCGAACACTCTGCAGCAGAATGCAGTTAATGCGCAGAGCAGTGGCGGAACCGTCGATGTACAAGTGGAAATCTCCGATCGCTGGCCATTGATGGCGCCGCTTCCGCCAACGGGACTGGCGTGCGGTGGAACGGGAGTTACCACCGGAAACTTAAACATTCAGAACCTGTCGAAGACGAGCAACGATCCAAACAGCTATGTTGGCGATAACTGGGCTCTGGGTGGAACCATCGATCTTTCCCGCTCGCCGTATCTGCCCGATTACAAATCGCAGACGGCGGTTCCGCCGGGCTCGACGTGCGGTAACCAGTGCCTGGTTTATGACGTTACTCAGGTTGATTTCAGCAATGTGTTTGTGGACTGGGGAGATGGAACGGTGGTACCACTGGCGGCTCCGCCAGCCAAAGCAAATGTTACGAACTGGGATCCCAGCCAGCCTGTTGCATTGCCTTCGAGTGGCCCCAGCCCGATGCACCATGCATATCACACCACGGGTGATTTCACGGTGCGCGTCTATCAGATTTCGAGCGAGGACTTGCAGCATGTAAGTGAGTCGGCGATCTCATCGAGCGTGGATGGTCCTACGACACCATTCCTGCAATCCGCTCTGCTTGCGAAGATGACTACTCAGGGGGGAGTGAGCAAAAACGGTCTTACGCTCACGGGAGTCCAGACGAACTTTCAGCAGCTTCTTTCGCAGGGCAGCGGAAGTTCGCCCGCGTCACAAGCAGCGAGCGACGCTTACATGCTCTATTGCCACACTCTTTATATCACCGTAGTGGACGATCTGGATGCGGAAGGGCCATTGCACCTGAAGTCGATCGACGATCCCGACTTTGGTTCTTACAATATTTCGCCGTACAAGACTCCGGTGCTCGACCATCTTGCCAATAGCGCGCAAGCTGGCAAGTCCGCTCCACCTTCGGAGAATCACCTGGAGCGTGCGGTAGCAGGCGGGCAAGCAGCCGGTGGCACGACCGAGCAGCATGGCCAAATTGTGCTGGAGCCGATACGGGCCGCGGGACCACAGCCGGCAGCGATTTGCAGCGCATGCGACGATGGCGTCGATGCGACTACGTCGCTCCATTACTATGGCCGCGGGACCGTGCGGGTAACGTGGATTGTAGATGGAGTTCAATCGCCGCAGACACTGAACATCGGCCCCTCAGACAAGCGCATGAACCTGAGCCGCCAGGGGTTCACGACGGTTCAGATCGGCGGAATACTTATACCGATTCCGATCCCAGAGCCGCCGATCATTGTTTCAAAGAGCAAGCCAATTGACTCACCCGGTTTGCAAGTTCAGCCATTGGGCAATCACAACGTGCAGGTTGAGGCCGTTGTGTTGCCGCAACCGACCGTAGCAAATCTCTCCAGCGCGGTGAACAGGGCGTTAGGATCGCTAATGCCAACCGGACTTGGGGCGAGCGCACCCGCCGGAAACAGCGCGGCAGCAGCTACGCAAGCGGGACCGAATATTGCCGAGGCGCAATCCTTGCTGAACACGCTGGCCCCGCCTGCAGGAAGTACTCTGCCGCCGTTGAAGATCGGCCTCCTTTCGGATTCCAACAAAAGCGTCCCCGGTCTGGGCGCAGTGCAGTATGTGAACGGTCCACTTCAGCAGACTATCTCACAACTTGCCAACTCACTCCCCGACCAACAAGTTGCATCAAGCACCAAGATCTACTCGGTGGTTGCGTCAGATCCGAGCAAGCCGTGCCAGCTGCTGTTTCCGGTCAAGAGTGGCGGAGCGTTCGAGATAAGCGGATTGCAGAATCATGTTACGCAGCAGGGGAGCACTTATAACGGTACCGGAAATCTGATTATTCACCTGGCTAACTCCGGTAGCGGAGGTTATGACGAGTATCCCCCAATTCCCATACAGATCAGTAACTGGAGCGTTCCGGACGGGCTTCATGTGCAGACCGGCAGCATCGACGTCTCTCCCAATGTGGCGCTTGCCGCGAGCGTGCCGGGACTGCAGGGAAGTATCCAGCGACTGAGCGGGCAAGCAGGCGGAAAGCTTGACGCAACGTTGAATTTGTCGCTGAGCGACAATACGTTGCGCGAGCCCGGTGAGTTCCCGGTGGTATGGAACGGCGTGCAGGCGGAGTTGAAAACGAACGGCGACTGGATCAAGGATGGTCTTACGCTTCCGACGACGCTGATTGGCTGGAGCGCGTTTACGATGAAGTCCAACTCTGTGAGGCTGGACCTGAGCCACCATGATGGCGATGCGGCAGGCTCGCTGTGCGGCCCACTGGCCGGTGCAGATTGGGTGGGAGTGCGCTTCCCAAACCTTGCGGTTACGCCCTACACGATGGATCTTGTTTCGAGTTCTTCACTGCAGCCTACAGTCACCGACTGGGGGGTGATTGGGAGCGGCCTGTGTGGCGCACTTAACACCGGCCCATTTACAGCGCGCCTTGGCCAGGGATCCGTGAGCTTTCAATCGATCAAGGCGAGCGCGTCGAATGGGAATTTTGCTGCCAGTTACAACGGCATGGACATACATGTTCCTTGGCTAGATGCGCATTTGACGGGGAACGCGACACTGCAATCGGGCGGCGGGAAGCAGGCTAGCATCAGCTTTCCGCTCAGCAGCCCGTCAGTTACCAAGAGTTATGGCAATTTCGGATTCACCGCAAGCAATCTCAAATTCACCGAGGAGCAGAATGTAGGCTGGGTGGTTCAGGCGAATACACATTTTGTTTTCTCCGCGAAGAACACGACTTTCGCAGCTCTCGACCAGGTGTTCAATTTCGGAATGGACGGGCGCGGCTACTTTGCGCAGGGGAGTCCCGAGAAGGATATCTCTTTGGGCGGAAGCTCAACGCTGGGCCAGATGCCGGTGAATCTTGCTTCTGTCCGCCTGACCGCGCCTCCTTCGGGGTCCGAGGTTCTGGGCGCACAGTTCAGCACCAACGTGCATTTGTCAGAAGTGATGGCCGCGTCGAATGCGCAAGTAAGTTACTCCGTCGATAACAGCGGAACGAGTTATACGGCAACCGGCCCGACGTTCTCGCCTTTCACGATCGATGTTCCGTATCCTGCCGGTCAGCCCAGCGCAGATGCACATGTGCATCCAGTCTATTCCGGGTCCGGCGGATCGAGCGGGGATGAGATTTCAGGCTCGGTCGAACTCTCAGAGTTAGGCGGTCCACCAATTACGGGTGAATTCCGGCTGGGTTATCAGGGCGGTCATGATTACTGGCTTACGCGAGTAACATATGCGCTTGGTCCAACCGGGCTGCCAATCATCTCTGTACCGCCGGTGATGAACTTATACCGGGTGCAAGGCGGACTGGGGCATAACTTCCCAATCAGCGCGTTTGAGGACACCAATTCGCTGAAGGCAGAACAGCCGGTGATGGATAACTCGTTCCTGTTCATGGCGGGTATCCGTGTGGGCATGCCGGACCAGTTCACTTATACGCTCGACGGGGATCTGGCGATCAAGGCGGGCGGCCAGGATGCGGGCGCGCGGCTCGACTTCCACGCGTGGCTGTTGAAGATGGCGGACAGCGGCAGCGGGGATTTCCAAGGATACCTGCAGTATGCCGGAGGCAACTTCGATGCGCGGTTGTGGGGACATCTGAATCTGCTTGACGGGATTGCTTCAGTCGATTTGGGCAACAGTGCGGGCAATGCAGCGGTCGACATGCATTTCGGCCCAAGCGGCCCATGGCACGTTGACGCAGGAAAGCAGCAGGGACCGCGGATCAGCGGGCAGTTGCTGGAGACGACGGCGAATATGTACGTGATGCTCTCCGATGCTGGACTTTCAATCGGGGGCGGGGAGAGCATCAACCTGGACGTTGGGGATGACTCGGTAGCATCGGCGTATGTGCGCGGGGATGTGGATATGGGACTTACAGTTACTCCGCAGCCGCATATCTCAGGGGACTTTTCAGCCAGTGTTTCCGCGGGCGTGTGCGTTGACAGCGTGTGCGTGAGCGCTGGTGTTTCCGCACAGATTCACGCTGAGGCGCTGCCGCTGGAAGTGCAGGCCAGCGCAAATATTGGTCTTCCCTGGCCGCTGGGGTCGATTTCCTTCTCGGTGCATATGTAAGTGGGTGATGGCGGATCGATGACAGGTCGGACACAAATCCGGTTGTTTCTGCTGGGCATGCTGCTGATTGCCGTTCGCATTGCTGTGGCTCAGCAGGGGAATGGGGCGGTGTTTGCTGTTTCCGATGGCCGCGGGGGCGTGTCTCTGCTTTGGTTCCCGCCAGCTTCGCAGTGGCCGGCGGGAGGTTGGAGGTTGACGGATTCCACGGGGCAGACGCTGGCGGCGAAGATCGGGATGGGGGACGAGACGGTGCTTCAGGCGCTGTCAGTGGAAGATGCGGACGCGGTTCGGCGGCTGCCGGGGGTAGTGGCAACCCAGGATCCGAGTCCGAAGCGGGGACAGCTTTTCAACATCATCGGGCTGCGGGCGTTGACGGACCCGGCATATGCGCGTGCGCTGGGGATTGCGTGGACGGGGCAGAACATTGCGGCGGGGAGCAGGACCTATACGGTGACGGGGCTCGATGCGGGCGGGAACCCGTCGGGGTTGCAACTGACGAGTCCGGCAGTGGATGCGAGCGTGGCGACTGCGTTGCCGCCATCGCCGGATGGAGTGCAGATCAAGTCGGACGAGC
>Ga0075029_100002594_pt1 | contig 10253 bp, 7 predicted proteins | sample LitLauG_LLR_2013_FD_71391 | JGI IMG/M metagenome (GOLD analysis project Ga0075029, IMG submission 71391) | Freshwater sediment microbial communities from North America - Little Laurel Run_MetaG_LLR_2013 | ecosystem: Environmental > Aquatic > Freshwater > Creek > Sediment | place: USA...
ACGTGGCCTCGCCGCCGCGGATTTCGACCGCGATGGCGATCTGGATTTGCTGCTGACCACCAACAACGGCGCTGCTTATCTCTACCGCAACGATCAGCAGAGCGGGAATCACAGCATCCGCTTTCGCCTGCGTGGCATGCAATCGAACCGTGATGCCATCGGCGCAACTGTTCACATCGAATACGCAGGTGTCGCACGCGTCGGCATGGTGAAGAGCGGATCCAGCTATTTGTCTCAGTCAGAACTGCCCCTGACCTTTGGCCTTGGACGCAACGACCGCGTGGACCGCGCTGTCATTCGCTGGCCCAACGGCCGCACCGAAGAATTCAAGAAGCTGCAACCGGGCAGGACCTACGATTGCGTGGAAGGAAAAGGAGTCACCCCGCAGCCTGCCTTCTAGCCGGCCGTGTCGAGCTAGCGCTGCAGCATATTCAGCAGCAGCAACCAGCGGCGCAGATTGGTGGTCATCAGGAAATTTTCTTTCACGTGCTCGTGCCCGTTGCGGCCAAGTTGCACGGCAAACTCCGGGTGCGTCAGCAGATACCGAATCTGGTACGCGCAGCCCTCAACCGAATGCACCAGCACTCCGGTGAGATTGTGGGCCACCTGGTTCGGAATGCCACCGACCGCGGCTGCGATCGTTGGCTTGCCCTTCCAAAGCGCCTCGGTCACCGTCAGCCCAAATCCTTCGCGAATCGATTTCTGCACCACCAGCGTGGACGCCTGCTGCAGCGCATTGATTTCCAGCGCGCTCCACGGCGGCAGTTCCAGAATGATGATGTCCGGATTTCCGCCCGCGGCCTCGCGCACTTCGTCCAGCACGATGGCCCCTTCCGGGTCGTCGCTCGCGCCGCCGCCCGCCAGCACCAGTTGGCAGTCCACGTATTTTCTGGCGAGCTTGAACGCCTCGACCACGCCGACGGGATCCTTCAAGCGGTCGAAGCGGGAAATCTGTGTAACGATCGGCCGCGTGCGGTCGACGCCGAAATCATTGCACACGCTTTCCACGAAGCTCTCCTCCAGCCTCTGGTTCTTCTCCGAGAGCGGATCGATGCATGGATAAAACAGATATTGCGGGATCGGCAGTTGCCGCGCGAACGACTGCGAGGAAAAAATCGCGGCATCATATTGCTCGATAAACGGCCGCAGGAATCCCCACACCCCGGCGTGGGGATTCGACAGGTCGATGTGGCACCGCCACACCCATTTCTGCGGCCGACTTTGCCGGGCGCGGATCAGCGCCGCCGGTTGTGGATCATGGATCACCACAAAATCTTCATGGAACTGCATGCGCTGCCGGTTCTGCTCGCTGTAGCTTAGAAAAATCTCCTGTGCATGCCGGGTCAGCACATAAGCTTCCCCGTGAAGCGCGTTGTGAAACGCCTTCGTCACTTCGAAGAAATCGTTCCCGCCGGTGATGACGTCCCAGTGCGTAGTCACTTCGAGCTCGCCGAGCAAAGGCACCAGCCGGTTCAGCATTTCGGCGACTCCGCCACCGACGGCGGTCGAATTGACCATCTTCAGCGTTTTGCCCTTCAGGTCGCGCGCCAGATAGCGCAACTCGTCGAGGACCGCGTTGCCGACGATGGGCTCGTAGTCGCTCAGCTTCGGGGAAGGAGGAGGAATGAACGGAGCTTCGCGGGTCCTTGGCCCGGTCTTGCGCTCAGGCGGCGCGCTGGCCGGGCTCGCCTCCGTCTTCGGGGATGCTGAACTGAGTGCGGGTTGTGCCTTGGCTGATTCCATCGTCGCTCCCGGCCTTTCAGGCCAACGCCCTTTCCACAATGCGGACGATCTGCAGGCGCACGTCTTCCAGCGTCGCCGTATAGATATCGATTTGATTCAAAGCGCGCGCCGTTTTCGTCAGGCCCGCGTCCTCGTGCAACCATTGGGAAAAATCGTTCGACATGAGCTTCAAGCGCAGCCGCGCCTCGATGAAGTGATGGTGAATCGAATGCACGCTGACGCTCCGCATGCCCTCGGTGAATTCCTGCATGGTATGCGCCTGGAAGCTGGTGGGCATCACCACGATGTCGGAAGCGCAGAAATAGAAGGTCTCTTCAGCGGCGCGGGCAAAGGATTCCTTGTCTTCGAGCGCGTGCTTCTCCAGGATTTCGGTGAATCGCTCGCGCAATCCCGCCACCGAGGTGTACTCGCGCACGTCCACGCCGGCCAGCGCTTCGGCCAGCCCCGGCTCGTTGCAGGCGGTCAGCGCCCAGTGCGCAAAATCGTTGGAGAAGCCCGCGCGCAGGAAATGATGTTCCTGCAGCGTGCGGAATGTGTGCTGGAAGATGGAATCTTCCGGGCACTCGCGCATCGCCTCCAAAAGCTCCGCCAGCGTGTTCGCCTTGTATTTCGTGATGCGCAGAAGGTGCGCCGAGGTGTTGAAGTAGAAAGGCTTCGCCGGCATCCGCTGCATGGTTGCGGCTGCAGAGTTCATCGTCCACCTCCGGCCGGCACCGGCTCTTCTCTTCTTGAGTTGGCATAGACGGCAATGCGCCACTGCGCCAGAAATTCCAGCAACTCCCGGGGCGGACGCATCCACAATTGCGCCGCCGTACGCCGCCATCGCGGACGTACCAGCACGCTCAAGCCGCGCCCGGCGATGGCCTGGAAAGCCGACTCATCGGTGGTGTCATCTCCCAGGTACGCCGCCGGCGCATCTTTCTCGATTTCCCCGAGCAGCAGACGCACCACGTCGCCCTTGTTGATCGCGCGCGCACGAATTTCCACTCCACCGTCAAAGTCCAGCAGCTCAAGCCGCGATTGTTCGACCAGCGGTATCCAGCCGGCCAGGACCCGGCTGCGCAACGCATAAACTCCGCGCTCATCCAACCCGCGCCAATGCACGGCGATGCTTCCGGTCTTTACCTCTACGGCCTGTCTCAATTGCTGCTCCCGAATCCACTGATCGGCGGCGAGGAGCGCCCGCCGGTCGTTTTCTGGAATCGTTATCGTCACGAGGGTCCCGTCGGTCTTCCGCCGCTGCAACCCATGGAAGCCCCATATCTCCGGCGCCGAATCCATGCCAAGCAGCGTTGCAGTCTCAATGGCGTCCCGGCCCGAAATAATCACCACCCGCGTCCGGCCGCTCGCCATGATGTCGCGCAGCAGTTGCACCATGCCCGGATAGGGAAACGCCTGATCGCGCTTTTCGCGAAACGGTGAGAGCGTCCCGTCATAATCGAGCATCAGCAACGACCGCCGCGCCCGCGTGACCCCTCCAAGAAACTCATCCGCACGAAGTTGCGTTTCTGGATTCAGCACTGGCTCCTCCTCTCATGCAATTGATGCACTGGCCCGCAGCCGCTCCGGCACATCCTCCACGCCGTCGAGACGCACTTCACACAGTTCGCTGACCAGGTTGCCGGCCCAGCGGTAGATGTTGTGCTCCTTGATCGTCCGCCGCATGCGTTGCACCCGCAGTTGCTTGTCTTCCGGTTGCATCTCCAGCGCTAGGCGAATCGCATCGGCCGACTGGTCGATGTCATACGGGTTCACCAGCAGCGCATCGCGCAGTTCGCGGGCCGCTCCGGTGAATTCGCTCAGAATAAGCACGCCGCGCTCATCCCGCCGCGCCGCCAGAAATTCCTTGGCCACCAGGTTCATGCCGTCATGCAGCGACGTGACCATGCACAGGTCCGCCGCGCGGTAATAGGGCGCGATCTCGGCGTGGCTGTGCTGGCGCTTCAGGAAGACGATCGGTTTCCATTTTCCCGACTGGAAACGCCAGTTGATACGCTCCGCCTCCACATCCACTTCCGCCATCAGGTCGTGATAGCGCTTGATGTGGGTCCGGCTGGGCGCTCCGATCTGAATGAAGGTAAACTTTCCCTGATACGACGGATATTTTTCCAGGAAGCGCTCAACCGCGAGAAAGCGCTCAAGGATTCCCTTGGTGTAGTCGACGCGGTCCACTCCGATGCCGACCAGCGTCGCCTCCACGCCCAGATTTCGCAGCAACGCGGCGCGCTCCTGGTAAGTGAACCCGGCGCTGTCGCCGGGCAGTGGATCGTCTTCGGTCAGGTCGACGCTGATGGGGAACGGGCGCACCATCGTGCGATGGTCGTGGCGCTGCACTGAAAAGTGCTCCCAGTCCACGCGCGACTCCACCACGCGGTCCACCGTCTGCAAAAAATTGTTGCAGTGCGACTGCACATGGAAGCCGATCAGGTCGGCCCCCAGCAACCCGTCGATCAATTGCCGCTGCCACGGGCAAATGCTGAACGCTTCCGGGTTCGGCCATGGAATGTGCCAGAAAATCGCCACCCTCGCGTCCGGCCGCTTCTCCTTGATCAGGCGCGGCAGCAGCGCGAAGTGATAGTCCTGCGCCAATATCACCGGGCTCGGCGTGTCCTCGATCTCATCGAGCACCGCATCGGTGAACTTCTGGTTCACTTCCCGATAGTGCTGCCAGTCGGATGCGCGAAAAATCGGACGCGTATGCGCGATGTGACACAACGGCCACAGGCCCTCATTCGAGAAGCCATAGTAATAGCCTTCCTCTTCTTCCTTGTTCAGCCAGACACGGCGCAGCGTATAGCGCGGATCGTCCGGCGGAACGCGAAGGCGATCGTGCGAGTCCACGGCTTCCAGGTCGGCGTCGCCGCTGCCATGCGCGATCCACGTGCCATCGCACGCGTTGAGCACCGGCTCCAGCGCGGTCACCAGGCCGCTGGGCGGAACAATCACGTGCGGCGTTTTTCCGTTCCGTTGATGAATGTAGGGCTCGCGGTTTGAAACCACGAACAAACGGCTGCCCTCGAGCCGGGTGCGGATATGCACCGACAAGCGGTCGGCGGTCCACATCGACTCCGCCAGTTCGCGCAGGCGCGCCTCATTTTCCGCGGCGCTGCGCGCCTGGCTCAGGCTCTCGGCCATGGTCGCCACTTCGCGTGCCAGCGGCCGGAACATTTCCAGGTTCGGCATCTTCTGCCGCGAAGAAACTCTTCCAGTGCGCAGGCCGCGCATCCATTGCGCCGCCAGAGCGATCGGGCCGGCGATGCTCCAGCGCACGATCAACAGCGTCAGGAACACGATCAGCAGCACTTGCGCCAGCATGCGCAGAAACGCTTCGCGCCACACGTGCAGTGTCTGCGCGTGGATGTAGCTCGCGTCGTAGACCAGCGCCATGCCGCCGAGCAGTTCTTCCTGGCGGTGCAGCGGCAGCGCAAAAATCATCACCGGAGTTTGCGCCAGTCTCACGAACGAGCTTTGATCGTGGTCCGACTGTATGGCCTGCAGCAGGGTCGGGGGCGTGACAATCAGCTCTTTCTCCAGCTCGGGCGTCATCGCCACCACTGCGCCGCGCTTGTCGTATACCGCCACGCCGATCAGGTGCTCGCGATTGCCGAAGCGTTGCATTAAATGCTGCAGGCCCTGGTTCGAACCTCCGCCCCATGTTTTCTCGACATTCCCCGCCAGGCTTTCCCCCAGCACATCGGCGCGGTGCTCAAGATCGGTGCGCAGCGTGCGCTTTTCTCCCACCACTTGGTAATAAGACGAAGCCAGCGAAACCAGGGTAATGCCGACGATCAGCGAAATGATGAGTCGAACGCTCAACAGCCGCATGCACGATGCTCCTGCCCGCAAGGACTTTTACTTTTTTGGGACAGCGGGGTATTCGACGCGCCAAAACCACCGAAGGTTGGAGTTAAAAAAATGAGGGCGGCGCGGGCCGCCCTCGAGCACGCAGTGTTTTACGCCGGCTCGATCGCAGTCACGCGAATCATGCCGGTCGATGCATCCAGAACTCCCGTCACTTTCACGTCCTTGTTGACGAAGTCCTTCGCCTTCAGTTGGTCGTCCAGTTTGTAGGTCGTCTTGCCGTCAGTGTCGGTGAGCACCAGCATGTTGCCGGTCTTCACGATCTTGCCCGAGAAAATCTTCGACTCGGTCTGCTTGCTCGCGTCCGGCTGCTGTGCCTGCTGGTCCTGCGCAGCCACTGCATCGTTATTGGTCTTGCTGCTCTGCGCCGCGCCGGATTGCGCCACACAACACAGCCCGAGAATCGCCATCGCCGAAACGGGCAACAATTTACGGATTACGGTGTTCATTTTCATAGCAGTCTCCTGGGAGAGGGATTGAATTGCACACAGCCATACAATGCAACTGCCGTTCCAAAGCTCGGAAGGCATGGCTAAGTGCTTGCGATGCCGTTCCCTTGACACTGTTTGACACATGCGATTGCGGGCAAGAGCGTGCAAAGATGGCGGCTAACCAGAATTTTGTTCCTAGGGGTTTTCCTTTAGAAGCACTAGGACGGGTTGCCATGATTATTCAGTCTGCGGGAGATCGAGACTTCTCGTTGCTGGACGGTCGGCGCGGGGAGAGGCAGGGAGAAAATTACGCACCTCAGGTTCAATTCTCCGCACACCGAAGCTCCTCCGAGTTGGCTAACTCCAACTCGCGCCGCGACTTTTCCCCTTTGGCACGTTTCCTGCAAACCACATGCAACAGACATGCACCAAATAGTTTCGTAAAAGCGCGAATTCGCGCCAACTGAATTGGAGGCTACCCCGGATGAGGTTACTTAATTTTTCTGTTCGCTCGTTTCTATTTGGGCTGATCTTGTTTGTCATGCCCGCAGCATCATTCTCCCAGGTGTTCGTGTCGGTCAGATTCGGACCGCCGGCGTTGCCGGTCTATGAACAACCGCTCTGCCCCGGCGAAGGCTACATCTGGACGCCCGGTTACTGGGCCTGGGGCGGTGACTTCGATGATTACTACTGGGTACCGGGCACCTGGGTGCTCGCTCCCGAGCCGGGCTTTCTGTGGACTCCCGCATGGTGGGGCTGGGGCGGATCGGCGTTTGTGTTCCACGAAGGCTTTTGGGGGCCGCACGTCGGCTTCTATGGCGGAATCAATTACGGCTTCGGCTATTTCGGTGAGGGTTTCGCCGGCGGCCGCTGGGACCACGACCGCTTTTACTACAACCGCTCGGTCACCAACGTCAACATCACCAACATTCACAATGTTTATAACGAGACCGTCATCAACAACACGACGAACCGCGTGAGCTACAACGGCGGCGAAGGCGGCATCAATGCCCGTCCAACGCAGGAGCAGGAACGGTGGTCGAATGAGCGGCACATTCCACCGGTCGCCGAGCAGCATCAGCACATGCAGGAAGCGCGTTCCAATCAGCAGTTGCGCGCTTCAGTCAATCAGGGCAGGCCGCCGATCGCTGCCACTCCCCGCCCGGCGGAATTCAATCGACCCGGCGTAGTGGCGGCCCGCGAGGCCGGAGCTCCCTATAAGCCTGCCAATCGCAACGAAAATCAACCGCGGGGCAACGAAGGATCGCCGCGTCCGGGAAACAACGCTCCCCGCTCCGGCAACTTTGTCCATCCCCGGGACCTGCCTCCGGCCGAGCGATGGCCGGCTCCCAACACCGGCAACCCAAAGATGGACAAGAAATACCAGGCGCAGCAGGAAAAGCAGTTCGCCAAACAGCAGCAGCAGCGCGACAAACTTCAGGCGCGCCAGGACAAGCAGGACCAGCGCCTGGCCCAGAAGAACGCGTCAGACGCCCGGAGGCAGCAGATGGAACAACGGCACCAGCAGCAAACCCAGCAACTGCAGCAGCGCCATGAACAGCAGCGGCAGGCGTTTCAGCAAAGAACACAGCGTCCGCCCCAGCGCTAACCGGGCGGAAATCGGGAAAATCCGGGGGCCGTGCTCCAGTAAACACGGTATGGCCCCCGCCTTCCAATTACGAAAAAATGCGGTTCAGACTAGGAGGTGGCCTTGTGAATTCTCATTTCATGCTGGATGCAACGAACTGGAGAAAACTCTGCCGGCAAGCCGCCGTCGAACAGGACGCCGCAAAAGTCCTCGATATCGTCCGGCGAATCAACTCGGCCCTGAACGGCCATCAGAAAACCCTGCGGCGTTTCGGTGCTGCAATCCACCACCACTCTTCCACAAGAGCTTCACAAAGTTTGCGCCGAGCGGCGTGAAGGCAAGGGGCCCGACTCCATGGGGGAACGAGACGGGGAGGGTCCCTTTCGTCATTTCAGCAAAAGTTGCCCACAAAACAAAACGCCCCAGACTCGTTAGAGTCGTGGGACGCCTGCTGATCAGCCCTCCCCCAAGTGCTGCTCAATACGGAGCATAGGGCATGGCCGAATCAGGGTAAATGGCACGCCCGTGCCATACCACCCCAACCAAAGTGCCTCCCCTTGAACTGCCTGCAAAATCGGGGGTTTTGGCCGGTTTTGATGCCGCAGGCGTTTTCATCTGCATCATTTTCTGTGCAGTGGCTTTTCGATTTGCACTTCCGCCTGTGCAACGCCCACAGTACGGTCAGCCCCGCCGTAATAGAAGAGATAGCTCCCGCCCTGGGCCGCCGCGCCTTCCACAAACACCACGTTCGGAACCTGCCCGGCCTTTTCCCAGTCTTTTTCCGGCGCGAAGATCGGTTCATCACTGCGCATGCGCAGCCGCCGCGGATCTTTTCGATCGAACACGGCAAAGCCAGTGCGGTAGACAAGCTGATCGTCCGCTCCGTTGTAAATGAGCACGATGCCTCGCGGCGTAAGAATCGGCGCAGGCCCTGGTTCGGCCACGCGTGAATCGAACTCTCCCGGCCGCACCGGCAACGCCGGCGAATCCAGCGCCTCGCTCCAGTGGACCAGGTCGCTCGACCATGCGAGCCCGGTCTGGTCGGTCTTGGCCGCTCCTGTGCCAAGAAAATACATCCAATATTTTCCATCAATTTTCTTGGGAATAATCGCGCCCGATTTCGTCCAGCCCACATTCCACTTGCCCTTGTAGGCGGGCAGAATCACGCCCAGCCGCTTCCAGTGCACCAGGTCCCGCGAAGTCGCGAGGCAGAGCTGTGCGTCGGCCTTGTTGTATCCGGTATACGTCAGGTAGTAGGTCCGGCCAAACTTCACCAGCCGCGGATCTTCCACTCCGCCATCTTTCTCGTAATCGGCCTCGGGCGAAAGAACGGGCTCGGCGGCCCGCGTGAAATGGATCCCGTCTGTACTCTCGGCATATCCCAGGCGCGAAGTGCCCGCGCGGTCCTGCGCGCGATAGAGCATCACGAACTTTCCGTGGTACTTCACCACGCTGGGATTGAAGGTCCCCGCCGACTCCCAGCCATCCCCCTGCGGCGAAAGAATCGGGGCCTCCGACACGCGATGCCAACCGGTCACCGCAGGCAGTGGGGCTTGCGCGCAAAGCGAGGCAAGAAGAATGCCTGCCGTTATGGCTGCCGACAGGATCCGGGATGCAGCTTTCATGCCGCCATTCTAGAGCATCCAGATTGTCGCGCCTGCCGCAAGCGTTCCCGCAGGACTGAGCAATTTTGCGCAGAACGCTTCGCCCTTCCCGTGTCATCGTAACCCTGCTGTCGCTCCCTTCAGGCGCCGGGACATCGCTTCAAATATCGGCGCACTCCGACTCGGATGCCTCATTTGTGATCCGGATCACACCAACAGGTGCCCATTGCCACCGCAGCCCTCAAGCGCTGCACGCGACAATCGATTCCGAACATGGGTCAGGATCACAAGTTCAAGGAGGCATGAAATGATTTCGCACCCGGCGCGCTACTCATTCATCACGGCATTTTTACGGATCGGCGCGGCCTTATCTCTAATTCTCCTGCTGGCATCCAGCGCCCGCGCCATCCCCAGCTACGCCCGGCAAACCGGAATGGCTTGCTCCGCCTGTCATTTCAATCCGCCGGAGCTCACGCCGTTCGGCCGCCAGTTCAAGCTGGAGGGCTATACCTTAACCACCAAGCCCTCAATCACCGACGACGGCAAAGATCACAACGCCGTCCTCAACCTGCTGGAGGCGTTCCCGCTCTCCGTTATCTTCGATGCGACGTTCACTGCCACCAAGTCTCCGCAGCCGGGCACGCAGAACGGCAACTTTCAGTTCCCGCAGGCCGCCTCGCTGTTCCTCGCCGGCGCCTGGACCAGCCACATCGGCAGTTTCGTGCAGGTCACCTACGACAGCCAATCCGACCATTTCTCCTGGGACAATACCGACATCCGTTATGCCAACAAAAACGGCAAGCTGTTCGGCAAGCCGCTCACCTTCGGCGTCACGCTCAACAACAATCCCACCGTCGAAGACCTCTGGAACAGCACTCCGGCTTGGGGATTTCCCTACGCCTCCAGCAGTTCAGCCCCCGGACCCACGGCGGGAGCCTTAATCAACGGGGGCGTCGCACAGGATGTCGCCGGCGTCGGCGGCTATGCCATGTGGAACGACCATTTCTACCTCGCCGGCACCATCTA
>Ga0075029_100002596_pt1 | contig 10249 bp, 9 predicted proteins | sample LitLauG_LLR_2013_FD_71391 | JGI IMG/M metagenome (GOLD analysis project Ga0075029, IMG submission 71391) | Freshwater sediment microbial communities from North America - Little Laurel Run_MetaG_LLR_2013 | ecosystem: Environmental > Aquatic > Freshwater > Creek > Sediment | place: USA...
CGGCGAGATGCGCAACGATTTTGGTTTTGCTCAGTGGCTTAGCTGCCATTTCTTCTGCCTATCCTCCTGAATTATCTGTCCATCCCGGTGCAGCCGGGACCAGCCACGAGCGGAAAAACCCCTATTCCCCTGCAAAAAACTCGGGCCGAACCGGACTATAGCGAAGGAAGAAACGGAACGCAAGGGCAAAACCCCCAAAAAGGCCCAAAAACAGCGACTTTTTTTAGGGGTATGTGCAAAACTGCTGATTTCATGCGGTAAATCGCGGTTTGCGGTGTAACGAAGGCCGCTTTTTGATGTGCTATCCTCTCTAATCTCAAGTTAATCAAGGAGAAGCGGCGATGAGCCTCGCAGCAAACTGGAAGGATTTGGAACTGCACATTGCGAAGGTGGTGCGAAGCAGCGCGCGGCCCGTGGCCGTTGCGTTTCTGGAGGAAGCGCCGCGCGGAGTGAAAAAATATGAAGGAACACAGCCCTCCAGCTGCAGTTACTGGCGGCTGGCTGCGGAAGGCCGGACGTTTTACACCGTTCCCGAAAATCACTTTAACTGCGCCGTGGGCGCGTACACGCACAACATATCACTCTCGCCGGAACGCCAAACAGAAACCGAAACCACATTGAAGATGATGTTTGATCTGGGCTATGTGAAGCCAGAAGAAATTCCGCAGATCCCGCGGCTGGCCAAAACTCCAAAGGCTATCGTGTATTCGCCACTGGGTGAAATTCCCGTTGAACCGGATGTGGTGCTGTTTGCACTGAAGCCGGCGGCGGCGATGCTTTTGCAGGAAGCGGCGGGACGCGCGGGTGTTGGCGCGGGAGCGCCGGCGCTGGGCCGGCCGACGTGCATGGCGCTGCCTGCTTCGCTGGAACACGGCACGATCGCCAGCATGGGTTGCATGGGCAACCGCATTTACACGGGGCTGGGCGAAGACGAAATGTACGTCGTGCTTCGCGGCAAGGATTTGCCGGCTGTTGCCGAAGCCTTGCAAGTGATTGGCGGCGCCAATGCCGCGCTGCGCGATTATGCGCGCGCACGCCGGGAACAGCTTTCCACACAATAGCAATTTGACGAAGTCCAACGGATAGCAGCCGCTCGAGAATTCGCGGAAACTGTGCCTCGCAGCAGATTCAATCCGAGGTGAAGTATGAATTCGTTTCGAGTAGTGGCTATTCCGACAGAAGTAGTAGAGAAAGTACGGGAAACCGGAAAATCCCCAAACTATGGGTTCCCAGTGCATCGCGAAGTTGCCGCGGGCCGCGCGCCCTGCCGGCACTGCTTGCAGTTGATCCAGCAAAACCAGGAAGAGTTGTTACTCTTCACCTATGACCCGTTCCGGGAATTGGGTGAGCCTCCGCTACCGGGGCCGGTATACATCCATGCGAAAGATTGCCTTCGCCACGAGGGAACGGATGAAATTCCAGCCGCTTATCGCGGGCGACTCCTGACGTTGGAGGGTTTTGGAAATGACCGAGCGTTGTTGCAGGAGATCCGCGTGCGCAACGGCGAGGAGCAGACTGCCGTGGAAAGTTTGTTCCAGCAAGAGAAGATTCGGTACGTAAATGTGCGGAGCACCGAAGCGGGCTGCTTTCTGTTCCGTTTGGAACGCGCTTAAGCTCGGCGCTGAGCACTTCCTCGCCGCCAATTAAAGGTTGGCGAGATCTTCGTATAAATGGGCGATGGCTTTTATGCCGCCGAAGTAGTTTTCCAGGGCGAGGTGCTCGTCTGGCGCGTGGGCATTTTCGTCAGGCAGACCAAAGCCTATCAGCACGCAGGGAACTTTAAACGTATCGTGCATCTGGGTGACGAAGGGGATGGAACCTCCCTCGCGGATAAAAACCGCTTTTTTGCCGAATCCCTTTTGCAGCGCGGATTGCGCCACCTGGAAAATAGGCGCCTTGTATGCGGCGACCCAGGGTTTGCCGGTGCTCAGCACCTCAAATTTGCAGTGCACGCCCTTGGGCAGCAGTTTGCGGATGTGCTTCTCCACCAGCTTGGCGATTTTTGCGGGACTCTGATTGGGGACAAGCCGCGTGGAGAATTTGGCGTAGGCTTTGGAGGGAATGACGGTCTTCGCGCCTTCTCCCTGATAGCCGCCCCAGATTCCGTTTAGTTCCAGCGTGGGGCGTATCCACAAACGCTCGACGGTCGTAAACCCTTTTTCGCCGTAATAGTCCGGGGCACCAACCGCCTTCTTGAAGTCTTGCGCTTTCCAGGGCAGGGCATTCAGTGCTTTGCGCTCCGCGGCGGGCAAGTTTGCAACGTCGTCATAGAAGCCGGGCACGGTCACGCGGAAGTTCTTGTCGTGCAGCTTGGCAAACAGTTCAGTGAGGACGGTAAGGGGATTGGGAACCGCGCCACCATAAACGCCGGAATGAAGATCACGCACCGGCCCGGTCAGTTCGATCTGGTAATAATTCAAACCGCGCAGTCCATAGGTAATCGAGGGCACGCCCTTCCCCAGCATGGAGGTGTCGGAGACAACCAGCGCATCCGCCTTCAGTTTTTCCTTGTGGCTCTGCACAAATTCCCAAAGGCTGACGCTCCCGACTTCTTCCTCCCCTTCGATCAGCACCTTGATATTGATGGGGAACTTGCCATGAAGCAGGTGGAGCGACTCGAGGGCTTTCATATGAATGTGGACCTGGCCCTTATCGTCGGCAGTGCCTCGGCCAAAGATATTTCCGTTGCGGACGGTCGGCTGGAATGCCGGAGAGGTCCAAAGATCCAAGGGCTCGGCTGGTTGCACGTCATAGTGTCCGTAAAAGAGGACCGTGGGCTTCCCAGGAGCTTCCAGGGATTCGGCGTAAACGAGTGGATGGAGATTGGTCGGCAAGATTTCGACGGTTTTGAAACCGGCGGACCGGAAGTGATCCGCGACCCACTGGGCCCCGCGTTCGATGTCCGACTTGTGCTCGCTCTTGGCGCTGACCGACGGAATGCGCAGAAAATCAAAGAGTTCCTCAAGATGCTGGTCTCGGCGGCTTTCCAGGAATTCCGTAAGATTCATATGAGGCCCTCAGGCACAAGGATTCGGTGCAAGTTCAATAACCTTCTAAGAATGATGAAGAAAGCGCGGCAGCGGTTCTATGAAGAATGCGCCCGGCATGGGGCCGTAGCCGCATTATTCATTCTAAGGCCACCTTGCCGGAGCTTACAAGTTGGCGGGCGTGGCGATTCGGAACACCTGTCCGAAAGGGCAATTGACCCTCGACCGGGCCACACTCATTATGGGCACATTATGCAAGAAACAGCCTTTGCCACGAATCGCCGCAGCCAGCGAATGTTTCACCGCATGAAACTCCAGGCACTGGGCCGCAGCCATGCCGGTAAGAAATTTCGCGAAGTGTGCGAAACCCTGGTGGTCAATGCCCACGGCGGCTTGCTGGTCCTGAGCCATGAGGTGGATACCGACGCCATGCTGGTGCTGGTGAACCCGGAAACCCAGGAAGAACAGGAATGCCGGATCGTGTTCACCGGAGAGAGCGGTTCAAAAGGGATTCGCGTTGGCGTGGAATTCCTGACGCCGGCCCCGCACTTCTGGGGCATAGATTTCGATGCGCCGAGACCCGGCGCCGAAATGCGGGAACAAACCCACTAGCGAATTCACCGCCTGCCGGCGCTTCAGAGGCGAGGTTCGAACCAGACACAAAAACTGGACCAGCGCGTTAGGAAATAACAAACATTTGTAAGTGGTCGTTCCCCTTGAAACCCACCTGAGACCTGCTCCCTTCGCGGCAAATCGAAATGCAGAGTGAACGATGCCTGATGCGTGATTCCTTGAAAGCTGATCTGCGGGGCCATTGCTTAACCGCCGAAATCATTATTCTCAGCTGTCTTTCATCATCCGGGGAGGGTACGAAAGTCAGTAAGGTATCGCGGAAAAAATGCCCCACTCTTGAAGCAAGAGTGGGGCAGTAGATTTTTTTCGGGGCAGCCAAGCAGGGGCCAAGGCCCGATCGAGTTATTTGGAGGCGGCGCGGCGGCGGGCAGCGAACAAGCCAAATAGCCCAAAGCCGAGTAGCGACAAACTGGCTGGTTCCGGAGTGGCGACCGTTGCTGGCGTCAAGCTGACATTGTCCAGCAGCGCTCCGTTGTATCCGGGCGAGTTACTAGTGAAAACCAGCGGCACGATCGTCGTTGTGCCCACGGTAATGGTGGTGTTAACGATGCCGTCTGTGACATCACTGCTGGTGAGAACAAAAGTCTGGTCGTAAAGTGAGCCCAACGTTACGGTGACTGAATTTGTGTAGCCCCGTTGTGAGCCGATTAGGTCAAAGCTCAGGTCATACACGCCGGGAGTCAGGGTAAGATTTGCAGAGCTGATCTGTCCATTAGTGTCGCCGTCCAGATCCACGCAATTCCCCGAAGTTGGCGCGACGCAGAGGTAGCCATAGAGGGCTCCGCCGACCACATCCACGTTACCTGATGTGACCGTAAACGCTCCCACGGTACCGCCGGTCCCAATGGTCAGCTTGGGAGTCAGGCTATTGAAATTCTCGCTGATGCTGTCAGCCTTCGAAACGGCTGGCAAGATGAGGAGCAAAGCGACCGCGAAAAACTTGAGAACCTTGAACATCGAAATTGCACCTATACACATTTCTGGGCGAACGCTAAGATTAGTGCAATTTAGGCTCCACACGCCCGATTTGGTGCAGTCCATATAACACTGATAGCAAGATATTTAATAGGTACCAACCGGGAGTACTGGGTCTGTACCATGAAAGTCCTTTCATAATTACAGGAGTAAGCGGCCCGATTCGGCACTGTGCTTCCTGCCCTCCGACCTGAGTCCACGAAAACCGTCTCCCATGGTTGTCAGGTGGCCGTACCGACCCAACCGAAAGGCTGGAACGAGAATTTGCTCTCAGCCTGGTCCAAAGCGCGGTGATCAAGCCTGAAAACGGTCACCATTTCGCCTTCTGGAATCCGGCGTCAGTTATACTTAGAAACGGAGGAGTGGGTGAGCGGTTGAAACCGGCGGTCTTGAAAACCGTTAGGCTCGAAAGGGTCTCGGGGGTTCGAATCCCTCCTCCTCCGCCACACTTGGGAAATCAAGTCGGATTGCAGTGAAGTCCTCTCTCCAGTAGGTTCCCAAGGAAACTTTCCAACATTTCTTCGCGAGAGCACACTTCGGATCCCCACCTAGGCTTCGGCGGCACTCGGTTCGCGGTGGAAGCTGCGGCTGTGCTCTTCAGCCCCGCGCCACAAGCGCGCAAACGATCGTGCAAAGCTCAAAGACCGCCTGCGCCCCTTGATAGCCGCAATGGCCGCGCAATACAAATTGGACCGTGTTCTTCGGAGCGGCGAGAAGGAGACCCAGATCAAAAGCAAATCACCGCCAATTCTGCGCCATGAAGTAGAGCACCTGCCTCATGCTAGCGGCGCGAGGCTGTTTCCAGGCTTCGGACTCCGGAACCTTGGTGCGAATGTAGAGCGCCAGAAAGGCCGGCAGGACTTCCAACCAAAACATGGGCCGCCAACCCAGGCGGGCAACACAAATCGCGCGGCCATCACGGATGCGCTGAGCGGGTAGCGCGCCGCAAACTGCAGTGGCACGTTTCTGGTAAGCCGCGAACCACATTTAAACCCAAATTCCGGTGATGCCGGACGCTGGTGAGGGCGAGCGTGCGGTCGTTGTCGGCCGCTGGGAAGGATGCTGTGCATCTGCGCCTTCCGGATTTCCTTGGAGATATCCTGTGGATTTCAGGACATTCTATAAGGCCTGGTCAAATGGGCGCCGGCACGCAAACCGCAGATTCGACAATTACTTAATCCAGCGTCCATCGCGCATTCCCACAGTATTCGCCGAAGCCAAAGCGAAAGTCGACAACTCGGCCCGCCCGATTTAGAAATATGACCTCGCCCAATTTGAGGTTTATTTGGGCGGCTTTCTGGTGCACACTTTTGCGCGTCTAAGCAACCGCCCGGAATTCAATCAGGTTGTTACGGCGAAAGAGGTGAGGCAAATGCGCGCTCCCGCAGAGGCCCATGGGAAAGGCCGTTGGTGTGGCACGACGTCTCCGTGCTCCGAGAAAAATCGACCCAAAACCGGTGTGAGGACGGAGATTCCTTCACAAGCAGCAACCACGTTTGAAGAACTTTGCCGGCCGCAGTTACAAAAGATATTTCAGACCGCCTATCGCATCACGCGCAATCGCGAGGATGCAGAAGATGCCGTGCAGGATACGCTGCTGCAGGCGTTCCTTCATCTTCGCGATTTTGACGGGCGATCGGCGTTCTCAACCTGGCTGACCCGAATCGCCATTAATTCCGCTCTGATGACCCTTCGCAAGCGGCGAACGCAACGCTCCATCTCCCTGGATGGCGCTGGCGACACGGAAAGTGCGCCCGGAACATGGGAAGTCCCGGATCCCTCGGCTCACCCGGAACAGCTCTACCTGCTGGGCGAACGCCAGCGAAAGCTCCGGGAGGCCGTGGCGACTTTGCGACCGACGATCCGGCAGGTCATCGAAGTGCAACAACTGGAAGAGCGTTCCATGAAAGATGCGGCAAAGATGATGGGGATTTCGGTGTGCGCAGCGAAGGGGCGGTTGTTTCACGGGAAGGTGGCATTGCGCCGTTCGCGTAAGTTGAAACTGCTGTGCATTAATGGGGGGCACACAGTTGCAGCTGTGCCCGCCGACAAAACGAATGAGAACCGGCAAATCCATTACACGGGAAATGCAAGTCCCTCCGAGGCGCTGAGCGCTTAGCAAGATTCATCTTGATAGCGGATTTTCAAGAGCTGCGATTCACAAGCGCTCGCCTTCTTTTCAGATTAGACCAGCAATTGGTGCGCGACTCCTGGTGAAACGACTTTCTCTGAAAGAGAAAGTGACATGAGTTTCCTCAGCCAAGATTCGGCTCCTTCACTTCCAATTTTGCTTTTGGTTGTCCGGAAAGTGGGCTCAGAAAACGCTCGATGCCAAGGCCCGAGCATTGAGGTCCAGCATCAAGAGCACGCCATTCGCCAAGCGCTGCGTTCTCTGGGCTTGCTTGTTGACGTGATCTACTTCGGGTAACCAGTTCGCCAAAGGTTTTTCAACATCACCGCGAGAATCCGCCTTCCTCGCTACAATAGACTGTTAATAAACGTATGTCGGATGCCCGCCGAATCATGTGGCTCGTGGGGTTATGGGCCGTTTTCCTCGGATTTTATGCCGGGGTCTCTTTCTATCTGAAACCAGGCCATTCGCTGATGGCGTTTGGCGATATTGTGCAGTGTTTTGTCCCTTTGATTGCCAACGCGGGGCTGTTGATCAATGCCGGAACACCGCACTGGCGGCGGAATATTTTCTGGATGCTGCTGGCGCTGAGCTGCACGATGTGGATGGTGGGGCAATTCGAGTGGACTTACTACGAGATTTACCTGCACCGGGATGTGCCCGATCCCTTTGCCGGTGACATTGTTTTTTTCCTGCGAGGGATTCCCTTGATTGCCGCTCTGGCGCTGCGGCCCCACCGCAAGACGGAGGATCTCCGGCTGGGCCTGAGCTATCTGGATTTTGCGCTGCTTCTGACCTGGTGGACCTTCGTTTACGTGTTTTTTGTTCTGCCCTGGATGTACGTCGTCAAGGCCGATGAGATTTACAATTACTCCTACAATTTACTGAATGTGGTTCAGCAATTGGTGGTGGTGATGGGATTTGGTGTGTTCTGGTTAAGGACGCGAACTGCCTGGCGCGCCGTGTACGCCTATCTGTTTGCCGCCACGGCGCTCTACATGTTGAGTTCTCTGACCACCAACGTGGCCATCGCCCACAACGACTATTACACGGGCAGCGTATATGATCTGCCGCTGTTAACGGTTTTTTTCCTTTACGCGCTCGCGGGGTTCGTGGCCTTTCAGAGGAGAAAGGAACTCGACCTGCCATCGGACAACGGACTGGCGACTGAGACGGAACGCGCGGCGAACAGTCAAGCCTGGGCGACGCGTTTCGCGATGGCCGCGGTGCTGTCCTTGCCGCTGTTTGCGCTCTACGCGATGTACCTGGAGCGCTCTTCCGCGCCAATCCGCGATTTCCGGCTGACGGTGACTCTGGTTGCTTCCGTGCCGCTGGTGCTCCTGGTATTCCTGCGCACGCATCTGGCGGACAGGGACCGCGCGATCTTGCTGGCCAAGTCGGAATCCTCCATCGAAAATCTGCAGCGGCTGCAGGCGCAGATGGTGCAATCGGAAAAACTGATTTCATTGGGTCAACTCGCGGCTGGCGCCGCGCATGAGATTAACAACCCGCTGACGGCGATTTTGGGCTACTCAGATTTGCTGGCGGACGATCTGGCGCTCCCGGATCGCGCTCGAGCAACGGCTGGAAAAATACGCGAGCAAGCGCGGCGCACGCGCAGCCTGGTGCAAAACTTGCTCAGCTTTGCGCGGCAGGTGCCGCCCGAGCGGACGTTGATGGACATTAATTCCATCATCACGAACGCCGTGCAGTTGCGCGCACTGGATTTGCACAGCGGCGGCTCGCACATCGAGACACAGCTGGAATCGGTGCTGCCGGGCGTGCGCGGCGATCAGAATCAATTGATGCAGGTAATTTTCAATATTGTCAATAATGGCTTGGATGCCATGACAGAATCCGGCGGCGGTGTGCTGACGATCAAGACGTTGCGCGACCGCGGCAACGTCGTGATTCTCTTTTCGGACACCGGACCCGGAATCAAGGACCCGCATCGGGTATTTGATCCCTTCTATACGACGAAGCCGGTGGGAAAAGGCACAGGCCTTGGGTTGAGTATTTGCTACGGGATCATCCAGGAACACGGCGGGAAAATCTTGTGCTACAACGGGCAAAATGGCGGTGCGGTTTTTCGCGTGGAATTGCCGGCGGTGCTTGCGGCATTGCCGACCGGGAAAAGTTTGCCGCCCAGCCCGGCGCCGGTTTCCAGCAAGCCAAGTTAAGGGCTGAGCTTGATGTGTGGGCAGTGAAATTTGCTGCCGCGTGATGCGTAAGAAGTGATAGTGGTGGTGTTTGCCGGAACGTGGCCGGCAAAGGGCCGGGAAAATGAGCGACATCGCGATTCGCACGGAGCAACTCACGCGCCGCTTTGGATCCTTGACGGCGGTCGATTCCATTGACTTGCGCGTAAATGCCGGACAATTTTTCGGATTCCTGGGGCCAAACGGCGCGGGGAAATCCACGACCATCAAAATGCTGACGGGTCTGCTGGCACCGACGTCTGGCCGCATGGAGCTTCTGGGTCACGATTTTCAGAGCAATCTGATCGAAGTGAAGAGCCAGATTGGCGTCGTGCCCGAAGGGATGGGGTTATTTGAGCGGCTTACTGGCGCGGAGTATCTGCGGTTCGTCGGACGGATGTATGGATTGGACCGCGCAACAACAGAAAAGCGAACGGAGGAGCTGCTGGATTTCATGCAGTTGGCCGATCGAGAAAAATCCCTGATCGCCGACTATTCGCATGGGATGCAAAAGAAGCTGGCACTGGCAGCGGCAGTGATTCACCGCCCGCGCATTCTTTTTCTGGATGAACCGTTTGAAGGCGTGGACGCGCTGGCCGCGGGCGCGCTGAAAGCCTTGCTGGGTCGCATGACCGAGCGCGGCGTCACGATTTTTCTGACCTCGCATGTGCTGGAGATCGTGGAACGCCTGTGCAGCCACGTGGCCATCATTCACAAAGGGCGGCTGGTGGCGCAGGGGTCGCTCGAGGAACTGCGTGCTGGAGTTTCGGGGGATGCGGGCGAGACGAAGACGTTGGAGCAAATTTTCGTGTCGATCGTGGGGCAGAGCGGGGGCGAGCAGTCGCGCCTGGAGGAATTGTCTTGGCTGACGTAATCCAGTTGCCGGGCGTGAAAGAGCAATTGCGCCTGATCGCAAGGCTGCGCTGGAATTTGCTGCGGAACAACCTGCAGCGCAAGAACACGCGCTGGGATCTGGTTGGCATTGTCTTTGCCGGCATGGGCAGCAGCCTGCTTGTAATTGGGCTTTGCGTGGCCTTCTACGCGGGCACCTATCTTTTCCTGCAAAGAGGCAGGGCCGAATGGATCGCGCTGTTGTTCTGGGCGATTTTTATGTGGTGGCAGGCGGTGCCGATTTTTGTGTCGGGTTTCGGCGCCAACTTTGAATTCCGGAACCTGCTACGGTTCCCGCTGAGCCTGCGGACTTTTTATATTTTGGGCCTTGGATACGGCTTTGCGGATTTCGCGGCTGTTTCCGCTCTTTGCTGGATCGCATCCATGATTGCGGCGGTTGCCATAACGCAAATCAGGTTGCTGCCAGTGATGCT
>Ga0075029_100002598_pt1 | contig 10248 bp, 6 predicted proteins | sample LitLauG_LLR_2013_FD_71391 | JGI IMG/M metagenome (GOLD analysis project Ga0075029, IMG submission 71391) | Freshwater sediment microbial communities from North America - Little Laurel Run_MetaG_LLR_2013 | ecosystem: Environmental > Aquatic > Freshwater > Creek > Sediment | place: USA...
CTGCTGAATTTCACAAGTATCAGCTCGACTCTTCTGCGGGCGCTGCTCATAGTCCTCGCGCTGCGAAATGGGCGCGGATTGCTGACCGTGGCTTTCATTACGGTCGGCCTGCCGTTGCTCGGCACTCTGGTCAATGCCACTGCGGTATTTCGCCATTTGCCCCTACGACTGGGAACCCAATATCTAAGCTGGTCCAGCATGCGCCGGATTGCGAGCTATAGCGGGACCACGTTCCTGATCATCGTGGCCGGACGCTTGCGGTTTAAGACGGACGCTTTGGTTATCGGCACGTTTGTGTCGGCTGCCGCCATCACTTATTTCACAATCGGCTCACGACTGGTTGACTACGCCTCGGAAGTAGTAAGCGGCCTGGCCCAGATCTTCGTGCCCATGTCGAGCCAATCCCACGCAACGGGCGATCTGGATGGCCTGCGCAAAATTTTCGTAGTGGGCAACCGCGCCTGCGCCTTCATTATCTTTCCAATTACAGCGATCCTCACGATTCTGGGCCGGTCCGTCATCGAGGCGTGGGTGGGCCCGAAATATGTTGCCACCAGCTATCCAGTACTGCTGGTCCTGCTTTATCCGACCACCCTGATGCTGGCACAGTCTGCTTCCGGACGAACCCTGTGGGGCATGGCAAGACACCGGACCTGGGCCGGGGTTGTGCTGGCGGAAGGCGTGTCGAACCTGATCCTTAGCGTAATTCTGGTGCGGCCGTACGGCATCTTGGGAGACGCCATCGGCACGGCCATTCCTCTCACATGTTCGATGATTTTTTTTCTACCCCGTCATCTCTGCCGTTTGCTTGGGATCAAACTCATTACTTATCTCAACCGGGCGTTCGTGTTGCCTCTCGCCTTGACCGTTCCTATGGCTGCCGTCCTTTTGCTCATGCAGCGCTGGTTCATTCCGCATCGCTTGGGTCAGCTCTTGGTACAGGTTTTGATTGCGGGCTTCGTCTATAGCGTCGGGTTGGCTTGGGCATTCTTAACTAAACGTGCGTGGGAAGTCGGACAGTTGGGCGGGAACCAAGAAGATGAGCTAACGCACGCCCTCGTTGAAACGTATCAGGAGGAAGCGTAAGCAGGGTGTTCGGCGACAGATGATCAAAGGCCTCCAACCTCACGCTGTGCTGATTTTGGGTGCTTCACCGCGTATCAGCGTGCCGATTGCGCGCTCACTACACCTTCACGGCGTGCCCGTAGAGATCGCCTCATTTCAGCCAGAAGAACCAGACATCCGGTCTCGGGCTGTCCGCGCCTTTCATCGGCTGCCAGCACGTCGCAACAATCCCGAAGCATTGGCTTCCGCTTTACTAGCCTTGGTGTCCCAAGGTCGATTCGATCTCATACTGCCCGCGGGTGATCCGGCTCTGGCAACGCTGGCGAACCTTTATAACGAATTGAGTCCTCTGCTGCGTGTCGGCTGTCCTTCGCCCTTCTCCATTGAAAGGGTCCTCAACAAATCGCTTACTCTGGAAACGGCGCAACGCTGCGGTATTCGAGTGCCATTCACATGTACGATCTCCAATTCCACCGAGATTGAAGTAATCGCACCGCGCCTTCGATTTCCGGTTGTGGTTAAGCCCGAAAAGAAAGGTGCATCGGCATTTCGCGTTTTCTATTTCAACGCACTGACCGAATTATCGTCCGCATTGAAGAACCACGATTGGGGCAGCGTTCTGTTGCAGGAGTATTGCCCTGGTGTAGGCGTGGGTGTGGAACTACTGATGCACAATGGGGAATGCGTCGCAAAGTTCCAGCATCGTCGTTTGCGAGAAGCACCTGTCACCGGCGGAGTCGCAGTGCTGGCTGTCTCCGAGGAGCCCGATCCTGTACTAGTGCAGTCCTCGGTCGCCTTGCTACGCGCCCTCGAGTGGGAGGGACCCGCGATGGTTGAGTTCCGGGACGAGCACGAGAAGGGGATTTCAACTCTAATGGAAGTAAACGGAAGATTTTGGGGTTCGATTTCCCTTCCCATTATGGCCGGTGTAAATTTCCCCCTCTACTACTGGCAACTGCTCCATGGTGAACAGCCCCGTGTTCCTACTCGATATACCGTTGGCATGAAGTGGCGCTGGAGCCCTGGCTACTTGGAACGCACTCACAGCATCATGTCGCGGAGTGCCGGAGTAGTTGGTCCCAAGCGTTCGAGGGTGAAAGAGTTGCTGCGGGCTCCTGCCGACTTCTCCCCGCTTACAAGAGAAGCATTGTGGTCTTGGTCAGACCCCTTGCCTTTCTTCGCGGAGTTGTGGGTCGTCCTCACAACTCTATTAAGTGGGGCTCTGAAAGCCGCGTTTCGCAGACTCCTGCCTCGGCAGTTGAAGTCTTACGCTCGAGTTTACTCCAGACTGACGCCCCAAGTTCGCCCAGTCTACCTTAAGCTTTGCATGCGCAATGCGTTGAGGCTCGGCACGGCCAATCACCTCTCCTCTCCCAGAAACGTCGCACAGAACGCCAAGTTTATTTTATTTGTCTGCTTCGGCAACCTTATGCGCAGCCCAATGGCGGAGGCGCTGCTAAGACATACCCTTGCAAACCACGGGATCGATGGCGTCGTTGCCATGTCCGCCGGATTGCACGCCGTACCTGGCCGCGAACCTCACCCTTGGGCGCTAGCCGCTTCGAGGGAGCTTGGAATTCCACTAGATACACATCAGGCGCAACTCTTAACGCCTGAACTGATTGCCTGCTCAGACCTCATTTTTGCCATGGACTTCGAGAACCTTGCCGAGTTGGAGATGCTTTATCCGGCGGCACGAAACAAGATCTTCTTGCTAAGCCGCTACGCGGAAAGAAGACAACGGAACCGTGAGATACCAGATCCGTACTTTGGCAATATCGATACAACACGCCGATGCTACTCTTTGATCGGCGAATGCATCGGCAATCTGGTGCGCGAGGTAGAAACGAGGTAGAAGCTGCCCGGTTTTCGAAGGTCGCTGGCCGTCGCGCTAGAGAGTGGGCATCCAATCTGGTGCTATGGACTGTACGAGAGTCGGTGCTAGTCTCTACAAAAGAATAGTGCACTGTGACGAAATTCTCCTTGTGTGGCGCTCGTAACAGAAGCCAGCGATTCGTCACAATCGGTGAGAGGAGTGGGAATGAGCATTATCGTCCGACGGATTCGCGGCTTGATCAACCACCTGGGAAAAGTGACTGATGCCGCGCTTGACCGCCAACCAGCTGGCCGCAACGTCACGGTTCTTCCGGGGGACGTGTTCATCGTTTCGTATCCAAAATCAGGAAACACATGGACCCGCTTTCTAGTCGGGAATCTGATCTATCAAGACGAGCCGGTCACTTTTGCCAATGTCGAGAGCCTTCTGCCATCGCTCTACGTTCATTCCGATCAAAAACTGCGAAAACTTCCCCGTATTCTGAAGAGCCATGACTGCTTCGACCCGCGATACAAGACGGTTATATACATCGTTCGAGATCCACGAGATGTCCTAGTCTCGGCTTACCACTATGCTCTCAAGCTCGGTATCATTCCGGAGAACTGGGGAATCGAAAAGATTGTTCCATCTTTGCTGGATGGAACCTTTGATTCAGGAATGTTGGTCAATCCGCGCTGGGGATCGTGGTATGACAACGTTGCCAGTTGGCTTGCACTGAAAGACAATCGCAGATTTCTGCTACTTCGCTATGAAGACATGCTGGAAGCTCCGGAGCGGGAATTGGTGAAGGTGGCTAATTTTCTCGGCCTTACCGTGACCCCGGAACGGTTGGCACGGGCCATCCGGCTCAGTTCCGCAGATCACATGCGTGGCTTGGAAAAATTACAAGCTGCGAAATGGTCTCTCACGAAGAACACCCGTCCTGATATGGCTTTCGTGCGCAAGGCGAGCGCCGGGACCTGGAGATCAGAACTGCCCCCACAGGCAGTGGCCGACATAGAACAAGCTTGGGGACCGCTCATGGCCACTCTTGGGTACGAATTGTCGACTGCGGCGACGAAACCAGCTGAAATTCCGGTGTTCTTGAGATGATGGCTCACATCGCTCGACGATATGCAATCACGCGATAACTCCTTCCATAGGATGTTGGGCGCCCTCGCACAAGCCGGGCGCGTTCTCACCGGGCGCCAGATCGCGGGCCGGGGCTTGACGGTTTTCCCCGATGACGTCTTTCTCGTTTCCTATCCCCGCTCCGGCAACACCTGGACACGTTTTCTCTTGGGGAACTTAATTGATCCGAATCACCCAGTCACGTTTTCCAACATCGAGTCCAGGATTCCGGAAATCTATTTCAATCGTGATCGGTTTTTGCGGCAACTCCCGCGCCCGCGCATGCTGAAGAGTCACGAAAGCTTTCAGCCGCACTACCCACGGGTGATCTACATTGTGCGTGACCCTCGGGACGTGGCTGTCTCTTTTTATCATCACAACGTGAAGGCGCGAAACATTCCCGACGACTATCCCATGTCCAGTTTTGTGCCCCGGTTCATCGCGGGCGAGTTTGATGCCAAGTTCGGCTCCTGGCGCGACAATGTGCTTAGTTGGACCGTACTGCGACAAGGCGACCCCGCGTTTCTCCTCCTCCGTTACGAGGATATGAAAATCGACCCAGCCTGCGCCCTAGCTAAAGTGGTTGCCTTTCTCCGGCACTGCTCGTTTCCGGGGATTAGTTCTGGCGCTGACGACTTGCAGCGAGCCATTGAGAGAAGTTCCCCAGAAAAAATGCGTGCCCTCGAGAAACAGGAAGCAGGCCGTTGGGTTTTAACGAAGGGCACGCGGAGCGACAAGCTATTTGTCCGCTCCGCCATTTCGGGCGGATGGAGATCGCAACTGGATCGTGAGTCTGTTGCCCGGATCGAGTCGGCATGGGGCGGTCTTATGCAGAGCCTGGGATACGAGCTATATTCAGCCCCAACAGCAACCTCCGTTTCTCATCGAGAACTGCCGTCGTGATGATGGAGACAACGATCACCGCGACAAAGGGCATCTTGCGCAAATGAATACCGGAGTTTCTCCTGAAGGAGCGCAACATCGTCTTCTGTATCGGGCCTGACGCCGGCGCAGACCTAGCTTAGTGTCCACTTTTTCAAGCGAGATTGGAACCAGTTGTGAATCCCGGCAATTCCTGGACGCGGGTCCGACAGCCACAGATCGTCGTAGCACATGCCGGGACGCCAGGGCACCGCCATTCTGAACAGGCTCGTCCAGAAATTCGGGTAAGTACCCGGCCAATTGGGTGGGCGTCCTGCACGAAGATTGCTGAGGTGAGTCAACTCCCCGACGACGCGACGACAGGTGACGTACTTGCGGTAGGAAATGTTTTCTGGAGGGAGAGTCCCTTGCAGGCACCACTCGATGATATACCGTGGGTAGTCGATTCCGCACGCCACCGGCAGGCCAATCGATCCCCAAGGCCGTCCATTGATCTCCATCAATATCAGTCGCCCGTCCCTGGTTTCCTTGTACTCCACCATCGCGGCCCCGTCGAAGCCCATTGCGGTAATCAAGCGGATACTCTGGGAAACGAGAGCCGGCACCAACGGGATGGACTTTCTGGCGCTGCTGGCTGATCCGCGCGGGTCCACTTCTCTGATTCTCTGCCACTGGAAAGGTAAGGACGCTTTCCCGGCGCCGACAAAACAGGAGAAACCGATACCGACGCCTAAAACAAATTCCTGAATCAGTACATCCCCCGCCACTCGCAATCGCTCCGCCACTTTGTCTCTCAACTCCAGAGCCGAGTAGGCGTAAGCTACCGACCCGAACACTGCTCGTCCCTTTGTCCATCGGACCGAAAAACGATCCTTCACAACAACAGGAAATTGGTTCTGTTCGCACCGGGAAAGGTCGCCGACGGACTCGATGAGATGGGTTCGGGGTACGTCGATTCCAAGAGATTCGGCTAGCTCGATGGTACGAAATTTATCTGAGACAGTGTCGACGGCCGTCGGCGAGGGCATGGCAAGACGGCAGATGCGTGCGAAGCAGCCTCGCTGCGCCGAGAGGGGCCCCAGAGTCCAATCTGTGACCGGAATGACAAGATCGATCGAATGCGTGCGCACGAACTCGACGATCGAGTCCACAAACGCGCCCGGATCGTGGGCTGACTCCGGGTAGTCGAGTGCAGCCCTGCAATAGCGGGAGAGTTTTGCCGCGGCGAGCAGGCCTCGGTTTGCGCCCACCGCGACCCAGTGTCCGGCTTGTCCCGCAGACCGCGTGATCGACAACGCCGCTGCGCTGTGCCCGTCTAGAACCAGTATTCTTGCCAATCTGTGACCTGCTTAACGTCTAACTAGACTGCTCGTCCGGCAAAAGCACTCTCCAAGTTCCATCGCAGGCCTTCCACCGTCTTCGTGGGACGGATGCGACGTAAGCAAAATGGATTGTCACCCCGCCGCGTCAGCCCGCTACTCGTGGTTACGCCAGACTCATAGCCCGCAGCACAGCTCAGCTCGATCGTTTGCGCGTTCCAATGCGGAGAGAGCGCCGGACAAGGGTAGGAGAAGTGCTTGATGGGACCGCCGAGATGCAGCTCAAGCAGTTGTTTCGATTGAGTGAGTTCCTGCCGAGCTTCGCCTTCCTTCAGGTATGCCATGTTGGGATGCGTCAGCGTGTGCGAACCCACTGTGTGTCCATGCTGACTGAGAGTCCGCAACTGGTCATAACTCATCATGAAAGATCCCGACCGGTTCGGCACACTCGCCTCCAGATCTTGTTCAACGCGACTCACAAAAGCTTCCTGGGAGGTACCGCTGAGCTGGCAACAAGTGTCACAACTGGCCAGTAAAGCTTCTTCCCTCTCGGCGGGATGCTTAAGAGTCCAAGTCTTGGCCATCGGGTCGACCCACGTACTTAGCTTCGTGTTCCGGAAAGCAAAACGGAGACGACTGGGCCACGGCAGCCGCCGGTTTTCGACGCAATCTACTGTCACGTAGAACGTCGCGGGTACCCCTACTTGGTCCAAGACTGGCATCGCTACTTCGTGGTTGTCCGCGTACCCATCGTCAAAAGTGACGATGACAGAGCGCTTTGGCAAGTCGGCGCCGCCGAAAAGGTATTTGGCCACTTGATCCAGGCTGACAGGATGAAAATTCCGGGCCAGCAAATCCATCTGCTTGCGGAAGACGGGCTCAGAGTGGGCGATCCCACCCAATAAATCAACCTGCAGAGAGGGGTCCGGTAAAACGGAGTGATACATCAAAATCGCCGCGCTGGGGTCACGAAGACCAGCTGCCAGCCTTAGAGCCCCGCTGTCAAGAATCGCTTTCTTTGCCCAGTCTCTCATCAAGGCGAAGGTTACGACCACGAGTAGTCCTTCAGTCGATTGCCAACGTCAATCCCGGATCGTGGAGTTCGCCCCGCGGAACAATACATTGTACTTTGGAGGCGCTGAGCAGCCTTCAACACCGACTCTCTCGGGCGATTCACCCTCGATCAGTTTACTCCTCAGGTAATATGTATCGCTGCGACGCAGCCCTGCTCACCGCAATCAGCGATCCCAATCCAGTCAGCCAGCTTTCAAAATCCAGCTGACTCCGACTGGCGGTGTCGACGAATCTCGGCAAAAGGTATGGGTTGTCGTGCCGATTTACCAGCCCGGCGTCGCAAGTGGTGGCGGACATTACATCTTCCTTGCCTAACCAGCCAACAAATTCCTTGCGATAGACCCCACTTGGGTAGCAGAAGTGGCTCGCCTGGCTTCCGGTCAGGTCGCGAACCCTTTCCCGATTCTTCGTGATTTCCCGCCGGAAGGACATTTCCTCTTCCGGCGTTCGATGGTGATGGCTGTGTAATTGTATATCGACCCCGTTCTTTCCAACTTCCGCCAGTTCTCTGGGGTTCATAAGTTGCAGAATGCGTTTGGCGGCAAGATGGGCATAGTCGAGTCCGAGAATCGCCGCCAAGCGTGCGGCGAGTTCATTTTTTTGCCGGCCAGTCAGATTCTCTCGCTCCGAGAGCTCGATCAGGCTGCGCACGATCCGATGACGCCCAGCTTCAGTGCGCAGATCCATGGGTTCGGGGAGTCCCAGCTCACGCGCCTCAATCATCTGCCCTTGCCGTCGCTTCCACAGCAGGTAAGAGCACATCAGATTGAAAATGGGCATCTCGTGATCCACGTAGTAGGTCGTCTGATAAACCGTGACGGGAAAGCCGTGCTTCTTCAGTATCGGATAGGCCAGTTTGTAGAAATCATAGGCGCCATCGTCGAACGTGATTGCGACGCTGCGCGGCGGGAGATCGCGCGAACGCAGCCGTGCCAAAGCCTCGCCCAGCGGCAGCACGGAACAGCGCATGGCTCGCAGCCCCTCCAGTCGATTCTCCAGCACTTCCGCCTGCATGTAGAGTTGAGGTCTCCACAGATGCTCATCTTCAAGGGAGATCCCGTGATAGCAAAGAATCAGCAGACGCTCCCGGCGCCAACGGCTGTTGGCCACCAGGTCGAACACTCCGACACGTCGGAGCATCTCGAGCGTCACAAGTTTTATCGTGCTTCGCATCTTCACGTTGGGAAATGCAGGTCAGGATCAGTTCATCCTTGATCGAGTCACAGAACTCTCTTGGGAAATATTGAGGGCAGGCACTGGTTCAACGTCCAGAAATATCCTCTGCCACAGTTCGAGATTCAGCAGACGCCAGATGCGGTTGCCGTGATCACGATGTCCCGCGCGATGTTCAGCGAGGATGCGACGGATGGCTCCGGGCCGAAACAAACCTCTGGCGCTGCTTCGCGGCTCCAACAGCAAGCGCTCGATTTCTTCCAATTGCGGGCCTGCAAGCCAATACGCCCAGGGCGTGGGGAATCCCATCTTCTTGCGGAAGACAATGGCCTCCGGCAGAAGGTCCGCCACGGCTTCCTTGAGAATAGACTTGCCCGCAAGCCCCTTGATCTGTTCGGTAGCGGGAATTCGCGCCGTGAATTCCACCAGTGGATGATCGAGAAATGGGACACGGCTTTCAACGGATGCGGCCATGCTCATCTGGTCCTGCTTCATCAACAACTCGATCAGATAACTGTTGATATCCGTGTAGAGCAAGCGATGCAGAAGATCGCCGGACGAACGCTCCCAAGGTTCCATCGATCCGTCATAGGCGTGACCCGCCAATTGCAACGCTTCCGGCGTTAAGAGCTGGTTGAATTCAGCATCCGAAAACGCGGAGTAAAAATTGTCGAAGTAAAACGAAGGCCACGACGCGCCGTCCCGCATGAGAAAAGTGTGCTCCAGCTTGCGATGCAGGCTGGCGGAAAGCGGGGCCGTGGCAATTCCCTGCCGCAGCCAGCGGCGGAGGAATGCGGGCGTCAACCCACGATAAGTGCGATCCATCTTCGCATTCAGAAGGGTCCAGGCATAGCGGGTATAGCCCGCGAGAGTCTCGTCACTGCCTTCGCCAGTCAGCACCACCGTCACTCGTTCTCGCGCAAGCCGCGCGACGTGGTAAAGCGAGACGCTCGACGGCCAGACGATCGGTTCATCCTCATGCCAGATCAGCCGCGGTAAGCTGTCGAAAAATTCCTCCCGGCTGAGGCGAACTTCGTGGTGATCCGAATGAATATGGGCGGCGACCTGTCGGGCGTACGGTAGCTCGCTGAACTCTTCTTCCCCGTAGCCGACGGCGAACGTCTGAATCTGATCGCCGCGAATCTTTGCAGTAAGTGCCGCTACCGCACTGGAATCCAGACCGCCGCTGAGAAAGACACCTAAGGGTACGTCGCTCATCAGGTGCGATCCCACGGCGGACTTGAGCTTCTCGCGATAGTTCTTCACGTAGTAACTGTGTTCGAGCGGTTGCTCGTCAACGGGCACCACGAGGTCCCAGTAGCGAGCGATTTTGGGCTCACTGCGCTCGCTCAATTCGAGTGTGTGGCCGGGCATCAGCTTGCGAACGCCCGAGTACATAGTTTGCGGTCCGGTGATGTATCCGAAGGTGAGATATTCCGCGAGTCTGCTTCGGTCGAATTCAGCGTCGACTCCTGGATAGGCAAGAATCGTCTTGATTTCCGAACCGAAGAGAAACGACTTTCCATCCCACCGATAGTAGAAGGGTTTGATGCCGAGGCGGTCGCGGGCCGCGAAGAGGACTCGCTTGCGGCGGTCCCAGATCACGAAAGCGAACATGCCGCGCAGGTGCTTCACGCAATCAGATCCATATTCCTCGTAGAGGTGGACAATGGTCTCGGTATCGCTGCGCGTGCGGTACTGATGACCGCGCGCTTCCAGATCAGGTCTCAAGTCTGCGTGGTTGTAGATCTCGCCGTTGAAAACGATCCAGACATCGCGATTCTCGTT
>Ga0075029_100002604_pt1 | contig 10230 bp, 9 predicted proteins | sample LitLauG_LLR_2013_FD_71391 | JGI IMG/M metagenome (GOLD analysis project Ga0075029, IMG submission 71391) | Freshwater sediment microbial communities from North America - Little Laurel Run_MetaG_LLR_2013 | ecosystem: Environmental > Aquatic > Freshwater > Creek > Sediment | place: USA...
TCCTTTTTCAAATACTCGAACTTGTTCTAGAGAGTTGAGATCATTGAACACGATTCGTTTATCGCTACAAACTACGACAGTTTCACGCGTCTTGTTTGGATCTGCCCAACTAACGTGCAGATGGCCGACCACACCATTGCTGTACCCAAGAATGACGAAGCCGACATCCTCACGACAGTTTCGTAGCACTTTTGCTCCGACCGCATTTACCCAGGTCGGAACCTCGTCTAGCAGATAGTTGAAGATGGCGATATCATGTGTGGCCAAGTCCCATAGCGCATTAACATCGCGCCGAATCGGACCGAGGTTCGTGCGCCGGGCATACAAGTAATACACGTGATCGCTTTGATCAATATATTCTTTAACCTTCCTGACTCCTGCGTTGTAAATGAACGTGTGCCCGACCATTAAAGTCACGGAATTCGCTTCGGCGACAATGGACAGCTCCTCCGCCTGAGCGAGCGAGGTTGTAAGCGGCTTTTCCACTAAGGCGTGCTTGCCGGCTTCCATGCAGGCCCGAGCCACACTGTAATGGCTGGCTGGCTCGGTGCACACGACAACTGCTTCCACGTCCTCGCGCGCCAGTACCTCGTCAAGTTTTGATGATAAGTTCAGGCCCGGATGGCGCTTGGCCATCTCTTGGAGGCGATCCGGCTGTTGATCACATATCGCGACCAGCCTCGATTCGGGCAGTTCGCTGAACACTCGGACATAGTTCTTTCCCCAGTAGCCGCAGCCAATTACAGCAACTCCCAACCGCCCATCTCTGTCGTGCATAGACTCCCCCTTTGGAGTGTTTATTCGGCACCTCGTGCAAACATAACCGCCGGTATGGTCAAGAAAAGAATCTTGATATCGAGCCATAGTGAGGCGTGTCGAGCGTAATGAATATCCATTCGTACCATTTCCTCGAATGGCACTCGGCATCGTCCACTAGCCTGCCAAATCCCTGTAATTCCCGGGATGGCGGCCAGCCGCTTGTATTGGTGCTCCTGGTATAACGCGACCTCGTACAAAGGCACAGGCCGCGGTCCTATCAGGCTCATCTCTCCCTTGAGCACATTAATCAGTTGAGGCAACTCGTCCAGGCTTGTCTTACGCAGGAATCGCCCCAACCGGGTCACTCTTGTGTCATGGACTTTCGATCGGGTACTCCGCCCTGGCGTTTCCGTTGTGCTTGAGCAGAACTCGCGAACTGACTCTTGATGCCAGGAAGGATCGGCATTTTGCACCATGGAACGAAACTTGAAAAATGCAAAGCTTCGCAGCTTCCATCGGATGCGTTTTCTCCTGACGTAAGGCGTTACTCCCACCCTCTGCTGGACAAAGATTACCGGGCCGACAGAGTCCAGCTTGATGAGAATGGCGAGGGCCAATAAGACGGGAGAGAAAGCTACTAAGAGGAAAACGGACAGAACAACGTCCAACGCACGCTTACTCCAGAAATACAGCGGCCGGTATCGCTGTCCTTCGAGCACTACCGAATCAATGGGCAGGCCCACAGCTTCCACGGGCGCGCAGCGTCCGTCGGTTTCCACCGTCGTTGATATGATTTTCGATAAACCCATAGAAACGGAGAGAATGAGTGTTTGGTGGCTTTTAGGTGGGGAAGGGAGACGCAGGCGGGGTGGTTACAATACTGCGCACTACAGGCGACGGTAGATTGCATCCGGTACAGAAAACGTCCGTTGGTTCAAGGTAACACCGAGCACATTGACATTGGCCGCTTTGAGATCGGCTACCGCCTTAATCGCCGTGTCGCGACGCGACGCGTTGGCTCGCAGGACGAGAATGATTCCGTCGCACGCGCCGCCGAGCACGATCGCATCGGCATACTTGTTCAACGGAGGCAGATCCAGCAAAACATACCCAAACTGGTTGCGCAAGCCCGCAATCTGTGAGCGCATACGCTCCGAGATGGCTCCCGCGTCCAACTCTGAGTTGCGATGCCCCGAACTGACAAGCCACAATTTCTTGCCGAAGAGTGACTGGGCGTAGTTCGCCAGCGGCTCCGTCTGGAGCAGTGCCTCGTTCACGCCTGCGCGATTTGTGACCGCAAACTGCGTGTGCAAACCCGGGGTGTGCATGTTCGCATCGACAACGCAGACCGATCCGGCCACGTGCGCCGCCAAAATCCTGCTCACACGCGAACAGACCCAGCTACATCCCGCACCTGCTTCCACCGCCGCAAACCCGAGCATCCGCGGTGCCTCTGCCCCAGCGCCGAGGAAAACCCGTTGCACCAGATTTCTCAGTTGCGGTTCCTCCGGGCCTTGGGGCACCGACTCTTCAGGTTCGCTGGATCCAGCTAACGAGTCTGCCGCTACCTCTACAGGGCCAGACTCCACTTGCATCAGGTCTTCCTGAAGCGCTTTGCTCAGGATTTCAAAGTTTCTGCTCATGGCTCATTTCACTCTCGGGCCGGGAAGCGTTGTGGGGCCCCGGCTCAGATCCTTGTTCGATTGTTTGATTACGGATTTGGACAAGCCGAAATGGCCCATCACGCGCGCATACTGGGTTCAGTTATGTCTAAATCCTCGTATGGCCGACCGTTGCCATTCTCTTTCCCGCCATTCCGGTTGTCATGGAGAGGCACGGCAGCTAGAACAGGCAGATTCAGAGCGGCTTCAATTTCTCGTGGCGTGCGGAAAGACGAGTCCACGAAGTCGAGCGTGAACGCTAAACCAAGGCTCACTGTAACTGACGCAACCAGACCGATAAACGCGAGCAAGAATGGTGAGTGCTTGGGCAGGATCGGGGCGGTGGGCGGCTCGGCGATGGTGGCGTTCAAGATGTGGCTCTTGTCGAGAGCGTCAGCAATACGCGCTTCTTCGCGCTTTTGGAGATACAGCAGGTAATTTCCCTCGGCCGCTTTGACATCGCGCTGTAGATCTTCCGCAGTAATTTCCTTGTTTTGGAGATCATGAGTGACCGCCTGGTATTCGCGAATATTCTGTTCGGTAGCGGTGGCCCGCGCCTCCAATCCCTTCAAATCTGCTCTTGCTTTGGCTAGTTCGGTCTCAACCCACGTATGAGCGGGATCGACATCGGTCGTATCATCCCTCAACAGGGCGCTGTTCTCAGCTGCAATGGCAGCCTTGGTCTTGCTTATTTCCTGTTCGACTTCCTGCACGGGCCGGTAATCGGGCTGGAATTTGCTCAACAACTCCGTGCGTTTCAATTCCAGAGTCAATAATGCGTTCTTCATCTGCATCATCAACTCCGGGTTGTCGAGCCGGCGACTGCTTGTGGTCAAGCGCTCGGGAACTGTTGCCTCTTCCTTCTCGAGCATGTGAATGCGGTCCTGGGTGTCGGCAATGAGGGCGCGAGTGTCATGCAGGTTGGCGCTGAATTCGCTCAGTTTTTGCAGCGCTATGTCTCTCGCCAGGCCGGGTTTGACCGCACCAGGCGCTTGCGAAAATTTCAGGAGTTGGTCTTCCGCGGCTGCCAGCTTGTTCCGGTAGTCGTTGGTTTTCTCCTCAAAAAACTCGAACTGCCCCGATGGCCGGTGTACTTGCATATTCTTTTCGATGTACGCGTCATCCAACGCGCGTAAGACCTTTGTGACCAGCGTGGGACTCCGCTTGGCATAGGTTATGGTGATGATGTTGCTTTTCTTCACCGGTTCCACATCGAGCCTGTGTTGGAGGTCGTCGACCAGTCTGGCCACTTTCTTCTTCGGATCGTTGCCGTCAATCAGTCCCATCACCAAACTCATTGGATCCGGTATGCCAGGCGCTTTCATGTTGTCGGCGCCCAGGGTGGCCACAACTTTATGGAGCACATCGTCGCTGAGGATCACCTCAACTTCAGAATTTATATCCTCTTCAGTGACCTCGCTATGCGCCATCATCGGGAGTTGCTGCTCGGCTAGAGTCGACACCATCGGATCGAGGCGGGTGTCTTTTTGAATCAGGATCTTGGTCTCAGATTCGTACTTCGGCGGCAGAACAAAGCAGTACAGTATAGTAGCCACAAACAGCGTGCTGAAACAAATGATCACCGCTCGTTTGTGGCGAAAGACTGCCTGTGCGATATCCCGCAAGGTCAAGGGATGTTGATGATCAGTGTTTGAGGCAAATAAATTGTCTTCGTGTTTCGTCATAGTAGACCTCGCCTGGGATACGGCGCGTTCGAAGCGCTAGAAAGTGGTGGCGTACGCTGATATTGCCGACTTGGGCAAGAATGGTTCGATCTTGGATATGGCATTTTTTCTCACATACAACATGTCACCGGGCTGCAGGTACATGTCCTCTTTTAGGTCGCCCTTCTTGTACATCCTCTTCACGTTGATGATCCTCGCCTGGACCCATTCGTCGGACACGTGCCTAAACAGAAGTACCTGGGAGTGCTTCGCACTTGGCAAGAACCCGCCCGCTATTGCGATGCCCTCGGTGACTGTCGTATCGGACCGCAGTTCGTACTTTCCAGGTTTTCCGATCTCGCCGTTCGCTGTGAAATAAGGCCGATTAAAGTCCTTGAGCACAATGCTGATGTTCGGGTTGGCCAGAATCTTTTGGTAGGCAGTCCGTATGCGTTCGGTAGCGGACGGCACCGTTTCTCCGGCAATGTGCACATCCCCGATATCTTTTAGAGTAATGAAACCATCCGGTTGCACGATCACAGATTGATTAAATTCGGGGCTGAATTCAAACGCGAGATCGAACGCATCACCCGGCGCTATCTTGTACCGTGGATAGCGGTCACTAAGGCGTGGCATATTTAAACTCTGTTGTCCGGATGGAGCCGCGGCCTGTGCGGTTGCGCTCTGCGGCGCGGGAGTTACTGGTCGACCTTCTTGAGCCGCACCAAAAACTATGCCGAAGAAAATTGTACAGACACAAACTGTGATCAATGGTGCCGTATGCTTAGACATTTTGCTTCACCCAATTGTTGAAAAATTCGCTGTTAGCCAACATGCAACACGGAAATGTCGCCCTTACTTGACGCCGTACCACGCGCTGCAGGTGTAGTTGAGAGCCCTTCAAGCCTAGGTAACTCAGCTCATCGCACAGGGTAACGTGAAGTAACAGGGGAAAGGCCACCCTAATTTCGCTTCGAATCTCTCAGTTGAACGACCAATTGCTGCAGGTAGGCCTTGGCCTCGAGTGGAGTGAGAGGATCGCAGCTAGTGCTTCTCGCAATGTGCGTCTCGGCCACGTGGAGGGGCTTCCCGTCTGAGGGCGGACGGGGAGGCAACTCCGTCACGTGTTGGCTGATGTCCAGATCGTTGATGACCTCTTCCACCACCTTCAAATCGACCACCCGCTGGCCCTGCGCGTAACTCAGCGAAAGCAGATTGAAGCAGAAATTGTTGATGTTGCGTGGAATTCCTTCGGTGAAGCGCGCGATTGCGAAAAGTGCCTCTCTAGAAAACGGCGACGGACCCGAGTGTCCAGCAACGGTCAAACGGTGCTCAATGTACGCTCGCGTCTCGTCGATCGAAAGCGGCGTCAGCGGGATGAGCAACGAAACGCGCTGCCGAAGTTGTGCCAGGTGATGGCTGGCCAGCTTGTCGGCCAGTTCTGGTTGGCCGGAGAGAATGATCTGGAGCAGTTTCGCCTGCGGCGTTTCGAAGTCTGAAAGCAGCCGGACCGTCTCCATCACCGCCGGATCCAGGTTCTGGGCCTCATCGATAACCACGATGAAGCGCCGCTTGGCGCGCGCCTCCTGCAGCAGCAGGTTGTTGAACTGTTCGTGCATGCGCACGAAATCCTGCTCATGGCTCTCCAACCCAAGTTCTCCCAGCAGGAAACGCATGAATTCTCGGGAATTGCACTGGGTCTGGAAAAGGAAGGCCGTGCGAGCACTGTGGCGGAACCGTTCGAGCAACTGAAACAGCAGGGTCGTCTTTCCCATTCCCGGCTTGGCTATCAACGCCATAAATCCGCGCCCAGACTCGATTCCGTAATACAGAGACGCTAACGCCTCGCGATGTCCTGGAGTCAAATACAAGAACCGGGGATCGGGCGTAACCCCGAACGGCTGTGCGCGTAATCCGAAGAATTCTAGAAACATCTGTCGTCTTTCTCTCGTCTTGTCTGGACCCGGCTCGGAACCCTCTTTATGCTTACCTCGTTGCGGCGCAAAACCCGCTAGCTGGCCTTGGCCGTAGGCGCAAGATTGTGCTGGCGAATCTTATAGAGCAATCCGCGGTAGCTGATCTTCAACAGACGAGCTGCCTGCTTCCGATTCCACCCTGTACGCTTGAGCGCAGCGAGTATGGCTTTAACTTCTACTTGCGCGCGAACGGTACGCAACGAAGCGATGGGTTCATCTCCAGTATAGCTCGCACCCGGAGCGGACTGAGCGGCATCGACCGGCTTCAGCTGCTGCCCTGCATCATCTGTTGTCGACTGTTCGGGAATTTCACTTGGAAGGGGTCTCATGTTGTCATTGCCCTTCGCGAAATCTGCAGACAGGGCGTACTAACCGATCCACAGATTCTCAGGAGAAATGCTGACTCGAGCTTAAACCGCTTCAACTTGATAGCCTTGGATGCAAATGGAGAGAGAGCGCTGGATCGGCTCCACCGAGATGACCAGGTTCCGGCTTCCATTCTGCGCGACTAGGATGCCTTCCACACCGTCCAGCGAACCTCCGCGCACGCGAACGCGCTGGCCGACTTTCAAGAACACATGCTGTGCAAAGGGAAGTTTAGCAGCGACCGCCGCCCGGACGGCTTCAATTTGTTCGCTCGGAATGGGAACTCCTTGGCCTTGTCCACCAACAATTTCAACCACGCCTTGGGCCTTCAAAACTCTCATACGCTCCTCCGGAGAGGGCGCAATTCGGACGAACGCGTATCCTGCAAACAACGGTGTTTCGACTACCTTCCGCCGGTCAGTCCATTGGGAAATCTGGCTGACGAATGGGGAGAACACATCAATTCCCTGCCCCTGCAACTGGCGCTCAACCACCTTTTCATGTCGCGACCGCGTCCGGATGGCATACCACCTCATTGCCTCTGGCTGTTCCGCCGGATGGAGCGGTGAGTATCTTGCCACGCTAACACTGCCAGTGCTCATAGCTCCGCCCTCTGAGTCCCAATCCCGACTCCGGGAAAATCCTCGCGTTCAGCCATGGCTGTGCGTCGTTTTTCTGGGTTTATCCCGCACCAGAAATCGCGCTCTCATGTTCGGGGGGAGGAATGACTTAGTACATCGGCCATTGACGACGCAAGGAACAACAAAAGTGGGCTTAGATTAGCTACCATCGCAGAATTGTGCAAGTGGCCGAAAGTCTTGCTAACTAAAGTCCCTATCGGGGGTGAAAAGCCGCGCCAGCAGCGGCACGGGGCCGTCCGCGCAGGCTGACGCCGGACTTCCGCTCGCCTTTGTCGGATATAGTATCGGTGGCTAGTTTGGATTCCGACGATTTTCGGTTTTTATTGAAAAAGCTGACGTTCTCCGCGGCCGTGAGACACAGGCATGGCGTGGTCGACACATCGTGCCTTATTCGCCGGATCGAACTGCCGGCTGGTAGTTCGCCCGCGGATCAGACGACACCAAACTCGGCTGGCGCTCTCGGCACACAATTCAAGAACCACCGAGCGCCACCTCAGCCTTCCCATGGCAATCAAGGGCTCAGGTACTATCCGCGCTCATCAGAGGGGCGACTTATGAATATCAGCATCGTCGGTCTAGGCTACGTGGGTGCAGTATCAGCCGCTTGCCTGGCTGACTTGGGACACCGCGTCTGGGGCGTTGACATCAATGCGGACAAAGTACGCATTATCAACGAAGGCCATTCGCCGATCGTCGAGAGTGGTCTTGCCGAAAAAATGGCACAGGGACGCAAAGCCGGGTGTCTGTGCGCCACCGTCGACATCGAAGAGGCGTTGCGCGAAACGGAGCTGTGCTTTGTTGCCGTGGCCACCCCGAGTCGCACCAATGGACAGATCGATCCCGCTCACTTGCTCCGCTCCTGCAATCAGATTGCAATGGCCCTCTCGAAGCTCGGCAGGAAGCAGACCGTGGTGATCCGCAGTAGCGTGTTGCCCTCCATCTTCGACGAATGCTGCAAGACTTTCGATTTGACCGCGCCCGGTCTGGTGGACTTGTGTGCCAATCCGGAATTCCTGAGGGAAGGTAGCGCGATCCATGATTTCGAGGAGCCGCCGTTCACTCTTCTGGGGACGGACACCGCCGCCGCCGAAGCCGCGCTCCGCACGCTTTATTCCGATCAATCGGCTCCCATTTTCGTCATGAAGCCAAGAGAGGCGCTCATGGTGAAATATGCCAGCAACGCCTTCCATGCTTTGAAGGTCGCATTCGCAAACGAAATCGCCACGGTCTGCCAGCAAGCGGACGTGGATGCGGAAGCAGTAATGAACGTCTTCCGCAACGATACCAAGCTCAACATCTCGCCGCGTTATCTTAAGCCCGGCTTTGCCTTTGGCGGATCGTGCCTGCCGAAGGATGTGCGCGCCCTACTGCACGCCGGCAACGCTCTTGACCTGCACTTACCCCTAATTGCGGCCATACTTCCGAGTAACGAGCAAGTCATCGAACGGGCATTCCAGAAAATCCGATCGACGGGTAAGCGGCGCATCGGCCTGATCGGCCTTAGCTTCAAGTCCAACACTGATGACCTGCGGGAAAGTCCGTTTGTCGAATTAGCCGAGCGATTGCTCGGCAAAGGCCACGAGATACACATTTATGACCCCAACGTCATAACGTCGCGATTGACTGGTGCAAACAAGAAATACATCGACAACGTCATCCCGCATCTCTCCCGTTTACTAGTTCGCTCGCTCGGCGAATTGGCGGTTGCCGAGCTCGTTCTAGTGGGACACTACTTCCCTGGAGTGGCCGAGTTTCTGAAAGACACGCGGGCTTCCTTTATTGACCTGGGCGCGTACCATGTCGCAGGCCGTGCGGCCGCAGCCGAGCCCATACGGCTGCTCTAAAGAGATCACGGCGCAAAGTCTTGATCCTCGTGTAGAACCCGCCGGAACGGTCTGTTGCCGCGACGACCAACTCGAATTTGATCGGGTATACGGACTGCAGCGGGCATAACCGATCATCACCACTCCGGAGTCGGGCGCAGATTTCCAAAACAATCGGTAACTGATTAGACTGTCAGAGCACGAATTCGAAAGGATGGGAGTGCTTCAAGTAATCCAGTACCAGAAAACAGGTGAAATCACCGTTGATGACTTGCCTGCGCCGAAACTCCGGCCAGGCAACGTGCTGGTTCGTAACGCATTCTCGCTAATCAGTGCCGGAACCGAACGGACGTCGGTGGAAATCGCCCGGGCGTCGATGGTGCAGAAAGCCCGCTTGCGCCCCGATCTGGTCCGGCAGGTGCTCGACAACGTCAAACGCGACGGCGTGCTGGCTACGTACAAAAAGGTCCAGGACCAGCTCGACAATTTCAAGGAACTTGGCTACAGCTCAGCCGGTGTGGTTGTCGAATCCGGAGTGGATGACATCAAGATTGGCGACCGTGTAGCCTGCGCCGGCGTCGGCTACGCCTCGCACGCAGAAATCATCTCGGTCCCGCGCAACCTGGTCGTCAAAATGCCAGACGAAGTCGGCTTCGATGAGGCGGCATTTACCACGGTCGCCGCGATCGCCATGCAAGGGGTGCGCCAGGCGGATGTCCGTGTAGGGGAGCAGGTCGTTGTCATCGGTTTAGGGCTGGTCGGCCTGTTGACCGTTCAATTGCTGAAAGCGAGTGGTTGCCGCGTGATGGGCATGGACGTTGCCCCGCGCAACTTTGAGTTGGCCCTGACGCTGGGCTGTGACCGTTGTACCGTCAGCAATGACGATGCCGTTATCGAAGTGCAGAGTTTCACCCGCGGGTATGGCGCGGATGCCGTGATCGTCACTGCGGCGACCACCTCAAGCCAGCCCGTGGAACTGGCCATCCAGTGCGCCCGCAAGCGCGGCACAGTTGTGGCCGTCGGCACCGTCGGGATGCACATTCCTCGTTCTCCGTTCTACGAGAAAGAGGTGAACTTCCGCACTTCCTGCTCGTACGGCCCCGGCCGCTACGATGCCGACTATGAAGAGCGCGGCCATGACTATCCTTTGGGATACGTTCGCTGGACGGAAAACCGAAACATGGAAGCTGTGCTCGACATGATGGCGCAGCGGAAACTGAACGTACATCCGCTGATCACGCACCGCATCCCGGTCGAGCAGAGCCTTCGCGCCTACGAGATCATTACCGGCAAGGTGCAGGAGCCGTATCTCGGCGTCCTGATCCAGTATTCCGATCCGA
>Ga0075029_100002606_pt1 | contig 10227 bp, 8 predicted proteins | sample LitLauG_LLR_2013_FD_71391 | JGI IMG/M metagenome (GOLD analysis project Ga0075029, IMG submission 71391) | Freshwater sediment microbial communities from North America - Little Laurel Run_MetaG_LLR_2013 | ecosystem: Environmental > Aquatic > Freshwater > Creek > Sediment | place: USA...
GAGCGACGCCGAGCGGGTCGGCGAGGGTGTCGACCGTGAGATCGGCGCGCAAGCCGGGTCCGGCGCTCTTGCCCGGCGCACCCGAGCGAACCCGCACGACGACGCGTGTCCCCTCGTGCGCCACGACCAGGTCGCGACGGCCCCGCAGGGTGGTTCTCGCCGACGCGACGTCGTAGTACGAGTCGCTGCCGGCGACCTTCCACGGGCTTGAAACCGTCTCGGCGAGCTCTCGTAGTTGGATCGCCCAGTTGAGGGCTTCGGCGCTCACGAGGCCGATCACGGGGTTGGGGGCCGAGGCGAGCCAATGGGCCAGTGAACCCGTTCGGGAGTACCCCGAGGTCGCCCGCAGCAACTGGTCGGTCACCTCGTCGCGCACGGCGTCGATCAACGTCAGTCCCGGTTGGCCCTCGGCCCGAGCGACCGCGGCGTTGCCGATGATCCGCCGAGCGGTGCGTGGCGACCAGGCGAAGCCCTTGGTCGTTCGGCCGGCCTGTTCCACCGACCACGCGTCGAGTCGGCGGTGACCCACCGTGGCGACGGCGCGAAATCGGGCGCTGAGCGAGCGGCGGTGGTCGTCGGTCAGTGCGGAGGAGACGTTCGGGGCGTCGATGACGAGGAGCTCCAAGGCGTGCGCGTCGAGACGACGGTGGGCCAAGGTCGTCACGGATTCCTCCATAGTCGGCCCAGCGCTTCGAGCACGTCTCGCACGCCGCGCTGGAGCAGTTCGCGATCGACGTCGCGGACCCACAGTTCACCGGTGGCGCTCGAGAAGGCCGAAGAGCGTAGGGGCACCACGCCGGTGCGCAGGGTCTGGACCAGCGCGTGGAATCGCAGGGCCCGTTCGGCTCCGTCGCCGAGCGGCGACGTCGTCACGTCGAGCAGCGTGACCGACGCCACGTCGGTGTTGGTCGAACCCAGCATGAGGTCCACCGTGTCGGCGAGGACGACGTCGCCGCCTCCGAGGTGTTGGGACACGCGAAGCGCACTCCGCGGCAGCCACGGTCCGGGCACCGTGCCCAGGGCGCGCCGAAGCGTCGTCCAGTGAGCCTCGACGTCGGTCGCCAGCCGGGCGACCTCGTCACGGTTGAGACGTTCGAGTCCATCCGCCACCGCACCCGACGACGACTGGCATCGCCACGCGTCGAGGGCGTCGTCGAACGGGCTCTCGACCTGGAAGCCAACGCTCGCCAGTCTCAACAACTCGATGAGCAAGACTCCGCGGAGGCGACCGAGCGACGACGAGGCGAGATCCGTCGTGAGCGGCGCCACCCTCAGCGATGAGGTTCGGATCACGATTGGCGCGGCAGGCCTGTGTCCCGCGGTGACCTCGAAGATGCCGTCCTCGAGCTGGGCGCGGAGGCCACTCGAACTCGCGCGATCGGCCAATGGGCGGCGGCGCCGTTCTCCGCGGAGGGCCTCGACCACGCTGGGTGCTGGTGAATCGAGCAAAGTGGTCATGGCGACACTCTTGCGCAGACCTGTGACACGACCTAGCGTGACGTCGTGTTCATCGCGGTCTTCTCAGTGTTCGTGCTCGCGGTGGTCGTGCTGAGCGTGCTCACCGTGCGCTGGGCCATCGGACGCGATCGCGCGCGTCGGGCGAGGACGCCGGGTTCCGACTAGTCGGTCCCGTGGTCCAGTCGCTCCTTCAGGTCACGCAACGATCGGTCGAGGTCGGCGATCGCGCGCTCGATGACGGAGAGGCGCGCCGAAAGCGACGCTTCGACCCGCTGGTCGACGCGAGCGTCGACCTGTTCGCGAAGGCGTGAGTCGAGCGAGTCGACGATCGGCTGGGCGAGTTGTTTGAGTCGGCTCTTGAGGTCTTGGGTCTTGTCGGCGCCGGATTCGGTCGTGTCGCTCATGACTCGAGACTACGGCTAGGCGGGCGGACAGTAGACCCCGGCGTTGAATTGGAGCGTGTTGAACTGCCCGGCCCACGGCGGGTTGAGCAAGGTGCTCTCCTGGCTCTTGAGCGTGCTGGTGGGGGTGCAACTGGCGTTGAAGGTGATGAATCCTCGGATGTTGCTGCCGCTCGCGCCGGGCACCGGGATTGGCCCGCCGCTGCCGAAGGCCAGCGCGACGAAGACGGGCAGCGGCGACGTCACCAGTCCGTAGTTGCGGTACTCCGACTGGGAGGCGTAGACCCCGGCGTTGAGTGACGGGTCCACCGAGGTGATCCCCGCCGCCCAGCCACTGAGCATCTGGGTCCAGTAGGTCGCGTACTGGGCGATGACGCCGTTGGACGAGCCGCCGGGGGCGTCCAGGCCCGAGTGGTTGTCGGGGTATCCCTCAGGGTCGAAGATCACCCAGTCCGGCTTGAGCCCGACGCCGAGGCCTCGGTACTGGTCGATCTGGGTGGCCACCCAGACCCCCGCCGCGTAACCGTGGTTGTAGTAGGTGGTGGCGGTTCGCGGCTCCGAGTTCATCGGACCACTCACCGTCCAGAAGGACAGCCAGGTGACCCTCTTATGGGAGTTGTAGATGCTCTGGCCCATCAAGAAGTCCGGTGAGTTCGCGACACTGGAGGTCGAGGTGAACCCGACCCAGGGTGCGCTCTGGGTCCCGAGTCCGCCGGTCTCGCTCACGATCGGCCAGCCGTCGGTGATGGCCTGACCCCACTTGTTGAAGGGTATGGCGTAGACGCCGACACCCTGGGGTGGAGGTGAGTTCACCCCGGCGGCGAAGAGGGTGAGCGTCGTGCCGACCTGGGTTCCCGTCACGGCGCCGCCAACGGTGCGGGCGGCGCTGCCGGCGGTCACCGAGACGTCGGTCGCCGTCCACGTCGCCGAGCCGATGGCCGAGGTGAGCACGAAGAGGTCGCCCCAGTTGGCGGCCTGACCCGCGATGGTCACCTGGGAATCGCTGGCGTTGACGAAGAGGGTGCCCCCCAACGGCGGCGCCCCACTGGCGGCGCCGGTCACGTTGAGGATCGTCCACGCGGGCGCCGGTGGTGGTCCCGGGCCGGCGAACGCGGAGCTCAGGGGTGACGAGAACATTTCGACGTTCCCCACGCTGGTGCGCGCGACGATGAACTGGGTCGTCGAGTTCGATCCCACGGCCAAGGTGCCCGTGAGCTGGGGGGCTCCAGAGAGCGTCGTCACGTCAAGGGTGCTCCAGGAGTTCTGCGAGCCGCCGGTGTTGGTGAAGACCTCTAGGTCGCCGCGGTTGGTGATCACGGCGAATGAAGCCAGGATGCCCGGCAGCACGACCGGATCGCTGGCGAAGGCGAGCGGGGCCGGTGGGCTGGTCGTAGTGGTGGTGGGGGGCTTGGTAGTGGTCGTCGTCGTGCTGGAGGTCGTCGAGGTCGATGACGCGGTGGTCGTGGTCGTGCTGGGGGGCTTGGTCGTCGTCGTGGTCGGACGCACCGTCGTCGTCGTGGTCGGACGCACCGTCGTCGTGGTCGTCGGTGGAGGCGTCGGGTTGGTCGGCTTGAGACCGGTGGTCAGTGTCGACGGCGCTCCGCTGAGGAAGGGGATCGGTTGACCGGACTCCCAGGTGAGGGTCAGCACCTCGATGTTGTTCTGGGCCGTTCGAAAGGCGACGGTTCCGTTGGGGCCGCTCAACTGCACGCTCGCCAGACCGTTGGCCGCGATTGTGTGGGTCAACGCACTCAGGTCGGTGGGCACGAAGGCGCGCCACGCGACACCACGGTGCAGGCGTGACCACAGGTTGGTCACGGGATCGTTCGGGGTGAAGAGGATGAGGTGGCCCGAGACGTCGACGTAGAGGAGGTCCAGATTCCCCGACGGGTCGAAGAAGGGGATCGGATCGGCGGCCGGGGTCGGCACGTTGTTGTGAGGCGTGTAGTCGGTCCAGGGTGATGACGGTGAACTCGGATTGGTCGTCGTGGTTACCGGAGCACTCGTCGTCGTGGTCGAAGTGGTCGAAGGAGGGATGGCTTCGGTGTAGGTGGCGAGATGGTTGCGATTCGTCCGGTAGGCGATGACCCCTCCGAAGGACCCGCTGACTGCGTGGGGGGCACCGAGCATGGTGGTGCCACCGATCGACCCCTTGAGGGAGGTGGCGTTCCAGGGCAGCGGACCGCTACCCGAGTTGATGAACTGGAAGAGCGGAAGACCGGTCGGCGCCGACGACGTGGCGCCGTGGGACCAGGGTTCGCTGACGAGGGCGCTTGCCAGCACCGTCACAGCAACCAGTGCTATCCGTCGAACGTTCACTCGTGTCCTTACATCGGGGCGAACCCGAAATGTCGTGGACCTCCACCTCCGCAAAGTCTAGGGGTGCGGGTCCGACCGCCACGGTCGCGGTCTTTCGACCGGGGCCGATTATTTCAGTCGCGTTACGACCTTCACCGGGGAGGACGGCGCGCTGTGCCCCGCGGCGTTGACAGCCCGCACGAGCAGCGTGAACGCCTTGCCCTTCGCCAGGTGAACAATCTTCGCGCTCGTCGCTCCGCGGGGCATGGACACCCACGAGGCGCCGCCATTGATCGAGTACTGGTACCCGGTGACTGGCGACGAACCCTTCACGCTGGGAGCCCGCACGACGAAGTTCAGCCCGCCGACGAGCGCCGTGACTTGGGCGATCGAGGGCTTGCCCGGCACCGTCGGGTTCCCGCTGGCCAGTGAGGTGACGAAGACCACCGTGGTCTTGTAGACCGGCTGGCTCTGGTAGTCGAGGGTCACGTTGACCGCGCCGGGCTCGGTGTCGCTCACCTGGAAGACCGCGGTTCCGGTGGCGTCGGTGGTGACGTTGTAAGCGGCGTTGCCACTGCCGTTCGTGCTCGAGCGGTCGCCGTTGATGACCAGACGTCCCGCGGTGCCGATGGCGCTGATGGTCACCATGGCGTTCGCGATCGGGTTGCCGTTCGCGTCACGGATGACCGCGGTGACACTCGAACCGCCCGCGTTGGTGAGTGCCTTGGCGGGCGACACCGAGAACGAGCTGCGTGACGTGTCGAACTTGACCGGGCACAGGCCGGACATGAACGTCTGCGGGTTGGGACTGCCGAGACCCGAGGCCATGTCGTAGCCGACTCCGGCGCTGTAGCCGCCGACACCGTAGAGGTCGTTGGTGCCGGTCGTCACGTCGTTGAAACCCGTGGTCGCCATCGCGTACAGGGTCGGATTGAGGAAGCCGAGCCGGCTCACCCCACAGGACTGGGCGGCGACCGCGGTCATCGCACCGAGCAACGGTGAGCCGACCGAGGTGCCACCGATGGAGCACCACCCCGCGCAGGAGCCGCGCGACGACGGGGTGAAGTAGTAGATGAATCCCGTCGCGGGGTCGCCCATCGCGGAGAGGTCGGGCACCATGCGCATGGTCTGGGTCGCGGAGATCCCCGGTGCCGTCTGCCACGCGGGACGTGACCAGAGGCTCGAGATTCCGCCGCCACCAGCGCCACCGGTGGAGGGGTCGAACCAGACCGTCTGGGAGAGAGGGCTGATGCTCGACACGGTCAGTCCACCGACCCCGGTGACGAAGGGCTGGGAACTCGGGTCGTCGACGGCGAGGGCGTTGTTGACGACACCCGAGCAGTCCGACGAGCCGTTGTCCCCGGCGGCGGAGAAGACGGTCTGGCCCTGGGCGGCCATCTGTTCGAAGATCGGATGCTCGGCGTTCGGCGAACCGCTCGGATCGGCTTCGCACGTGCCCCACGACGTGGTGATCACCGTCGCGGTGTTGTCGTCGGCCATCTGCTGGTAGGCGTCGGTGGGGCCGGCGCCGCTGTTGGGGGCCTGGTAGACCTCGATCTTCGCCCCCGGGGCGAGACCCGCGGCCTCTTCGATGTCGAGGGTCGCCTCGTCGATGGCCCCGGGAGCCGGGCCGCCGTCGACGTTGACCGTCGAGACGGAGGGGGAGATCGAGTAGCAGGAGAAGTAGGTGCTCAGGTCCGACGGGTTGAACCCGCCCAGCTCGTAGACCCCGATGGTCTGGCCCGCCCCGGTGTGGCCGCTCGCCCACTGGGTGTCGAGTCCGTAGAGGCGGGCCTGTTGCTGGAGCGTGTAGCCGTTGTTGGTGCTGGCCAGGTTGGCGGTCGAGATGCCGGCCGACGGACAGCTCTGCGCGGACGCCGCCCTGGACGAGGAGCGTGACGTGATGACGTTCGACGTCGGGGGCATCACCGACGAGAGTCCAGCGACACCGACCACGTCGTGGGCCAACGAGCTCGGTAACGACGCCGGGCTGCGAAGGGCGGCGACCAGAGTTCCGTCGGAGCGGCGAACGGTGGCGACCGGCGCGGCGAAGGCCCGGGCGATGGCGGCCGTCGGGCCGCTCACGTGCAACAGGACGTGGCCCTTGCTGAGCGCGCCAACGCTGAGGCCGAAGCCCGCGAAGTAGTCGCGAACGGCCGCGACCGTCGACGCCGACGCGCCGAAGCGTCGAGCGAACTGCGAGGTGGTGAGGAAGTGGCGGTAGTCGGGTGAGGAGGGATTCGTGAGGTTGGCGACGAACGTGTTGAGCGCGGCCAACTTGTCCTGGTAGAGCGCGACGTCGAAGGTCGCGGTGATCGGCGTGGCCACCACGACGTCACCCGCGGGGATCGTCGAGGCACCTGCGACGACGACGCGTGGTTCACTCGCTGAGCCCATCGTCGCCGGTATCGCGACGGCGAGTGCGGCGCACGATGCGGTCAGGGAGGCAAGAGTCATCTTCACTCGAGGGCGCATTCGCACAGCCTACGGAACGCTCAGACGCGCATGTTCCCCGGGCCGCTAAGACTCAGGAAACTGTTAGGCAATTCTTACTTGACCGGGAAGCCCGCCGCCGCGTAGCGCGCCGACAGGTCGCCGCACTCGGCGCAGATTGACTCGGGCACCAGTCCCGCGCGTATCAACCAGCCGAACATCGTGCAACCCAAGCAGAACCCTAGGAATCCCTCGAGCGACGCCGCGATTATCAACGGCACGAGGATCCACTGCGCGACCGACCAGCCCGCCGTGAACCACGTGATCGACGCGCCGACGGTCAGCACGGCACCGATACCCTGGGCGAAGCGCTTGGGTGGTCCCGGGACGAACTTCTTCCACGAGTCGAGCCGGGGACCCGCGAAGCGCACCGCGAACTGTCCGAGCGGTGAGATCTTCGGTCCGGCGAGCGCGCGGGCGAGGAACCCGTAGGTCAGCGGGATCAACAGCCACGCCGACCGGGTGGCCAGGGCGAGCGCGGTCATGGTCACGACCCCGAGGGCCACCGTGCGGGCCGAGGCGTCGTTCACCGGGTTCGGGAAGCTGAAGAAGTCCTTCATCCCACATAGTTTAGCGAAATAGTCATGTTTCCGCCACTAGTAGTTGATGAACAGCCGGATGGTGGTGATGGCCCCCGTCGCCACCACTAACGCGCGCACCACGGTCGGCGACATGCGCAACAGCAACTTGGTGCCGAGCCACCCGCCGACCAACGTGCCCGCGAGCAGCATGTACACCGCGTCGAGGGCGAGATGACCACGGAAGATGAAGATGATCGCCGCCGTGGCACTCATGAACGTGGACAGCGCGATGCGCAGTCCCTGTAGGTCCGCGATGTCGTAGGGCAGCGTGATCGCGAGCACCGCCAACAGGAGGATGCCCAGTCCGGCGCCGAAGTATCCGCCGTAGATCGCGATCAGGAACACCCCGACGAAGAGGCTCCGTCGCCGTCCGGGCCGTCCGTGTTCGATGTCCATCAGGCGCCGGGTGATCACCGTCGAGAAGGCGAAGACGAGGGTCCCGGCGCCGATCAACCACGGCACGACGAGACGGAACGCCGAAGGGGGCAGCGCGAAGAGCAGGGCGCAACCGGTGGCCGTGCCGACGAGGCAGACCGGTAGCAGGGCCGTGACGAGACGGCGATGGGTGGCGAGTTCACGGCGAAAGCCGCGTATGCCGCCGATGAAACTGGGCACGACACCGACGGTCACCGAGACGTTGGCTTGTAACGCCGGCACGCCCATCGCGAGCAACGTCGGGAACGCGATGAACGTTCCCCCACCCGCGATGCCGTTCGACACCCCCGCGGCGACGCCCGCGAGCAGGTACACGCTGAGCCGGACCAGCAGCGGCAGGGCGGTGGCGAGCATTCTTACTACTCTACGAAAGTGAATTCTTCGCAAACTGGACGGTTCAATGCCGATGCGTCCACGTCGGGTCATCTACCGTTGGCAACGTGTACCTCATGAGCGGTGAACTGATCATCCCCGAGGACGCGCCGAGCGACCTCATCCGCGCCGCCGGTGGCGTCGTGATCCGCTTCGTCCCCGGTGGCCGCGTGGAGGTGGCGTGCATCTACCGCGAAGCGCGCGGCGACTGGACGTTCCCCAAGGGCAAGCTCGACGCCGGCGAGACGTTCGAACAGGCCGCCCTGCGCGAGGTCCTCGAAGAGACGGGCATGAACTGCGAGGTCGTGCGGTTCATCGGCACGACGAACTACACCCACCGCAAGGGCAAGCCCAAGATCGTCGCCTACTACTTGATGTCGGTGAAGGACGGGGAGTTCGAACCCAATGAAGAGGTGGACGTACTGGTGTGGCTCCCGCTCGAACAGGTCCGTTCGCACCTCACGTGGATCCGCGACCAGGAGCTCTTCGACCTGTTGATCACCATGCCTGAGGTGCGGGCTAGGGCCTCTTAACGAACGCGCTCGAGGAACGCCCGGGTTGACTCGTGGCGCGGGTTGTTGAAGATCTCCTCGGGCGTGCCCTGTTCGACGAGCACCCCCTGGTCGAGGTAGGCCACCTGGTGGGCCACGTCGCGGGCGAAGTTCATCTCGTGGGTCGCGATCAGCATGGTCGTGCCCGTACTGGCCAGGTCGCGCAAGAGGTCGAGCACCTCACCGACGAGCGTGGGATCGAGGGCGCTCGTGACCTCGTCGAGCAGGAGGATCGATGGCTGCATCGCCAGGGAGCGCACGATCGCGACGCGCTGTTGCTGTCCGCCCGACAGTCGGTCGGGGAAGTCGTCGGCGCGGTCCCTCAGTCCGATTCGCTCGAGCAGTTCCAAGGCCTCGTCGCGCACGTCACCGCGCTTGCGCTTCAGCGCGTAGACGGGGCCGAGCAGGATGTTGTCGAGCACGCTCAGGTGCGGGAACAGGTTGAAGGACTGGAAGACCATCGCGATGTGGCGGCGCACGAGGTCCGGATCGATCCGCTGGTCCAGTAGCGACTGGCCGAACAGGGAGATCCGACCGCCGTCGACCGACTCGAGCATGTTCGCGCACCGCAGCAGCGTGGACTTGCCCGAGCCCGACGCACCGATGAGGCATACCACCTCGTGACGGTGCAGACTGAGCGACACGCCGCTCAGCACCTCGTGGTCGTCGAAGCGCTTGACGACCGAATCGAGTTCGAGGACCGTCTCCACTAGGCGCCCGCCAGTCGCGTCCGGCGGTCCTTCGCGACGAGGTGGTCGGTGAAGCGGGTCATCGGGACCGTGAGGGCGAGGAAGAGCAAGGCGGCCACCACGTAACCACTGAAGTTGAACTCCGTCGAGGCGGCGATCTGCGCCGCCCGGGCCGCTTCGATCGCTCCGAGGGTCGACACGAGCGCCGTGTCCTTCTGCAGGGAGATGAAGTCGTTGAGCAGCGGCGGGATGACGGTGCGCACCGCCTGGGGCAGGATGACGCGGCGCATGATCTGGGCGTGGGTGAGACCGAGCGACCTCGCCGCGAGGAGCTGCCCGTTCGGCACGGAGTTGATGCCGGCCCGGTAGACCTCGGCGACGTAGGCGCTGTAGGTGATCGTGAGCGCCGCGCAACCGTAGACCGCGGGCGACTGGTTGGATACGAAGCCGAAGTTGAGCCCGGGTAGTCCGAAGCCCACGAGGAAGATCACGATGATGATGGGCACGCCGCGAAAGAGGTCGGTGTAGAGCGTAGAGAGCATGCGGAACGGCAGCAGCACCGGTGACTGGCTCATCCGGGTCCACGCGATGGCGAGCCCGAAGACGAGTACGAGCACCTCGCTGACGAGGAACATCCAGATGTTGGTCAGCAGTCCGGCCCCGACCGAACTGATGCCCTTGGAGGGGTTGCCGACGAAGGCCAGCCACATCTGGTGGGGGTTGAAGAAGAAGTAGCGCACGGTGGCCCCACCCGGCGCGACGAAGAAGATCGCGACGATGCCGCCGAGGATCAACACGCTGGAGATGACGCTCGCCACGAGGCCCCGACGGCCGACGAAGAACAGGTGCCGACGCGAGGCGAAGAGGTTCGCCGGCGCGTCCGACCGGTCCGCGTCGGCTGCGAGCGCCACGCCGCCTACGGCTTGATGACGGGCACGCTGGTGTAGAT
>Ga0075029_100002609_pt1 | contig 10223 bp, 5 predicted proteins | sample LitLauG_LLR_2013_FD_71391 | JGI IMG/M metagenome (GOLD analysis project Ga0075029, IMG submission 71391) | Freshwater sediment microbial communities from North America - Little Laurel Run_MetaG_LLR_2013 | ecosystem: Environmental > Aquatic > Freshwater > Creek > Sediment | place: USA...
TGGTCAACGCGGTGGCCTTGACCAGTTCGTCGTCCCACTTCACCGCGAGCGCCTTGGCCGATTTATCGATCAGCGTCTCGATGAAGGAAAACAGGTTTCGCGCATAAAGGTTCGAGGCCGAGGCCGCGACACGGCCGGCAAGGTTGGGCACGCCGACAATCTTGATGCCGTCGACTTCGACGGTGTCGCCGCTCTTGACGCCCTCGACGTTGCCGCCGCGCTCGACGGCGAGATCGACCAGTACCGAGCCCGGCTTCATCGATCTGACCATCTCGAGCGTCACGAGGCGCGGCGCGGGCCGGCCCGGGATCAGCGCGGTCGTGATGATGATGTCCTGCTTCTTGATATGCTCAGCCGTGAGCGCCGCCTGTTTGGCCTGGTACTCCCTGGACATTTCCTTGGCGTAGCCGCCGGCGGTCTCCGCCTGTTTGAACTCCTCGTCCTCGACTGCGAGGAATTTTGCGCCGAGGCTTTCGACCTGCTCCTTCACCGCGGGCCGCACATCCGTCGCGGTGACCACTGCGCCAAGCCGCCGCGCGGTCGCGATCGCCTGCAACCCTGCGACACCGACGCCCATCACGAACACCTTGGCGGCGGGCACAGTGCCGGCAGCAGTCATCATCATGGGAAACGCGCGGCCGAAGGCCTCGGCGGCCTCGATCACCGCGCGGTAACCGGCGAGATTGGCCTGGCTCGACAGCACATCCATCGCCTGCGCGCGCGTGATGCGCGGCATCAATTCCATCGCAAACGCCGCCACACCTGAGTCAGCCATCGCCTTGATCGCAGCCTCGTTGCCATAGGGGTCCATGATGGCAACGACCAGCGCACCGCGCCTGTAATTGGCAAGCTCGGACGGCTCCGGACGCTTCACCTTGATGACGATGTCGGCGTCCTTGGCTGCATCGGCGCTGACAGTGGCGCCCGCAGCGGCAAATTCCGAATCCGGCAAGCCGGATTTCGTGCCGGCGCCCGGCTCAACAGCAACGTCCGCCCCCAGCGCCTTGTATTTCTTCACGGTATCGGGCGAGGCGGCGACCCGCGGCTCGGACGGATCGATTTCCTTGGCGACGGCAATCTTCATGGGGCCTCCGGCGGGGCAGGCAACTCGCACTCAATTCGCGGTAGCTTCGCAGGGATGGGACCGGTCTTGCAAGAGGTCTCGCAAGAGCAAGAGAAAGAACAAGAGAAAAACGACCAGGCGAAAACGCGGCGAGCTTCTCGAAAAAATCGCGACGCCGCGCGGCGGCGCGGGCCTCGATGCGTCAGGTCAAAAAAAACGCCATGAGGATGAGGATGATGGCCACGGCGGCAGAGCCGTATTTCACCAGCTTGATGAAGCCCTCATAGGTCTGCTCGTGGGCAATATAGTCGTTGCCATCAGCGGTCGTGTAGGCCACTTCGCTATGTTCTGCCATCGGTCTCCCCCAGTGGAGTTCAGCTATTCTCGTGCAATTACCGCAAACAAGGATTTAGGGCAACGGCGCGCCGGCGGTATGTCCTTCTCTTATAGGTTCTGGTTATAGGATCATGCGCTGGCCAGTTATCCCTGAGGCCTTCACCCGGCAGGCTCGGTAACGTGGAGTCGCCGACCACGTCTGAAGCAAAGCCGCCGCACCAATTTGCGTGGAAGCAAAAGCGGATCGAAATTCGCCGATTTTCCCGATCTGGATCCTCAATCCACCCAGAAATCGAAAAAGACATGTTGTACAGACGCATACCATGGCTTTTTCGCTCCGTCAGGTAGCCGTTTTGCGACCTGGTTAGCCCATCGCCTCCAGTTCGTCGATAATTCCCGCGATTACCGCCAGCCCACCCTCCCAGAATTTGGGATCCCTGGCATCCAGCCCGAACGGCTTGAGCAGTTCCGAATAGTGCTTGGTGCCGCCCGCCGAGAGCATCGCCAGATAGCGTTCGGCGAAACCGCTTTGCGCGTTTTCATAGACCGCATAGAGCGAGTTCACGAGACAATCGCCGAAGGCATAGGCATAGACATAGAACGGCGAATGGATGAAGTGCGGAATGTACATCCAGAAATTCTCGTAACCCGGGCGGATTTCGATCGCCGGGCCAAGGCTCTCGCCCTGTACGCCGAGCCAGATCTCGCCGATCCGCTCGGCGGTCAATTCGCCGTTCCTGCGCTCGATGTGAACCGCACGCTCAAACGTATAGAACGCAATCTGGCGCACCACCGTATTGATCATGTCCTCGACCTTGCCGGCGAGCAGCGCCTGGCGCTGCTTTTTGCTTTTGGTCTGCGCCAGCAGGCGCCTGAACGTGAGCATCTCGCCGAAGACGCTTGCGGTCTCGGCAAGCGTCAGCGGTGTCGGCGCCATCAGCGCGCCATTCTTCGCAGCCAGCACCTGGTGCACGCCATGGCCGAGTTCGTGGGCCAGCGTCATCACGTCGCGCGGCTTGCCCTGATAGTTCATCAGGACATAGGGATGCGCCGAGGGTGTGGTCGGGTGTGAAAAGGCGCCCGGCGCTTTTCCCGGCCGCACCGGCGCGTCGATCCAGCGGTCGGTGAAGAAGCGTTCGGCAATCCCTGCCATTTCCGGCGAGAAGCCGCGATAGGCCGTCAGCACCATGTTCCTGGCCTCAGGCCAGGCAATGCTGCCGGTCGCCGCAAACGGCAGCGGCGCGTTGCGATCCCAATGCGGAAGTCGCTTCTTGTTGAACCAGGCAGCCTTCAGCCCGTAGTAGCGATGAGAGAGTTTTGGATAGGCCGCGCGGACCGATCCGACCAGCGCATCGACAACCTCGCGCTCGACTCGATTGTTCAGGTGGCGGGAATCCGCAACGTCTTTGAAACCGCGCCAGCGATCGGAAATCTCCTTGTCCTTGGCAAGCGTGTTGGTGATCAGCGCAAAGGTCCGCTCGTTGGTTTTGAAGGTTCTGGCCAGCGCCTGCCCCGCAGCTTTCCGTTTGGCGGGGATGCGATCCTGCAACAGGCTCAAGGTTGGCTCAAGCGCGAGATCCCTTCCGCCGACCTTGAAGCGCAACGCCGAGATGGTCTGATCGAACAACCGGTTCCAGGCCGAGTAGCCGCTCTGGGATTTCTCGTGGAAGAGCTGCTCGATGCGGTCTTCCAGTTGATACGGCTTGTCCTTGCGCAGGTCCTCGATCCACGGACGATAATGCGCCAGCGCCGGCTCTTGCATCGCGCGCTCGATCACGGCGTCATCGACGCGATTGAGTTCCAGCGGAAAGAACAGCAGATGCACCGAGGCGTTCGTCAATCGCTCGGAAATGTCACCATAAAATTTCGAGATCGTGGGATCGACGCTGTCGCCGGCGTGAACCAGACCTGCAAAGGAGCCCAGGCGGCCGGCAAGATCGTCTATCGCCTCATAGCGGCGGACCGCCCCGGCGAGCCATGAACCGCCGTCGCTGGCCGCGATCCGCTCCGCGAGCTTTCCCTTGTAATCGGTCTCAAACGCGACGCAATCGCCATCCATCCTCTGCAGGTCGCGTGCGACTTCCGGTGCGTCGATCCCTGAATAGAGGTCGGAAAGATTCCATTCCGGCAGGCTTGTCGTCTTTGTCTTGTTTGCCTTGGCGGCGATTTTTTTCGGATTCGATTTGCGTTGGGCGTTGGATTTGCGGAGTGCGGACGAGGAGCGCGCGGTCATCTTGTTCGGAACCCCTGTTCAATCAGGACGGGCTTTCGGATGCGAAGCGAGTGCGAGGCATCGAGGTTTAATCGGGCGTTAATCGGCATCGGCCAGAGTGCCCCGATTCGAGACAGATAATTGTAAAGAGTGAGAAACGCCATGGCCGCCACCATTTTGATCGCCGACGACGATGCCGTGCAACGCCGCCTGGTCCAGAATATGGTGCAAAAATGCGGCTATGAGAGCGTCGTGGTTGATTCCGGCGATGCCGCCGTCGCACTTCTGACGGGCGCCGATGCCCCCCTCATCGACGCAATGGTGCTCGATCTCGTGATGCCCGGCCTCGACGGCATGGGCGTGCTGGCCAAAATCCGCGAAGCCGGACTGTCGATTCCGGTCGTGGTGCAGACCGCCCATGGCGGCATCGACAACGTTGTGTCCGCGATGCGCGCCGGCGCGCAGGATTTCGTCGTGAAACCGGTCGGCATGGAGCGGCTGCAGGTCTCGCTGCGCAATGCACTCGATACCAGCGCGCTGAAAGGCGAACTGCAGCGTATCAGGCACAGCCGCGAAGGCCGATTGACCTTCGCTGACATCATCACCCGCAGCGAAGCCATGACCGGCGTCATGCGCACCGCGCAAAAGGCAGCCGCCTCCTCGATCCCGGTGCTGATCGAAGGAGAATCCGGCGTCGGCAAGGAATTGTTCGCCCGCGCCATTCACGGCAGCAGCGAGCGCAAATCGAAGCCTTTCGTCGCCGTCAATTGCGGCGCAATCCCTGAGAATTTGGTGGAATCGATCCTGTTCGGCCACGAGAAGGGCGCCTTCACCGGCGCCACCGAACGCCATACGGGCAAATTCGTCGAAGCCTCTGACGGAACGCTGTTTCTTGACGAAGTCTCGGAGCTGCCGCTCGCCGCGCAAGTGAAACTGCTTCGTGCTCTGCAGGAGGGCGCGGTCGAAGCGGTTGGCGGGCGCAGGCCCGTGAAGGTCGATGTGCGGATCGTTTCGGCGACGAACCGAAGGTTGCTCGACCGCGTCAAGACCGGTCACTTCCGCGAAGATCTGTTCTATCGCCTGCACGTATTGCCGCTGACGATCCCCCCCTTACGGATGCGGCGGGAAGACATCCCGCACCTTGTGCGGCATTTTCTTGCGCGATTTTGCGCCGAGGAAAACCGCCACATCAGCGCCGTCACCGGGGAAGCGATGACGCATCTGTCGCAGTTGGAATGGCCCGGCAACATCCGGCAATTGGAGAACACCGTTTATCGCGCCGTGGTGATCAGTGAAAATGACCAGCTCGGGCTGTCCGATTTTCCCCAATCGGCAGGCGTGGCCTCACCGTCGATCTCGGAAGGCCACAATGAACCCTTGATTATGGAGCCGGCCCACTCGGCCACACCTGCCATGATCTCCGGTAACGAAATACCTATCGCGCCGCTGCCGGCAACCGGAACGCTGTCGATCTTGACGAATGCCGGGGAAGTCCGGCCGCTCGAGGAACTGGAGAGCGAAATCATCCGTTTCGCGATCTCGCACTATCGGGGCCAGATGTCGGAGGTGGCGCGCCGCCTGAAAATCGGCCGATCGACGCTCTATCGCAAGCTGGACGAAATGGCTGGCGCAGAGCCGTCCGGCGAGGGAACCGATCGGGCCGGCTGAGTATTGAGGCAACACGTTGCTATTCATGAACTGGGGAGCAATTCAAGAGAGGGTCGGTCCAGAACCTTTGAACCGTTGCCGGGAGGTGACAGACAAAGGGCGGTGCGCGTGGCAAAACGGGCAAATCGATGCCAACAGATGAGGCCTCGAGGTCAGTTTGTCGTGAGGTGCCGGTGCGGCGCTGGTTGCACGATGGGTGCGCGTGTATCGTCTGCAGAGAGTCAACTCCTGTAGCGGTGCCAACGTTGGGGAATTGAAGCCCATTTGACGACTTCAGAACACGTAATGGCTTCGGAGGTTCAAGCGGCGGGGGCTCTTGCGGAAGCTTTGACGGAATGAAAGCTGCTCCAGCCTAGGGCAGTTCACCCAAGGGGTGCGAGAATGCGTGAATGTTGGAAGAACCGTGCTGGATATGACCGCGTCCTGATGACGGTAGCGGCGACTTTCCTCACGGTGTCGGCGACTTCGGCGCTGGCCCAGAGCGATCAGGTGCGCAATAGCGCTGCGGAGCTTGCAATCGATGCCGCAATCCCGCGCCCCGAACCCGCCAACGTGCCGCCTCCAACGGTGAACGATTTCAAGCTGGACACGGTTACGCCGGCACCCGCGGCGAAGTTGAGCCAAACGCCTGCACCCGAAGCAAAGCCGGAAACCAAGCCGGCCGATATCGCCACGGCTCCCATCTCCGAGCCTTCCAGGATCGAGACCGGCAAGACCGGGGAAAGCAAGACGGACGCTGCCAAGGCCGACACCGCAAAGGCCGACACTGGCAAGTCCGAAGGTGGCAATCGCGATACTGCCAAGAGCGATGCGACCAATAGTGAGACGAACAAGGGCGACACCTCGAGCGTCGCGCCTGCGCAAGCCCCTGCCGCCGCTGCTTCGACGGCTGAGCCCGCGACGGAGCCGGTCAAGGCCGCAAGCAACGTTCCGCCGGCCGACCAGCCGGTCGCCGACAAGCTGCACGAGATGATGGGCGGCAAAGCGCTGCGCTATTTCGACCGCAAGGCGGAGCGGACGGCGGTGGAGAAATTCTACACCGCGCGCGAATACGCACCGATCTGGACGCAAGCCGGCAAACTGACCGATAGCGCCAGGGGCGCTATTGCGCGCCTCAAGGACGCCGCCTCCGATGGCCTCAACCCGTCGGATTACCCGGCACCGGATTTCGCGGCCGCGGCGACGCCGGATGCGCTTGCCGATGCCGACCTCAAACTGACCGCGAGCGTGCTCGACTATGCGCGGCAGGCCCAAAGCGGCCGGATGCACTGGTCGCAGGTATCGGGCGATATCCAGTATCCGGAGCATCTGACCGATGCGACGGAAGTACTGGGCAATGTCACCACCGCCAAGGACGCCTCGGCGGCGCTCGACAGCTACAATCCGCCGCACAAGCTTTATCGCGAGCTGAAGGGCAAGCTCGCCGAGCTTCGCGGTCAAGGCGAAGGCGGGGCGATCCAGATCGCCGATGGACCGACCCTCAAGTTTACCCCGGCGCGCGGCAAGCGGCAGGGCGCAGCCGAGATGGAAGACGAGCGCGTCCCGCAATTGCGCAAGAGGCTCGGCATCAGCGAGAACGCCGATGATTCGCACTACGATGCCACCGTCGCCGAGGCCGTTCGCAAATTCCAGGCCGGCGCCGACCTGAAGCCGACCGGCGTGCTGGACGAGCGAACCGTCAAGGCGATCAACAGTCCAAAACACGATCGCCAGATCGATATCGTGATCGTCAACATGGAACGGTGGCGTTGGCTGCCGCGTGACTTGGGCGCGCCGTCGATCGGGGACGCCTATGTCATCCTCAACATTCCGGACTATACGCTGAGGGTCATGCAGAATGGGCAACAGGTCTGGACCACGCGGGTCGTGACCGGCCAGCCGGGCATCCATGCAACACCGCTTTTGACGGAGACGATGAAATTCATCACCGTCAACCCGACCTGGAACGTGCCGCCCTCGATCATCTACAACGAATATCTGCCGGCGCTGCAGCAGGACCCGACGGTGCTGGAGCGCATGGGATTGCGGCTAGAGCACGGAAACGACGGCAGCATCCATATTTCTCAGCCGCCCGGTGAGAGGAACGCACTCGGCCGCATCCGTTTCAATTTCCCCAACAAGTTCCTGGTCTATCAGCATGACACGCCTGAAAAGCACCTGTTCGCGCGGGAAGACCGGGCGTTCAGCCATGGCTGCATGCGGGTGCAGAATCCGGATCAATATGCCTCGGTCCTGCTCAACATCACCGATCCGCACGGGCACTACACCCCGGAGAGAATCCGCAGCATGTATGGGCAGAGCGAGATCGATCTGAAATTCCCGACGCCGATTCCGGTCAACATCACCTATCAGACGGCATTTGTTGACGACTCGGGCACCCTGCAATTCCGCAAGGACGTCTACGGCCGTGACGCCACCATGCTGGCTCTGCTGCGCGGCGCCAAGAACCGTGACCTGGAGAACGTAGTCGCCCACGCTCAGCCGAATTATGTTCGCCCCGCTGGCAGCGCGCCCGACGGGTTGAGATTTGCAAACAACGCCTGGGGCAACTCGTGGTCTTCGGGACCATCGTTCTTTGAGCGGCTGTTTGCTCCCCCGGTGCCCCCGGCTCAGGTGGGCCGCAGGCCATACCGGCGCGTTTATGATCGCTAGATCATGATGCGATTAAATGGAATCGCATCATGATCTCATCCCCTTGTTTGAGCGTGATCTCCGCGTAAACGCACTTTGCGTTTGTCGCGAGGGAAAAGCGGTTTCCACTTTTCCGGATCATGCTCTAATGGCCGGCCGCGAGGCCCGGTAAGATTGTGAAGTGCAATCAAAGGCCTCGTCCGACCGGACGGGGCCTTTAGACATTAACCATTCTCCGGTACGAACCCGCCAAAGGGCAATTTTTCGCCACACTCAAGGGGTTACCTCGCGTTTGGACTTGGGGGGAAGGGTTAAGTCTCGATTAACCCTCCCGCGTAACAGTGCATTTACCCTCTCTCGCCACACGGGGTCGCGGGAGAGCGGGTCGGTCGTCTTTGGTGGGGTGTTCGTGCTGGCTTCTTTCGCAGGCCAATTGAATTCGTCGTCTTTGTGCCGGGCCGGATGTCAATTCGGATTGAGCTCCCTGTTGCTCCTTGCCGGGGCCGGCTCCGTGCACGATGCGACCGCGCTGAACGAAACCCGCACCCTTTCCTTCCACCACACCCATTCCGACGAGGACCTCACCGTCACCTTCAAACGCGACGGGCGCTATGACGAAGAAGCGCTGAAGAAGCTAAATCATTATCTCCGCGACTGGCGCTCGCAGGAACAGACGACGATGGATCGTCACCTGTTCGACATCCTCTGGGAAGTCTACCGCGACGTCGACGGCAAGAAGCCGATCCAGATCATTTCCTCCTACCGCTCTCCCGCTACCAACGCCATGCTTCGCCGGCGATCATCAGGGGTAGCGCGCTACAGCCAGCATATGCTTGGCCACGCCATGGACTTCTACATCCCGGATGTGCCGCTCGAGCAAATCCGGTACGCCGGCCTTCGGCTGCAGCGCGGCGGCGTCGGTTTCTATCCGACTTCGGGCTCGCCCTTCGTCCATCTCGACACTGGCAGCATCCGCCACTGGCCGCGCATGACCCACGACCAGCTGGCGCGCGTCTTCCCGGACGGACGCACCGTGCATGTCCCCTCCGATGGCGTCCCGATGAGAGGATATGAGCTCGCCCGCGCCGACATCGAGAGACGCGGCAGCGGTGACGACGCCGCAACCATCGGCAAGCCGAGCCTGTTTGCCCGCCTGTTCGGCGGCAAGTCGAACGACGATGAGGACGAAGGCTCAGCGGCACCAGCCGCCAGAGAGACGGCCGCTCCCCTCGCCCAGGTCGCCGCAAAGTCCGCCGAGCCGGTGCCAATGCCGCGCGCAAAGCCTGTCGCTTCGACCCTCCAGCTGGCCTCGGCCGACGCGCAGAGCGTGCAGTCGGCAAAGACCAGGCAGGCGGCGGCGCCGGACAAGCCCGAGCCGAAGCCGCAGACGCTGGCTGACATCATCAACGAGCGCGGCTTCTGGGGCGATATGGCCGCGCCGCAACAGGCCACGCCGGCCCAGATCGCCGCCATCAACGCCCGCCGCGCGCTCGCCTCGGCCGATCCGCAATCGACCGCAAGTGTTCCAGCCGGAGCTCCGGCAGCATACCAGGCGCTCGCCTATGCACCCCCTCCCGCCCCTGCGGCCGACCGCGCCAACGTCGTCACGGCCAGCGCACCGGTTCCACCCAGCGCGAGGCCCGTGTCAGCAAACCGCAATTCGATGGCCGTCACCGAGGTCACGACGGTCGTCGCGAAAGGCGCGCAGGGTCAGAGCGGCCAGGTGGCGACCTCGACCCGGATTGCCGCCTCAAAAGCCGACGATGCATGGATGCGCGTCATGATCCTTGCACCGAGCGCCAGCACATCGATGTCCACAACCGTGTTTGGCGATACGGATTTGACCTTGATGAGCGCGCATTTCGTCAAGCCGCAGGCTGTCGTCGCGATGGGCTTCTCGGACGATCCGCAAATGGGCATCAGTTGCGATCAGTTCACCGGCTCCTCCGGCGCGCCGTTGACAACGCAGTCCTTCGTGATGCGGACGGCATCGCTGCGCTAAACCACCTCATCGGTCCAGACCTTGAAGCTGACCAGGGTGTTTGGCCCGAAAGTCTGGGTAATCGGAACGTCGGCGGCGTCGCGGCCCTGGGCGATCAGGACACGGCCGATTCGCGGAATGTTGTTGCGGGCATCGAATGTGTACCAGTGGCCGCCGATATAGGCCTCGAACCAGCCGGCAAAATCGCCGGCGGCGTAAGGCGGCGGCATGCCGATATCACCGAGATAGCCCGTGCAATATCGCGCGGGGATGTTCATGCAGCGGCAGAATGCGATGGCAAGGTGCGCGTAATCGCGGCAGACCCCCTTGCC
>Ga0075029_100002613_pt1 | contig 10211 bp, 5 predicted proteins | sample LitLauG_LLR_2013_FD_71391 | JGI IMG/M metagenome (GOLD analysis project Ga0075029, IMG submission 71391) | Freshwater sediment microbial communities from North America - Little Laurel Run_MetaG_LLR_2013 | ecosystem: Environmental > Aquatic > Freshwater > Creek > Sediment | place: USA...
ACTCCCTACTGGCCCAGGCCCTGACCACCCAGGTGGAGTGGAAGACGGTCGGGGGTTTTCAGAAACTCAGTTTAAAAAACTCTTGACGGAATAGCTCAGGTGACCCCACACAGATTCATCGCAAGCTGCGACGAATTTGACGGATAGCCCCAATCGCGTAAAGCGTTGCATACTGGTACTGCCCCGCCGCTGGGGCCCCGAAGATTACGGGGCAATCCCCTGGCATCGGCGTTTGCCGCTGGCTTAAAGTGTAAGACAATCGGTAGTTGAGGACTTCCATGCGCTCCATTCGTCTCGTTGCAGTTTTCGTAGCGGCTCTGGTAGGACTGGCGTCTTGCAGCCGCGACCCCCAGGTCGTCAAGAAGCGCTATTTCGAAAGCGGCAACAAATACTTCGAGAAGGGCCGCTACAAGGAAGCCTCCATTCAATACCGTAACGCCATCAAAGCGGATCCCAAGTATGGCGCCGCGTATTACAAACTGGCGCTGACGTCACTTAAGGGCGGCGATTACGGCGGCGCCGTGGGACAATTGCGCCGCGCCGTGGAACTGGTTTCGAAGGACTCTCCCGATCATTGGGAGGCCGTGGTAAAACTTACGGAAATCTATCTCCAGGTTGCCGCCACCGACAAGACCTACATGGAGGAAGTGGAGAAGTTCACCGCCGAACTGCTTAAGAGGGATCCTGACTCGTTTGACGCCCACCGGTTAATTGCGGACATGAATTACGCGAAGGCCACGGAAGCTTTTAAAGCCCGCAAGAATGAGGATGGCCTGGCGTTTCTCAAAACCGCCGCCGGGGAATACCGCAAGTCCGATTCGATCAAGCCCAACCAACAGGCCGTCTCGATGCAGTTGGCACGATCTCTGGCAGCCATGGGCGACTACGCCGGCGCCGAACAGCTGTATCGCGGGGTGATCGAGAGGGATAAGACTTTTCAGAATTCCTACACCGAGTTGTACCGGCTCTTCCTCTTCCAACGAAAGCCCAACGAGGGTGAGCAGATTCTGAGGCTGGCCTTTCAGAACAATCCCAAGCAGTACGGTTTCCTGACCCTGCTGGCAGTGCATTTCTACAGCCAGAGGCGCCGCGAGGACATGGTGACTGTTCTGACTCAAATCAAGTCGCACGCCAAGGATTTCGACCAGGCCTACCTGATGGTGGGCGATTTCTATCTGCGCATGGGCGATGGCGATCAGGCGATCAAGGAATACAAGGAGGGCATGGATAAGGACGCGAAAAAGAAAGCGACCTATGAGAAACGCATGATCGAGGTGTTGATGCGGCAGGGCAAGCGCGGCGATGCCGCCGAAATCAACGCACGGATTCTGAAAGACGACCCCAAGGACAATGACGCCCGCGGCCTTCAGGCCACGTTCCTGCTGGACAAAGGCGATGTTGCCAAAGCGCTGGCCGAACTCCAGGCGGTGGTGACGCAGGCGCCGGACAACCCGGTGGCGCACTTCAACCTGGGACGGGCGCATGCCGCGCGCGCCGAATGGGAACAGGCCCGGCAGCAGTTCGCCAAAGCCATCGAGTTGCGGCCAGACTACATCATGGCCCGTCTGGCCCTAGCCCAGTTGCAGGTCTCGCGCAGCGAGTTCGATGCCGCGCTGAAGACAGCCGAAGCCGTCCTGGCGATCGACCGTGGCAACATAAACGCCCGGTTGATCCAATCGGCGGCGCTCATGGGCCAACGCAAGTTCGGCGACTCCCGCTCCCTGTTGGATGCCATGTTGAAGAACACCCCCAACTCTCCCGACATTCTGTTCCAGTTGGGTGTGGTCAACCTGGCCGAAAACCGGTTCAAGGAAGCCGAAGATGCCTTCCGTCGCGCCTACCAGCTCAACCCGGCGAATTCGCGCGGCCTGATGGGCATCGTCGAAACCAACATGGCGCAAAACAAAACCGAGGCGGCTCTGGCCCTGCTCCAGGCCGAAGCCGACAAGGCGCCCAACCGGGTGGATTTCCTGCTGGCGCTGGGCAACACCGCGGTGCGCGCGGGCAAGTACGACCTGGCGATCGCCACCTTCAACAAGGTTTTGGAAGGCACCGGGAAAGGTTCCAGAGCCCAGGGCGACATTTACCTGAGATTGGGTGAAACCTACCGCCGCAAAGGCGATCTGGGCAGCGCCATCCAGGCCTTGCAAAAAGCCCGCGAGGCACTGCCCGATAATATTCTCGTACTGAGCACGCTAGCCTTGGTGTTGGATGCGGCATCGCGCAAGAATGAAGCCAAGCAGGTGTACGAGGCTGCCCTGAGGCTGGATCCCAACAATGGAGTGGCGCTCAACAACCTGGCCTTCCTGCTGGCCGAAAACGGCGGCGACCTGGAAGACGCCTTGACCAAAGCCCAGCGCGCCAAACAACTGCTCCCCAACCTGTCGGAAATTTCGGACACTTTGGGCTGGATTTATCTGAAGAAGAACCTGTCCGACAACGCCATTGAGATCTTCAGGGACCTGGTCAGCAAGCAGCCCAACCAGTCCACCTTCCACTATCACCTGGCGATGGCGCTCTCGCAAAAGGGCGACCGGTCGCGCGCACTGGAACAGTTGAAAGAAGCGCTGAAATACAATCCTCCGAAAGAAGAGAAAGACAAGATCCAGCAGATGATCAACCGGCTGGGGTAAGGCATGCTTCAGCTTGTCTTGCCCTCGCCGTTGTGCCGCGAAGCGGCACACGGCCCGCTTCGCCCGCCGGCAAACTAAAGCATACCCTACCCGGCGAATTCCGCCAGCAGAATATTGGGAGCGATGAGAAGGATTTCTCCCGCCGCATAGCGTTCGAACAACCCGAGGGCTGCCGCACGGCGGGTTCGGGCAACAGCCACTTCGCCGCCACGCTGCAGGCCAGAACAAATGTGTCCGGCACCGGCTATCGCTCGCGGCCGGTTCGAATCAGAGGCGCGCGCTATCGTCGAGTGGAGGGAGGGAGGCTGCAAATCTTTCCAACTGCTTCCGCAGATTGCCCAATTGCCTTCGCCGTTCCGCCTCGTTCGCCTCTGATTCCAGCGTCTGGATGATCTCGGAATTGAGACCCAGCCGCTTCCATTTCGCATTACGCGCAATCACCCGCTGGGAACCACTCTGGAGCTATCCACGCTTACATGCAACAAATCGGACGCTGCGGGCAGGCGGATTGCCAATCAGATTGCCAATCCGCCGCAGGTTAACAACCTGCGCCACAAGCTGAACGCTGGCAGCTCGCGTATCATAAAGTTTGAACTCCGTGAAACCATCCCCCAGTCCATGGCGCGAGGTTTATCTCTGCGTCGGCTTGACGACCATGGCGACGCTGCTGCTCGAGTTGTCGCTCACGCGCATTTTCTCGGTGGTTTTCTATTACCACTTCGCCTTCCTGGCCATCTCGATCGCGCTGTTCGGGCTCGGTCTGGGCGGCGTTTTCTCGTATGTCGTGGCCGGCTGGAAGGCGCCACTATTTACCCGGCTCGGCCGCCTCAGCGCCATTAACAGCCTGCTGGTGCTGCTGGCGCTGTACGTGATCCTGGCGCAGCAGGACAAACCGTCCAACTGGTATCTCGCCCTCATCTACTTCACCGCCGCCCTGCCGTTCGTGGTGGCCGGCGCCATCGTCTCGCTAGCCATCTCGGAGACCATCGAACAAGTCAATCGCGTCTACTTTTTCGACCTGCTGGGCGCCGCTGTCGGCTGCCTTGTCCTGCTCGCGCTGCTGTCGCTGGTGGAGGGGCCCGGCACGGTCATCGCCGGCGCCGCCATCTTCGCCGCCGCCGCTGCCATCTGGCACAGCCTGGCGGGATCGGTCGCCGGACGCGCCAGTTGCGTGGCCCTGGCCCTTCTCCTGGTGGCCTTTCTCGTCTACAACCACGATGGTTCCGTCCTCGGCGTGCGCCACGCCAAGAACCATCTCATCGTCAACGAATCGTTCCACGCGTGGAATAGTTTCTCCCGCATCGGGGTCGTGCAGGCTCCAGGCTCTCAAGACGCCTCCGTCGTGATTGACGCCGACGCAGCCACCGCCATCTTCCACTACGACCTCGACCACCTGAGCCAAGAGGAGCGTCACGAATTGCTCGACATGGGGCCGGCCCTTCCCTACCGCGTGCGTCCGGCCGCCAAGACCCTAATCATTGGCCCGGGAGGCGGCTGGGACGTGGCCCGCGCCTGGACCTCCGGCAGCCGCGACATCACCGGCGTGGAAATCAACGGGATCATCGCCGAGACCGTCATGCAGAACCGATTCCTCGAAATGAGCCACCGCCTCTACAGGCGGCCGCAGGTTCACATCCACGTCGAGGACGGCCGCAGCTTCGTCCGACGCAGCAACGAGAAGTATCAGGTGCTGCAGGCGACACTGGTGGACACCTGGGCCGCCACCGCCGCCGGCGCCTTCGCGCTTTCCGAAAACAACCTCTACACGACCGACGCCTTTCGCGATTACCTCTCGCACCTCACCAGCGATGGCATCCTGGCCATTACCCGCTGGGGCCTGGAGCCGCCGCGCGAATCACTGCGCCTGATTTCGTTGGCCATCGAAGCCCTCAACCAACTCGGCGAGAACCAAGCCTGGCGGCACGTCATTGTGGCGCGCCAGGGTTCGGTTCAGGGATGGGGCGCGCAGGATACCGTCCTGGTTTCGCGAAAACCGTTCAGCCAGGACGATATTGCACGCGCTCAGGAAGCCATGCGCGATGGCCGCCTGGAGGCGCTCTACTATCCGGGCCTCGAAATCAAGAACCCGTTTCACGACCTGCTGCTTAGCCCCAACCCCGACCAGTACCAGCGCAACTACGCCTTCGACATCACGCCGGTCAGCGACAACCGGCCGTTCTTTTTCTACACCGTGCAGCCGCGCGATTTGAGGGACTTCCTGAAGAACGCCTCCAGGGATACAGCCGACTACAAGATCAACAAGGCCGTGCCCCTGCTCTTCAGCCTGATGGCCATCAGCATCGTCGCTACCCTGCTGATCATGGTGGCCCCGCCGTTAATATTGGGCACGCGCCTGCCCCCGCACCGTGGCGTCCGTGCCTTCCTGCTCTATTTCCTGTTCATCGGCGCCGGCTACATCCTGATCGAAGTCGGGCTGATCCAGAAATTCGTGCTGTTCCTCGGCCACCCGACTTACGCGTTGGCGGTGGTGGTCTTTTCCATGCTGGTTTCGAGCGGCCTCGGCAGCAACTTCAGCCGCCGCCTGCTGGGCCAGGACGAAGCCCGCCTGATCAAGGCCCTGGGTTCGGTTGCGCTGCTGACGGCGCTGCTCGGCATGGTGGTCTCCTCGCTGCTTTCCACATTGGTGTGGCTGCCGATCGGCTGGAAGATGGCGATGACGGTAGCGCTGATCGCTCCGGTCGGCTTCGTCATGGGTATGCCCTTCCCGGTTGGCCTGAAGCGCCTGGAAGAGTGGCATCCGCCCTCGGTTCGCTGGGCCTGGTCCCTGAACGCCGCCTCCAGCGTGTTTGGTTCCGTAGGCGCGCTGGTCTGCGCCATCTACCTCGGCCTGGTCCAGACCCTGATCATCGGCGGCCTGTTTTATGTGGCCGCGCTAGCGGTAGTGGCCCGCGTCCGCACCAACGGCCAGCCCGAACCTGGACCGGGGCGGGTAGTGCTGGCCAAGTAGCGTAGGCCTCCCGGCGTCCGGGGCCGCCGAGGTCGCCGGGTTACGCCACCCTCCCCTACCCCGCCGCCAGCACATCCGCCGGCGCCGGCATGCCGCGCCTCGCGAACCGGATCTTCCCGTCCGGCCCCACCAGGTACACCGTTCGCTTCACAATAACGCCGTTGCAGTGGTATAGCCCGGCCACCCTCTGCCCGCGATCTACCAGCAGCGGAAACGGAAAGTGAAACTTCTGCCGGAACTTCACGTGGCTTTCCGCGCTGCCCGGGTTCACTCCGAACACCTCGACCCCGCGCGCCAGGGCCTCGCTCCAATCGTCGCGAAACTGGCAGAGTTGCTTGGTGCAACCCGGCGTCTCGTCCGCCGGATAAAAGACCAGCACCACGCTGCGGCCGCGCAACTTGGAAAGCGTCACGCTGTGGCCGGCATCGTCCACCAGCGTGAAATCGGGCGCCGCCGCGCCCACGGGAAGCGGATCGGAAAAAAGCCAGGAAAACATTATTGCACCATGATCTTCACTTCGTTGCTGTGCGCCTGATTCACCGAGATCAACAGCGGCGTAAGGCCAGGAGTCAACCCGGGCGGCACTTGCGCGTTGACCTGGTACAGCCCCACGTACCCTGGCGCCAGGCCCGCGAACGCGCTCCGCACCGGCGTGGCGCCGAAGAAAACTGTCTGCGTGAGAAGCGCCGCCTGCACCGAGTCCACGCTGGAAGTCTGTCCCAAACCCGTACAATAGATCTCCACAAAGTCACCCGCCTTCACCGGCGTTGTCACCGCGCTCACCGCCGTCCCCGCGTGCAGCACCGCGCCTTCGAAGATCCCCGGCTGTGCCACACTTACGTTTACATTCGCCGACGTCTGCGCCCCGGAAGGCGTTACCACAGTCAGCGCCGCCGCACCCAGCGCCGCATCCTGAGGCACGTAGAAGTTGATCTGGCTGTCGCTGACGTAAAGCAACGGCAGCGGTCTCTGGTTGAGTAGCACGCTCACACCAGCCAAACTGGTTGGCCAAGGATACGGCGCAGCCAGAGTCTGGCCGCCGCCCAGGTTCACGCCCGTAACCGTTTCCAGAGCGCCCGCCGTGATCCCGGTGGCGAACGATGCCGCATTCACCACCGCCGCCGCTACCGGCACGGCGCTGCCCGCGCTCAACGTAAGGCCCACCGATGGCGCCCGATCGAGCGTCAGCTTCAACTGGTTCCGCCCGGCCCCGCCGACGGTCCACCGGAACGTGGCCAACCCCTGCGCATCCGTCACCGCTGCCGCCGGTTGCACGCTGCCGCCGCCCGAATCGGCGGCCAAAATCCGCGTCCCCGGATACGGCAGGTTGTTGACATCGGTCACGCGCACCACAATCGGATCCGCCAGCGGCCCGGCCGCGTTCGCAATCTGGCGGTCTCCCGAAACCGCCACCAGGTTGACGAACCCGGAATCGGCCACCTGCACGCGCGCGTAAGCCGTTTCGTAATTCATGTCCGCCGGCGGCGAGGCCTCCACTTCCTCCACACCAGCCCTCAGGCCCGTGAAGGCAAACGTAGCCGTCGTGGCCCCCGACGCAATCTTCACCGAAGCCGGCAATTGCGCGTTGCCGTTCGGCGCCGCGAGTTGCACGGTCATGTCGGCTGCCGGCGCCGTCTGCAGGGTCAGGGCAGCCGTTCCGCTTCCCCCAGTTAACACGCCAGCCGAGGGAAACAGCGAAAGCTTCATGCTGCGCTTCAGCGTGGTGTCCGCCGAGCCGTTGCCAGAGGACGCCGTGGCATAAAAGCCCTCGAACTGCTGCCGGTATGTGTCCACCTGCGTCACATCCGCCGCCGGAACTTGCGTCCCTTGCGCTACCACCAGGATGAACGCAAAGCGAAAGCGGCGCTGCGCCACCGTCCAATCCGGCGTGCGCCGTCCCTCCACCGCGATGATGTCGTCGATCCCGATCTTCACCGGCGTCCCATCGAAGGCAACGTTCCTCAACTGATGCAGCAGCGGCGAGTAATTGGGTGACGGATTCGTCACGGCGAACAAGGTGTCGGGCACGTCGCCCGGCGGCCGGAAACCCATCAGATACTGGTCCAGCGGCGAATAGCCCTGCGTCTCATCGGTAGTCAGGAAACGCGGTGAAACGTTCTCCCCGTGGTCCGCGATCCGCTCCCCTTCGAGTAGCGAGGCTTCGGAATTAAACAGGAAGCTCCAATGGACGCCGCCATATCCGAGCATGATCCGCGATGCCGCATTGCCTGGATCCGGCACGCTCGCGAAGGCCAGAAACAGGTGGCCCGCCTCGTGTCCAAGGACCGTCAGCGGTGTGTCGCCTTGAGGAGCGCGGGCTTTCACAAGGGAGTTCGGGTCTGCCTGATACTGCGTCAACTGGCCCATGTTCATCATCGCCCGCAGCCGTGAAGCCGACCCGTACTGCTGCCCGGTGTCTGTGGGCGCAAAGCCATAACCGGTGGCCGCCGACCGCATCGTGCTCTCGTAGGCCACAGCCCCATCCAGCGCCGAAATGCCCATGTTGTTGTAGACCACCAGGTAATCGTATGCATCCTCGTGCGTCTGGTAAAACGTCTGCGCCAGGGTCACAATGTCGATCGCCTGTGTGTTGCCGAACCGCTCCGCCACCGCGGCCGCGTAGTCGGTGCTGGTGTCGCTGCGGAAATCCACTAGCGTGGTGGCCCCTTGCAGGTTGCCCGGCGCGATCCCCACCACCGCACTCGCCGGGTTGACTCCGGCATAGGAAAACGCAATGCGGCCATCCGGATACAGCGTAGCCTGAAACGTCTGCATGGGCCCAATGCCCGTCGCTTCCCATTCCGGTACGCCCACCCAACTGATCGCCACGCGGGTAGAATCTGCCAGCACACGCACACCACCCGCGGTCTGCGAAGGATCCAGGTCGTCGAACAGCGGCGAAATGCGCGGCGGCCCCGAGGTCATCCGGCCCAGCGACCGCGCCGTGCTGGCATTGTCTCCGGCGGTGAAGGTCAGGTTGCCGTCCGAATTCACAAAGACCTGGTTGTACGTGGCGCCAAAAAAGGGAAAGGCGAACGGCAGCGCCACCAGGCGCGAATCGTCATCGCCCAACGCGGCAAGCGGCACTCCCTGCGCCGCGGCGCCGGAATCGTAGCCATCGGCCGCCACCGCGTAGCGATACTGCGCCGCCCCGGGCCCCGAGGGCGTAAGAGTCACCGTGTTGTTGTCCAGGTTGAACTGATTGAGCCGTTCCACCACGCCACCGGCATCTTCGATGATGGCGACGTTGCCGATGTCGCGATTCCCCGAAGCCGCCGCCGATGAGACGATCGGCGTGGTCATCGGCCGCGGGCGCGCGGCGCGCGCCCGCATGGCTTGCCGGTGCAGAAACAAGGCCTCATTGGCGTTCTCTCTGGTGGTTCCGCAACCACCCGCATCGTGGCGCGCCCAACCCGGCGCCACCACGAAAAACACGATCAGCCAGGGAATTCCAAAGCGCCGCATACCCAAGGTTCACCCTCATTGTCCCATGCGGGGCCCGGTCGAAAACCTGGCTCCCGTGGCGCACGCACTCCTGCGTGCCGTGTCGCGACTCGTCGCGACACGCGGGGCGACGCGATAGCCGCGGGTGTGAACTACCGCGACTTGCGCGATCGGAACACCGCGTTTTCGGGAATGATGGGCTACCGCATCGCTCGGTTTGGCCTATTTCCCGGCCCGCACCGCCACCGCCGCATTGACGGCGTTCGGCCTGCTGGCCGTGATGCTCGCGATAACAGGGATCTACGGGCTGGGAGCTTACACGGTGAGCCGGAGAGTTCGAGAAATCGGTGTGCGCGTGGCCGTGGGTGCTCAACCCTGGCAGATGCTGCGCTCCGTCATGGGCCGCACGGGGAAGCTGCTACTCGTGGGGGGCTCCGCCGGACTGGCGATGGGGTGGCGTCCACTCGCCTGCTGGCCAGCATCGTCTACCAAGCCACGCCGCGCGATCCCGTGGTCATAGGCGCCGTCGGTGCCACCATGGCGCTAGTGACCCTGACGGCAGCCTGGCCCGCGCGGCGCGCAGTTTCGGTGGACCCGATCCGGTCCCTGCGGCACGAATAGGAGTGGCCCGCCGCCGCTCTACTTCGCCTGAATCGACTTGATGTAGTTGGTCAGATTGACGACACGCAACTTCACCACGCTGGCCGTTCCCGGATCCAGGGATCTAAAGAGGTCGCCCCAAATCGGCATGTCCTGCGAACCGTGAGCGCCAATCAACGTGTCGCCGGAAATCGCGTGGGCCACCTGGTCTTCGGGGAATTTGCCATTGTTGCGGGCCGCCAACTGGGTTAGGTTAGCAGGCGCCTTTTTCAGGGCATCCGCGGCTGGGCCGGCGCCTTTTGCATCCACGCCATGGCACACGGCACAGTAGGTGCGGAACATTTCCGAACCCGAAGCGGGTGAGGTTGGGGTCAGCGGGACCGCTTTAATCTCTTTGTGGGACTGGGCGCTGGCCAGGCCAGCGGCCAGCAACGAAACGATCGAAAAAACAGCGAGGGGAAGGCGCATAGATACTCCTTTTGATATATGTTGGATGCACGCGGGTGACCGAATCGGTATTTCGCGTTTAAGTAACTGATTTTTCAGGACAGCAGAGGCGATTACCT
>Ga0075029_100002615_pt1 | contig 10202 bp, 5 predicted proteins | sample LitLauG_LLR_2013_FD_71391 | JGI IMG/M metagenome (GOLD analysis project Ga0075029, IMG submission 71391) | Freshwater sediment microbial communities from North America - Little Laurel Run_MetaG_LLR_2013 | ecosystem: Environmental > Aquatic > Freshwater > Creek > Sediment | place: USA...
CTACACGACGATCATCGATAGCGGCGGTGCCGGCAAACACCGCGGTGGTAACGGCGTGGAAAAGGTCTTTCTCTTTCTGGAGGAAGGTGACATCTCGATCCACGACGACCGTCACTTGACGCAACCCTGGGGCATTCTTGGCGGGCGGCCGGCTGCATGCTCGGAGAAATGGCTGGTGCGCAAGGACGGTAGCCGCCAGCCGCTTCCCTCCAAGGTCGACAACGTCCGGGTTTATGCTGGAGATCGCGTGATTTTCCGCACTGCCGGCGGCGGCGGCTGGGGCGATCCGCTCGAGCGCGATCCGATGCGCACCCGCAACGATGTCGCACGCAAACTGATGACCGAAACGAAGGCGCGCGAGGACTATGGCGTCGTTCTCACGGGCGCGGGTCTTGACGTCGATCGTCGCGCCACCGACGAACTGCGCGACAGCATGAAGCGAAATAGAAAAACTCCGAAACTGTTCGAATTTGGTGAGCGCAGGGCAAATGCTTCGACCCGCGCTGTTCAGATGGTGTGAGCTTTTGCGGACAATGAAAATGCAAGAACTTCAAGAAACGGGACGAGTGGGCTATGCTTGAAGTGATTATCACTCTGATCGTTGTAGCGATCATCCTTGTCGCGATTTTCTACATAGTCTCGATTTGGATCTACAAACGCGCGCCATCCAATATGGGATTCATTCGCACGGGCTTCCTGGGCACGAAAGTGTGCCTCGGCAAGGGCGCCATCGTGTTACCGGTGTTCCACGATATCACCTGGGTCTCGCTCGAGACGATCAAATTCGCGGTTAGCCGAGCGCGCGAACAGGCGATCTTGACCGCCGACAATATCCGCGTCGACGTGAATACTGAATTGTATGCTCATGTCGGTCATACCGAGGCGGCCGTCCTAACCGCCAGCCGCACGCTTGGCGAGAAGACGTTCGACGCCGAAAAGGTCCGCAACTTGCTCGAAGCGAAGGTCGTCGGCGCTTTGCGCAGCTACGCCGCCACCAAGACGTTGAAACAACTGCACGAGAATCGCGATGCCTTCGCTCGCGAGATTAAGGAGGATGTCAGCGAAAGCTTCGCCGCCAACGGCTTGATGCTTGAAGAGGTGACGATCGTGGCGCTGGAGCAATCGACCAAGGAATATTTCCGCTCCGACAACGTGTTCGACGCCGAGGGTCTCAAGGTCATCACCGAAATCACGTCGGAAGCGCGGCGCAAGGTCCACACCACCGAGAAGCAGACGACCGTCGCGATCCGCAACAAGGATCTCACCACCCAGCTCGAATTGCTGGAAATCGAGCGCCAGGAAGCAGTCGCGCTCGCCAGCCAGGATAAGGAGGTTGCCAACGAGCAGGCCAAGCAGTTGCGCGAGAAGCAGACGTTCGTGCTCAATCAGCGGCTGGCGGTGGAGCAGCGCGAAATTGAGAACGAAAAGGCGCTTGAGCAACTGCGCACCGAACGCGACATCGCGTTTACGGCCGAAGCCAAGCGCCGGGAAATCGCTCAGGTGCAGAAGGAACTGGCTCTTGAGCAAGAACGCCGCGACCGCGAGATTGCTTTGATCGGCAAGGCGCGGGAAGCGGAAATTGCCGAGATCGAGCGCAGCCTCTCGCGCGAGCGCGCCGAACGCGACAAGTCGATCGAACTCGCCGGCAAGGAGCGCGAGCGCCAGGAGGCGGATATCGCGCGCGCCACGGCCGTGGCCGCCGCCGAAGAGCGGGCGCGCGACCAGCGCAATCAAGTAAGCGAAGAGACGGCGCTTTCCGTGCGCAAGCGCACGCTTGAGACCCGCCTCGGCATTCTGCAGCTCGACCGCGATGAGGCCGTTGCGGTCGCCAAGCAGGAGAAAGAGATTTCCGACGAACGCGCCCGCGTCTTGAGCGAGCAGCAGCGCTTCGTGCTCGAGCGCCGTTGGGAGGTCGAGCAGGAAGAAATTCGCAAGCAGCAAGCGCTCGAAGCCGCGCGAATCCAGAAAGACGTCGCGATCATCGCGGAGGCGGACAAGCGTGAAGCCGCCGAGATCCGCAGCACGCTTGGCCGGCAGCTTGAGGAGATGAGCCGGGAGATCGCGCTCATCAACAAGGAAGGCGAGCGCGAGCGCACAGATATCGAGCGTTTCCTCGCTCGCGAGCAGGCCGAACGCGATCGCGAGATCGCGCTCGCCGCCAAGACGCGCGAGCTTGAAATCGCGGAAACGCAGCGTCTCGGCAGCACGGCGGAGCGCGAGAAAGCCGAGCACACGGCCGAATCCGTGCGCGTGGTGGCGGATGCTGAACGCGCCCGTCAGGTCGAACTCATCGCCGCGGCGAAAGAGGCCGAGACGCGCCGCATCGACGAGGAAAGCAAGGCGCAGGTCATGCGCATGCACACCGTCACCCAATCGGAGGCGCGCAAAGCCGCCGCCCAGCTCGAAGCGGAGGCGACGTTGACCCGTGCCCGTGCCACCACCGAGGCGCAGAAGATCGGCGCCGAGGGCATCGAGCGCGAGGCGGGGGCAAAAGGGCGTGCCGAAATGGAGGTCGAGCAACTTCGCATCGCCAACTCGCAGCGTCAGCTCGAAGCCGACGCGGTCGGCCTCGAAGCGAAGGCCGAAGCACTCAAGAAATACAACGAGGCGGCGACGTTCCTCGAGCTTGCCCGGCTGCGGATCGAGGCCGAGCGCGACGTTCACATCGACCAGGCCAAGGCCATGGGCAGTGCCCTGTCGCAAGCGCAAATCCGCATGTATGGCGGCGGCGGCGACAACACGATGGACACCATCCGCGGGCTGTTCACGCAGGGCTTCGGCATCGGCGAGGTGATCGAAGGCTTGGCGCAATCGCTGCCCGAGGGGCTTCGCCAGCGGCTGAGTGCGAATGGCATCCAGGGTTTGCTCGGACGGCCGTATAATGGCGGCTCCCTGAAGCAAACCTACGAGCATCTCAACGCGCTTGTACAAGAGCATCTGCGCACCAAAAAGGCGCGAGAGGTTCCGTTTCCGGAAGCGTTGACGCGGCTCGGGGAGCACGCCGGCGAGAACGAGGATTTGCGCCGAGCGGTCAAGGTGCTGTCCGAGTTCAATCAGGAAGGCGCGCTCGATAATGTTCCCTTCGACTCGGTGTGGAACATGATCAATGCCGTCGCGAAGTCGGCGGGCTAAATCGGCCGGACAATGAGCGAGTTCGACGTCGTACTCGAACACGTTTCAAAGACATATCGGGGCGGAGCTCGAGCGGTCATCGATTTCAGCGCCGAACTAAAGCACGGCGAATTCGTCGCCATGCTCGGACCGTCCGGCTGCGGCAAGACGACGACCTTGCGCATGATCGGCGGTCTTGAAGAGGCGACTGAAGGCAAGATCTTCATCGCCGGGAAGGACGTCACCGACCTACCGCCGGCGCTGCGCGATACCTCGATGATGTTTCAGAGCTTCGCTCTGTTTCCTCATCGCACGGTTTTCCAGAACGTTGAATTCAGCCTGAAGATGAAGGGCATGGAAAAGAGCGCGCGCGACCGGCGCGTCTGGGAAATGCTCGGGATGGTGGGGCTTTCGGGTTTCGCCACCCGACGGCCAAGCGACCTGTCGGGCGGTCAGCAGCAGCGCGTCGCCTTGGCGCGCGCTTTGATCAGCCGGCCTACCGTTCTGCTGCTCGACGAGCCGCTCGGATCGCTCGACTTCAACCTGCGCCAGGCGATGATGATCGAACTGAAAAAGGTGCAACGTGAACTGAACATCACCTTCGTCATGGTCACGCATTCGCAGCAAGAAGCGCTGTCGCTCGCTGACAAGGTCATCGTCATGAGCGACGCCGTCATCCAGCAGATCGGTACGTCGCGCGAGGTGCACGAGAATCCGCGGACAAAATTCGTGGCGGAGTTTATCGGCAACAATAATCTGTTCCAAGGCCGCATCCGGTCGCGTAGCGGCTCGATCGTGTTCGTCGATTCGCTTGGTCAATTGCTATATGTCAAGGTTCCTGCAAGCATCAAACACGTGCCGATCGGCAAGGACGTGTGGTTCTCGGTCCGCGCCGACTTGATGAATACGGGCGACAAGCAGGACATGGCCAACCGCATCGAAGGAAAGTACATCGCTAGCGAGTTTCTCGGTTCGCTCGAGACCGATGTATTCGAAGTGGCTCCCGGGCAATATGTCCATGTCGAACAGCATCGGCACGCACAGGATCACGTCTACAAGATGGGCGACCGCGAAACGCTGTGCTGGCATGCCGAATCTGGAGTTTTGCTCGAGAATTCACGCCGGCCCGATGATGTCGAGGCGGTGTGAGATCGGCGTAAGGGAGTTCAAGAGATGGACACCATTCCTGTCATCGATATCGCTCCCTTCCTGGATGGCACCGCGAAAGGGCAAGCAGCGACAGCGCGCGCGGTCGATGATGCCTGCTCCACGCTCGGCTTTTTGATCATCGTCGGACATGGCGTACCCGACAGCCTGATTGATGACATGCGCAGGATCTCATTTGCCTATTTCGACCGGCCGCTGGAGGAAAAGATCAAGCTGCGCATGCCGCCGGACCGTTATCGCGGCTATATCTCGCTTGGAAGCGAGGCGCTGTCCTATTCGCTAGACGAAGAATCGCCGCCGGACTTCAAGGAGTCGTTTTCCATCGGGCCGGTCGACCCTCCCGATGACCCTTATCACCGCGCCGCCGCGCCCGGTAAGTTCTTCGCCCCCAATCTGTGGCCTGAACACCCGGCGGGCTTTCGGCCGGTCTGGGAGGCCTATTACCGTGAGATGGAACGTGTGGCGACGACGCTGATGCGCATCTTCGCCGTCGGCCTCGGCATGGACAAACATTTCTTCGACGACAAGGTCGATCGCCATATTACGAATTTCAGCGTGCTGCACTACCCTGAGCAGCCGAAACCGCCGCTGCCCGGCCAGTTGCGCGCCGGCGCCCATACCGATTACGGCAGCCTCACCATCCTGAAGCCGGATAACGCGCCGGGCGGTCTCCAGGTGCAGAAGGACGGCGCCTGGATTGACGTGCCGACGCTGACCGGAACCTTCATCGTCAACCTCGGTGACCTCATGGCCGAGTGGACCAACGATCGCTGGGTTTCGACGCTGCACCGTGTCATCAATCCCCCACGCGACAAGGCGCTGGGAAGCCGCCGGCTGTCGATGGCGTTTTTCCATCAGCCGAACTACGACGCGGTGATCGAATGTCTGCCGACCTGCTCCGGCGCTGAACGGCCGCCCCGCTACGGGCGGACCACGTCGGGCGAGCACGTCTGGATGAAGATCAACAAGCACCGGACGCCGGAACTTGCTCAGGCCAAGGCGTGAAGTCAGCCGCAACCGGAGGCGCGTGGCGCCGACGATGAGTACGAGGCTCGTGGCGTGCACCGACCTGCACGCAACCGGGTCAACCCGAAAATCGGCAACGTGCTAGGTGAGAAAGACCAATAGGCTGACTTAGTAAGGGGGTCCCCTTTTGTCCGCGGGCGGCTTTATCGTAGTGAATAAGGACTGATATCCGTCCAGCGGGCCAAGGACATCTTGGCCACTTAGTCCAGCGCGAACCAGACTTGATTTCTGACGTCTTTGCACCGAGTCGAAGGCCAGCCAGTCGGCACAACACCGGAGGAACGCAATGCCTGATGCGAGGATCAACGGTGTCCGAATCTGGTACAAGGAGACCGGCCAAGGAGAGCCTGTCATCCAAATCCATGGGTCCGGCTTCGGGCACTTCAATTTCGCCACTGCAACGCCGATCCTGTCACGGAACTTCCGCTGTATCGATTTCGATATGCGCGGTTACGGCGAGTCCGAGCGACCCTTCCAGCAATACAGCATGGAAGTTTGGGCGGACGACATCGCGGGACTGATGGACCATCTCGGTCTCCGTACCGCCCATATCCATGGCACCTCCATGGGAGGCATGGTGGCGCAGCAGTTCGCTGGCAAGTATCCGGAACGCACTCAGCGGTTGGTCATTAACTGCTCCGCCGCCAAGCTCGATTATGCCGGTGTTCTTACTTTTCGCGGCTGGATCGACATCGCCGAGCGGCTTGGCGTCGGGTCGCGAACGCTGGCAGAGCTTATCGCTATTCAAGCGCTATCCCGCCGCTTCCTGGACAGTTCTGAGGGACGGGGCGCCGTCGATATGATCCAGGAGATTTTGCAGAACAGCAATCGTACGGACGTTTTCAAGCTGGCCTGCCAAGCCATGATTGACATGGACCTGCGGCCTATGCTGCCAAAGATCACCGCGCCAACTCTCGTCATAGGCGGGGACGAGGACATCATGACGCCTTGGCAGCAGGCTGAGAGCGGTGCTGGCCAGGAATATCTTGCGCAACACATCAAAGGCGCAAAAAAATATGTGATTAAGGGGTCAGGTCATTCGACACTGTTCGACGGCACCGAGGAAAATTGCCGTGTGGTCGCGGCTTTCCTCAAAGAAGAGTTTTGACACAGCTGATGGGAGACAACCAATGATGGTCTAGGCTGGCTGCCCTTGGCTCTCGCGATTTAACGATGAAAAGGACTCATCTCAGACATTGGAGAACCGACGAGGTTATATTGTGCTGGCAATCCGCATAGCTGCGACGTAGTCGCTGGCGCGCACCAATCGCGTTAACGCAGCGGCGACTCTAGCCGATGCGCCTATCGCGGCGTTTTTTTGATAGATCGTTGCTTTGCCTGAGGCATGTTAGTTGCGATGCTGACGCAATATAATTTCGGCAATTCCGTTTGTTGCCAGAAGGTGCGGATTACGATCCCAACTATCTCAAACTCAATCCGAAGGGCGGCGTGCCGACATTGGTTCATGACGGCAAACCAGTGTCGAGTCCACCCCATCTACGAAGGTTGCACGATCTGATCTCCGAAACTGAGTTCTCGGAGATGAGAGCGCACGGTCCTAAGATTGCCGATGAGCTTGCCGGCATTATCGCTGAGGTGCGACGCAATTCGCTTGCGGTTATGCGCTGATCTTGTGCATTGGACGGGCCGTTTGACTGCCCCCGGTTCTGCTGTATCATTACCAAACAAACGCGACACACAAGAGGCTTGGCCGGCCCGCCGCACGAGGCTTCAATGCCCGTTAAGCCAATTCGTTATTCAAACAGAGGGAGACGCTCATGGCGTACGAATGCGCAGGACGCGTTCGGCACGACAAGTGGTCGCGCCGATCATTCATGCAGGCGACGGTGGCCGGTGTCGCAACCGGTGTTATGGCGAGTACCCTTCCGCGACGGGCGGCAGCGGCAGACGGATTGCGAAGCATCGGACTTGGCGTCAGCGAGATCAACGAGATCCAAGACAAGGCGACGAAGGATCTGGGTTTCCCAGTTGCCGGTCAGGCGATGGGTTACGGCGAAGCGCTTACTAAGTTGCTGAATCAGAACGACCAGTACGAGATCGGTGAGTGGTACTACCACGACCTGGCCTTGTTGAGCCCAGCCAAGGCGTTTCAGCCCATCGACACACAGCGGATCAAGGACTGGGACAAGGTCACCAATCTCACGAAGACTGGAAAGCTGACGCCGGACGCGAATGTCGGGCAAGGCGCGGCGCCATACAAGTCGATGTGGTGCGACGAAAGGGGCGCCAAAGTGCAAGGGCCTTCCCGCTACGTCATCATGGTTCCCGCATGGCACAATGCTGATTCGATGGGTTACAACCCCAAAGCGACAGGCCGCCCTATCGAAAGCTGGAGCGAACTGCTCAACAAAGAGTGGAAGGGCAAGGTAGCGCTGCTCAACGTGCCGTCCATTGGCACGATGGATTCTGCACTGGCGATCGAGGCTCTTGGGCTGAAGAAATTCGGCGACAAGGGCAACATGACCAGGGCCGAAATCGATTTTCTCATCGACTATCTGATCCCGCTCAAGAAGGCCGGTCACTTCCGCGCCTTTTGGGAGAATTTTGGCCAATCGGTCAACCTGATGGTCAACGGTGAAGTGGTGCTGGAGAGTATGTGGTCACCGGCCGTTGCCGCCATCCAAGCGGAGGGCGTGCCCTGCATCTATGCCTTCCCGAAGGAAGGCATGCGCGGTTGGCACGGCGGTCTCTCAATCTCGGCCAGGGTCAAGGGCAAGCAGCTCGATCAAGCGTACGAGTACATCAATTGGTGGCTCGATGGCTGGCCGGCGGCGTTCGTGGCGCGTCAGGGCTACTACCACTCTATTCCTGATAACGCGAAGAAGTACCTCGAACCTGCCGAGTGGGAATATTGGTACGAGGGCAAGCCGGCGGCGAAAGATCTGCCCGATCCGTTCGGTACTATCATCATCAAAAAGGGTGACGTTCGAACAGGCGGCTCTTACTGGAACCGTTATTCCAAGATTGCCGTTTGGAACTCGCTGATGGACGAGAACGACTACCTGACGAAGCGGTGGACAGAATTTCTCAACGCCTGAAGTTGGGACATTAGCCCCCGCAAGATGCGCCGCAGCCCGCGGAAGATGCGCTGCCGGCCTCATGCCGGCGGCGTCTACATGTTTCTGATTGCACCTCGTCTGCGCGTCGTTGAAACCTACCTAGTAAGCAAATTACGGGAGGAACGGAATGTCTGACGCAAGGGTCAACGGCGTTCGTACCTGTACGAAGAGGCCGGCGAGGGGACCCCGTTTGCAGATACAAGATGCTGGCTTCGGTAACGGAGTTTCTCAACGCCTGATGTTGGGACATTCGCTCCAGCAAGCTTCCGCTGCATCAAATTCGACATGCGGAGCTAGCCATTCGAAAGAACCTTCCAGCGCATGAAGGTTTGAGCCGAGGACGTTGCAGGTCTGATGAACTATCTCGGTGACCGCACCCTACAAATCCGTCGCACTCAATGGGCGGTATGGTGGACTAGCAACTACATTTCGCGACCGGCTCGACATAGCCGAGCATGCCAGCCGCAGGCGAATTACAGATTGCTGAAAACTGCGCCCAAGTGCGGATGGCGGCACGGTCCAGGTTTTGCTTAATCGACGGTGATCGGCTCACCCTGGCTCGGACCGACGGCCGCTCCAGCGCGAATGCACAGCTATGTGAGCGGGTGTGTCTCGCGCCACAGAGCGTTCGCCACCTCGACTGGCTCAACGCCGACCTTTGCCCACCATGCTGCTTCGTCGCCCGATCGATGAACTTCGCGGTGATGTCCACGGCACAGGGGGACCGTAAACTCATCACTCACCTTTCGTCCGAGGGCTCGGCTTTGTGCAAATCGGAGGTGGTGAGGATCGGCCGGACGCCGGCCGCAAATCAGACAAGGATGTCCTGCGACGAATTTAACATGCTCTCGATCGCGGGCCCGACGCGGCTCAGGATGGGCAGGACCGCTTTTTTCGATCATATCGATAGTGGAAGTTCCGGTTGACTCCGGTCCCTTCCGCTTAAGCGACGTTGCGTGCTTGCGCATTGATCCAGAGGATAATGGCGGCGCATTGTCGGCTTCAGGTTCTAGCTCTGCCAACCTCGCCTGGAACGCATTCTCCAACTGCCGGGCGTCTGCGACGTTCAACGAGTTCTTAGCTGGAAGAACACGACGGGCCCAAATAGCGGCTGCATCAGTCGAGTGAACCCGTTTAACGTCATTTATGAGCTGGTCACGCAACACAGCTGACAATTGGCCTTTGAGGCCTGCATTGGCAGAATTAACGTCCTCTTTTGCGGCGCGATCAGCCGCGATCTTCCGTCCGAAATATTTTCGGCCGCCGGTCGGTCGGGTTCCCGAGTTCAGCAATAGCCTCTCGGCCACGGCCTCCGCCGGCGCGGGTGCGTTGATATCAGGAGCATCGAGATCGTCTTCGCCTGCAATGCCAACCAATGCGAAAAGAGCGTAGCGCCGGGCATAAGTGAGCGCCGCTCCCATTCGTTTGGGGCTTGCCACGTCTTCAAGTGAGCAAACCGGCCAATCCGAGGAGATCCATTCTCCGGACGAATGGGCCAGTGTGGTCGTAACGTTGACCAATCCGACTGCATGGTCGATCGCGGTTGCCTGCACAGTAGCGATCTCATGTCGGCCCAAGGTCTTGCGTACAATGTCGAGTCCGCTGGAGAGCGGTGCGTACCGAAAGATCTGCTGAGCCGCAACTTTACCGTCCGCCGGCATCGTAGCGACCATTGACTTTTCCGGATTGACCAGCTCGACCTCCGCCTTGGCAAGCGCAGCCGCTAAGTTGCCAATCGAGCTACTCGACTGTTGCATGGTCATCTTCAGCTTTGAGGAGTTCGAATGCGATGGCGCCGGATTTCGACCGTTTGGCGCG
>Ga0075029_100002618_pt1 | contig 10190 bp, 10 predicted proteins | sample LitLauG_LLR_2013_FD_71391 | JGI IMG/M metagenome (GOLD analysis project Ga0075029, IMG submission 71391) | Freshwater sediment microbial communities from North America - Little Laurel Run_MetaG_LLR_2013 | ecosystem: Environmental > Aquatic > Freshwater > Creek > Sediment | place: USA...
CCCTCCGCCGATGAGAAAACAGGCACCAAAACCACCGATGTGCAGAAAGCCGCGTCGCGCACGTTTTATCCGCTGACGTTCCCCTTGACCGTCGGCCCGGGGACGATCTCAGCGGCGATCACCATCGGCGCGAGTTTGAAAGAACCCGGCGGCGTGCTCTGGCAGCGCGTGCTGGCGAGCTTGGTGGGCCTGACCGCCGTCGCGTTCACGGTTTATTTAAGCGTTCGCTTCGCCGCGCGGCTGATCGAATTTCTGGGCGCGGCGGGAACCGTGGTGATGCTGCGCCTTTCGGCGTTCATTCTGATGTGCGTGGGCGTGCAGATTGTGACCAACGCGGTGATCGCCGTGGTCCAAAGTATCCGGTAATGCGACAATAGAGTTGCTTGGTTAAATACGGTTACTACTACGCGGCAGTGCTGATCGCGGGAGCGCTGGCGGTGACGTTTCTGGCGTCCTGGCCATGGGCCTTGCCTTTCTACATTCTGGCGGCGTTTTGTTTGTACTTTTTCCGCGATCCGGAGCGCGAGATTCCCACGGGTCCGGTGGCGGTTTCCCCGGCCGACGGCAAAGTGGTGGTGATTACGCCCGAAAACGGCGGCACGCGCGTGAGCATTTTCCTGAACGTCTTCGACGTGCATGTGAACCGCACGCCTATCCCCGGCCGCGTCACCAACGTCCGCTATCAGGAAGGCCAGTTCCTTGTCGCGAGCAAAGAGGCTGCCAGTCATTCGAACGAGCAGAACATCATCACGGTGGAAGGGCCTCTGGGACGGGTCGAATTCAAGCAGATCGCGGGGCTGATCGCGCGCCGCATCATCTGTTACGTCAAGCCGGGCGACACGGTAGCGGCAGGCGAGCGCGTCGGGTTGATCAAGTTCGGCTCGCGCGTCGATATTCAGTTTGAGCCGGGTTGGGAGATCGCGGTGCGCGTGGGCGAGCGCGTCTCGGCCGGCTCCAGCGTGATTGCGAGGAAGAAGTGAACCTGCGGGAACGGCTGGTCGATCCGAATTCTCCGGAAAGGCGTCCGCGTCGCGCGGCGTATGCGCTGCCCACGCTGTTCACGGCGGGCAACGTGTTTTTTGGATTTTACGCGCTGATCGAAATCTTGCAGGGTGCGATGCAATTTGTGCAGGGTGCGGGCGCGGCGAATCAACACCTGGTGAAGGCGTCGCTGGCGATCGGACTGGCGGTATTTCTGGACGGCCTCGACGGACGCATCGCGCGCATGACCAATACGGTGAGCGATTTCGGCCGCGAGATGGACTCCCTGGCGGACGTCATCGCCTTCGGCATCGCTCCTGCGGCGCTGGCGTTTGTGTGGGGCGTGCAGTTCGTCGAGCGGGTGGGCATGCCCGCGAAATTTTTCGAGCAGTTGGACGCGGCGGGCTACTTCTTTGCGTTCCTGTTCCTCCTATGCGGCGCGATGCGTCTGGCGCGCTTCAATATTCAAAAGAATCCGGTGCCGAAAAATCCAGGCCGTCCGGACCGGAAATATTTTGTCGGCCTGGCGATTCCATCGGGCGCAGCGGTGGTGGCCAGCGTCGTTTTCGCCTGCGATGGAGTGCCGTTGAAATCGTGGACGTGGTCGGCGGCGTGGCTGGCGCTGCTCGCTCTGCTGTCGTTTCTGATGGTCAGCACATGGCGCTACCCCAGCTTCAAGGACCTCAGCCTGATGCGTCCGCGCTCGCCCCTCACCCTGGTTTTCATCGGCAGCCTGATTTTCCTGGTCTGGCGCTTTCCGCAGGTCATGCTGCTGACTGTGTCCTGGGTGTACATGTTGAGCGGCATCTTCACCCGCGTAGGAGGCGCCGTCCGCCGTCGCCTCAAGCCCGCACCGCCCGAACCGGAGCATCAAGTTGGCTGAACCGTTTCTCGTACGACCCCTGGTTGCCGTCGTTGGCGGCGATACGCTGCTCGCGCGCGAACTGCGCGAATTGCTGGCCGAAACAAAACCCTCGCCGCGCGTGGAACTCGTCTCCGGCATAGGCGAGCTGGTTTCCGATGACGAGGCCGAAGCGGTCACCATGGTTCCTTTGGTCAAGGAAAGCTTTGCCGGATCGGCCGTGGCCTTCTTAGCCGGATCGCCCGCATCCAGCCGCAAGGCTCTGAAGACGGTGCCGAAAAACACCGTCATCGTCGACCTGACCTCGGCCTTGGAAGAGCAGCCGACCGCGCGTCTGCGCGCGCCATCGGTGGAAGCGGAGGCTGCGAACCTGCCCGGCACCATTCAGGTGATCGCGCATCCGGCGGCCATCGCCATCGCGATGTTTTTGACGCGAGTGGCCGAGTGCGGTACGGTGCGGCGCAGCGTGATTCACGTCTTTGAGCCCGCCAGCGAGCGCGGCCAAAAAGGTCTGGACGAGTTGCAGCAGCAGAACGTCGCCGTGCTGTCGTTCCAGAAGCTGAAGACCGACGTGTTCGACACGCAGCTCGCCTTTGCGATGCTGGCACGCTATGGGGAAGAAGCCGACGAGCCACTGGAAGGCGTGGAAAAGCGCGTCGAGCGGCATCTGGCGTCGCTGCTGGCGGGACATGCGGCCATCCCGATGCCTTCCCTGCGGCTGATTCAGGCTCCGGTTTTTCACGGGCACAGTTTTTCGGCGTGGGTGGAGTTCGAGGAAAACCCCGGCGTCGTGGCGTTGCAAGCCTCACTCGATGGCGAAGGGATCGACGTGCGTGCGGACGATCCTCCATCAAATGTCGCCGTCGCGGGGCAGAACGGCCTGAGCGTGGGCGCGATTTCGGTGGACGCGAATCATCCGCGGGCCTGCTGGTTCTGGATGGCGTCCGACAATTTCCGGTTGGCCGCGGCGAACGCGGTCGCGGTGATGAAGGAATTTGTATGAGGCTGGCCGGTTTCGCCCTCGCGCTGGCGCTTTGTTCCTGCGGCTATCACACTGCGGGCCATGCCGACCTGATGCCGAAGACGATCCAGAGCGTGTGCGTCCCGGCGTTCAAGAACAACACGTCACGCTACAAGCTGACCGAGAGGCTGGCCGAAGCCGTCACCAAGGAATTTATCGCGCGCACCAAGTATCACATCAGCTCCGACACCGATACCTGCGACGCCATTCTGCGCGGCCAGGTGATCAATTACCTGGCCAATCAGACCACGGTGGACCCCACCACGGGCCGCGCCACGGCAGCCGATATTCACCTGATCCTGAGTGTGACGTTCACAGAGCGCACCACCGGCCAGGTGCTCTATAGCAATCCGAATTTCGTGATGAACGAGCGGTATCAAATCTCCACCGACCCGATCGCGTATTTTGAAGAAAGCGATGCGGGCCTGAATCGCGTGGCGACGCAGGCCGCGCGCCAGATCGTGGCGGCGATTCTCAATAAGTTTTAGCCATGACCCCGGACCAATTCCTCGACCGGCTGAAGAAAAGCGGACCCGCTCCGGCGTACCTGTTCCTTGGCCAGGAGGCGTATCAGCGCGAACGCTGCCGCCGCGCCCTGATCGAGGCCGTGCTGCCGCGCGAAGATCGGGAGCAGGGGCTGACGCGCCACGATCTGGACGAGATTCCTCTGGCTGCTGTATTGGATGACGCACGCAGCATGTCCCTATTCGCGGCCAAGCGCGTCATTTGGATTTCGGGCGCAGAAGCAGTGTTGCCGCGCGGGCGGGCGAAGTCGGACGATGACGAAGAGGACGGCAGAGGCGGCGACGCGGCCGAGCTTGCCGCCTATCTGAAAGACCCCACGCCCGAAACCACCATCGTCATCGAAGCCAGCCGCTACGATTTCGAGGGCGAGGACAAGGCTCGCGTCGAGCGCGTGCAGAAATACTTCGCCTGCGTGCCGATGCAAGTGGAATTTCGCGCCTTCGATCCAGCGGAGGCTCGGGCGCTGGCGCAAGGGCTGGCGAAGAAGGCTCAGTTGCAGTTGGGCTTGGGCGAACTGGCGCTGTTACTCGAAGCCACCGGCGGCGACGCGTCGCGCCTGGCGGTCGAGATCGAAAAATTGTCGCTGTTTGCCGGCACGGCGCGTAAGGTGACAGCCGAGGACATCGCGCAGATGGTCCCCGATGCGCAGCAAACCACCGTGTTCGCGCTCGTTTCGGCGCTCGGCCGCGGCGACCGCACACGGGCATTGGAGATTCTGGACACGCTGGCGCGCGAGGGCGAATACATGCCCCTGGCGCTGACGTTCCTCGCTACACAGTTCCGCATGGCGCTGGCTGCGCGCGAGGCAGGGATGCGCAGCGCGGGCCAGATTCAGGCGCATTTCAATAAAATCGGCGCCAGGATTTGGCCGGAGCGCGCTCGCCAGATTGAACAAACAGTGGGGGCATTTCCGAAAGCCCGCCTGGAAAAGGCCGTTGTGAAGCTCTTCGAGGCAGACTACGCCCTCCGCGATGCGCGTCCAGATGACCGCATCGTAATGGAAGAAATGATTATTGCTCTGACGAGCGCGCAGCCCGGTCCGTAAGGACAGGACAACCGAATTAAGCAGCCAGTTTGCGCAGGCGCAGCGTGATGCGGCTCTTATAGCGCGCCGCCGTGTTCTTCTTGATGATGCCCCATTTGGCGGAACGGTCAATCAAGGAGAACGTCTTGGGCACGATCGCCGTGGCCGCTTTCGCGTCCTTGGCTTCAATCAGCCGGCGAAGTGAACGAATCTGGTGGCGCAACCGTGATTTGCGAATGCGGTTGACTTCCGTTCGCCCCTCGGTGATGCGCACACGCTTCTGGGAAGAAACTGTGTTTGCCATCTAATTGATCATGATACCGTGCGGCGGGCCGCTGGGTCAAACTGAGCTAGAATCGCCGGAGAACTGGCGTAATGATTCATGACGAAACAAATCTTCGGCATCATCCTGGCTGCGGGCGCCGTTTTCGCCGCCGATCCCACCCCTCTGAACCTGAAACCGGGCCTTTGGGAAACCACCAGCGTAACCGAGCGCAGCGGCATAGCGATGCCCAATATCCCTCCGGAGACGCTGGCGAAGATGCCGCCCGAGCAGAGGGCTCGTATTGAGGCCATGGCGGGAGGCAAGCCGGTGACGAACACCAGCCAGTCCTGCCGCACCGACAAGGATCTGAGGCCGTTCACGGATTCGCGCTCGAATCAGTCGTGCAAGATGACTTACCTCACCTCGACGCCGAGCAAGCAGGAGATGAGGATGGACTGCAACATGGGCGGCACTCCCGCAACGGGAACGGTCACCATCGAAGCGAAGGATTCCGAGCATGTTGCCGGGCAGGTGGTCCTGCACGCGACCGCCAACGGCCGCCCGATGGATACGAAAATCACCATCAACGCCAAATGGCTAAGCTCGGATTGCGGCACCGTGAAGCCGGCGTCGGATAAGTAGGGGCAGCGGTGACAAACCGCTATGTCCACGCGGCGCACGGCGTATTACGTCGCACAGGCGCTGCGGCTGCCTTGGAACACAGTGGTCAGTCCCCGCTCCACGCACGGCCGGCGATTAGCCAGAGCGCGATGGGCAGGATCATGATTGCGCCGGTGGCGGCGGCCACCGTCTGGACGCCGACGCCTGCATCAACTGCGCGGCCGGCGGAGTAGCTGGAGATCGACATCGCCAGCATACTAAGGGCGAATTCGGCGGAAAAGACCCGGCCGCGGAACCGGTCCTCGGTTTGCATTTGCAGAAACGTGGCGGAGGCGGTCCAGCAGGCCGATCCCCCCGCGTGCGCCAGCACCAGCGAAAACACCGCCATCCACATGGATCCAGCCGCGCCGAGGGCGACGTAGCCCGCGCCGATCATCAGGAATCCGGCCAGGATGGTCCAGCGCAGGCGGGCTCGATTGACAGCCGCGAAGTTGCCGCCCAAAAACGAGCCGAGAATCGCTCCCACGCCTCGCGAGGCGAGGAGAATGCTCATGCCCAGTTCGCCCGATTCGCGCACGCGGAAGACGCGCTCGCCCAGCACCGGCAGAATTACCCAGTTCGATCCCGCGAGACCGATACCCGCCTTGACGAACATCGCCGAAAAGAGCTTCGGATCGCGACGGACATAGCGTAGGCCTTCGGCGATGGGCGTAAAGTCGATCAGATCGCGAAATTTCAATGGAGGCAGGTTTTCGGCGTGCGGTTCGGCGAACTTCATCGCGCGGATCAGCAACGCGGAGACAACGAAGGACAGCGAATCGGCGATGAACACCGTGTGGCGTCCGAAGCTGACCAGCACCAGTCCGCCGAGCGCGGCTCCCAGCGCGAAATTCACCGACCACGTGGCGGACGACAGCGCATTGGCCGCCGGAATGTCATCTTCTTTCGCGATGTTCGGAATCACGGCGCTATGCGCGGGCTCAAACATCGCCCAACACACGGTTTCCAGAAACAGCAGCACATACAATAACGGCAGCATGCCGCGCGTACGCACGAACATCATGCATAGAACAATAACCGCGCGAGCCCAATCGGCGGCGATCATGACTTTACGGCGGCTGATGCGATCGTTAATCAGGCCCGCTGTGGGCGCGATGAACGTCTGCGGCAGCACCTGCATCAGAAACGCCAGTGCCACCATCTGCGCGCTGCCGGTGAGTTCCAGAAGAAAACTAAAAATGGCGACCGAGTAAAACCAGTCGCCTAACTCGCTGACGATCTGGGCGGTCCACAGCAGGCGAAAATTGCGGTTGCCGCGCAGGATTCGCCAATAGGATGCAAAGGTCATCTTGGTAAACGCGCTTGAAACCCCGCGCACCTACTCGCAGCCCCCTGCGTCAGCCGGGGGATTCGTCGCCATTTGCCCGCATGCGTGACGCATGGCCGATCCGCAGCCGCTTCCCCTGCCTTACGCCAGGGGTTATAACCCCGCGCGTCAGTGCGGGGAAGCTGCGTGTCGCGAGGCCGGCGACGTTGCTCGCGCATCTCGCTACTCGACGTCGATCTGGCGGCGGGGTGGACCCGTACGCTCGGCAGTGGGAGGCATCAGTACCGACACGCCAGCCGTGTACAGCCCCATGGCTCGTTTCACCGTGTGAACTGTGTCGTTGGCGACGGGCGTCACCTTCTCTTCTCCATCGGCGAGGACGCGCGCGATGTAGCCTGTTTCCGCCACGATCTCCTGATAGCGCTTCTGAATCGGCTCCAGCGCGGCGACGACGGCCTCCGCCACGGTCTTCTTCAAATCCCCATAGCGCATGCCCGTGAACTGGGCCTTCAGCGCGTCGTCCGTGCATTCGGTGAACGCCTGATAAATCGAGAGCAGGTTTTTCACGCCCGCTCCGGCGGTTTCGAAATCGACGGCGGGTGCGGAATCGGTCGTCGCGCGCATGATTTTCTTGCGGATGGTCGCCGGAGGGTCCAGCAGGCTGATGGCGTGGCCGCTTCCGGTGGCGGACTTGCTCATCTTTTTATCCGGCTCGTCCAGGCCCATGATGCGCGCGCCGACCGTCGGCAGCTTGGTCTGCGGCACGGTGAACGTTTCGCCGTAGAGCGAATTGAAGCGCTGCGCGATGTCGCGCGTCAGCTCCAGATGCTGCGATTGATCGTCGCCCACCGGCACGATCGCCGCTTGATAGAGCAAAATGTCGGCGGCCATCAGGACCGGATACTGCATCAGGCCGGAGCCAATGGACTCCTGCGCCTCCGCTTTAGCCTTGAACTGCGTCATGCGCTCCAGCCAGCCAACCGGCGTAACGCAGGTCAGCATCCAGGAAAGCTCGGCGTGCGCCGGGACTGACGATTGCACGATCAGCGCGGAATGCGTGGGGTCGATACCGATGGCGAGCAGCATGCCGGCCAGCTCTTCAATCTTCGCGCGCAGCTCGGCTGGATCCTGATACACCGTGATGGCGTGCAGGTCCACGATGCAGTAGATGCTATCGTAGTCATACTGGATCTTGGCCCAGTTCTTCAGCGCGCCAAGATAATTGCCGATGTGCGGACTGCCCGTAGGCTGGATGCCGGATAAAACGCGTGGTCTCATGTAGAAATTGGGGGAAACTACCATCGTAAACGAAGTAACCATCGAAAAGTGGGTTTATGGCGGCGAAGCCATGGCCCGCATCGACGGACGCGTGGTCTTCGCGCCGTTTGTATTGCCCGGCGAAGTGGTCAAGATCGATGCCAAAGAGGGCGATATGCACGCGCGGCTGGACTCCATCGTCGCGCCCTCCGCGGCGCGCGTCGCGCCAGTGTGTCCTTTATTTGAACGCTGCGGAGGCTGCCAGTATCAGCACGCGCCGTACGAATTTCAGCTCGCGCGCAAGGTGGAAATTCTGCGCGAGCAACTCCGCCGCGTGGGCAAGATCGCCTGGGAAGGCGAAATCGCCACCATCCGTGGACCCGAGCTCGGCTACCGCAATCGCGCCCAGTTTCATTTGGACAACGGCAAAATCGGCTACCTCGCCGCCGGATCGCACGACCTGGTTCCAGTGGACGGAGAGTGCCCCATTTCTTCTCCGCGCCTGAACCAAGCGCTGGCCGAAATGCGGGAGCGCATGAAGGACAAGCGCTTCCCGAACTTCGTCCACGCGCTGGAGCTATTCACCGACGAAACCAGCTTGCAGGTGAACGTGATTGAGACGGAGCGTCCGGTGGCGCAAATTTTTTATCAATGGTGCGGATCGACTCTGGCGCTGGATTATACGACGGCGCATGGCAAGTTTCGCGTGAGCCCGCGGTCGTTTTTCCAAGTCAACCGTTTCCTGATCGACGCGCTGATCGACACGGCCGTGGGCGATGCGGAAGGCGCGACGGCGCTCGATCTTTACGCCGGTGTCGGCCTGTTCGCCCTGCCTTTGGCGAAGAAATTCGCAAAAGTCTGGGCGGTGGAGGGAGGCGTCACCGCGGCGCGCGACCTGGAGGCGAACGCCAAGGCTGCCGGCCTCGCGGTCCGTGCGATCCAGGCGCGGGTAGAAGAGCATCTGGAGCGCGTGACAGCTACGCCCGATTACGTCGTGGCCGATCCGCCGCGCGCGGGGCTGGGCAAGGCGGTGGTGGGGCATCTGGAACGGCTGAAACCGGCCAAGTTGACCATCGTTTCCTGCGACCCGGCGACGCTGGCGCGGGACGTGGCGGCGCTGAAAAGCTACGCCATCGAAAAAATCACCTTAGTGGACCTTTTTCCGCAGACATATCATATGGAAACGGTAGTGCAGATGAGCCGGCGCTAGAGGTAAACTAGGGGCGGCTCTATGCTTACCGGCACCAGTTTGTCCACGATTACCTTAACCGATATGTCCTTGGATCACAGCGAACTCCCCACCAGGCTCGGACGCGACGAACGGATCCAGGCGTTCCGCTTGATGTATCTTTCGCGCCGCATTGACGACCGCGAAATCCTGCTGAAGCGGCAAAACAAGATATTTTTCCAGATCAGCGGCGCGGGGCATGAGGCCATCGGCGTCGCGGCGGGGCTCGCGATGCGCCCCGGCCACGACTGGTTTTACACCTATTATCGTGACCGCGGGCTGTCCCTCGCGTTGGGCGTCACCTCCGAAGAAATGCTGGAGCAGTCCGTTGGCGCGGGAGCCGATCCGGCGTCGGGTGGACGCCAGATGCCTTCGCACTGGGGCTCGGCAAAGCTAAATCTGGTGACGGCCTCGTCGCCCACCGGTACGCAGTTCGTGCAGGCCGCCGGATGCGCCGACGCGTGCCGCAAGCTCGATCCTCAATCGGACGCGATCACCCTGGTCACCACCGGCGACGGAGCCACCAGCGAGGGCGAATTCTGGGAAGCGATGAACATCTCGTGCATCGAGAAGCTGGCTATCATCTTTCTGGTGGAGGACAACGGCTACGCGATTTCCACTCCGGTGGAACGTCAGACGCCCGGCGGCGATGTCTCCAAGGTGGTCAGCGGGTTTCCGGGCTTGAAGATTTACAATTGCGACGGCACCGATTTTGACGAGAGCTTCGCGACGATGACCGAAGCCGTCGCCTATTGCCGCCGCGAGCAGTCTCCGGTATTCGTGCGTGCGACCTGTATTCGCCCCTATTCGCATTCGCTGTCAGACGACGAAAAAATGTATAAGACGGTGGCCGAGCGCGAGGAGGAAGCGCAGCGCGACCCCATCGTCACGTTTCCGCAGCGCCTGCTCGACGAAGGCATGATGGACCATCACGGCCTGCAACTGCTGACCCACGGCGTCGATCTGGAGATTCAGGAAGTAACCGACCGCGTGCTGAAAGCCGCGCCGCCGCCGGAAGGCTCCGCGCTGCGGCACCTGTATTCGGAGCGGGTCGATCCCACCTCGGCCGAGTTCGACGT
>Ga0075029_100002619_pt1 | contig 10189 bp, 10 predicted proteins | sample LitLauG_LLR_2013_FD_71391 | JGI IMG/M metagenome (GOLD analysis project Ga0075029, IMG submission 71391) | Freshwater sediment microbial communities from North America - Little Laurel Run_MetaG_LLR_2013 | ecosystem: Environmental > Aquatic > Freshwater > Creek > Sediment | place: USA...
CTCAATCGCCAGGTTGATCAGCCGATCGCTTTCCAATGGCTTGCCGCCGATGGCGTGCTTGAGCGTCAGGCCGTCGAGGAACTCCATGGCGATGAAGGCCTGGCCGCCGTGCTCGTCGATTTCGTAGATGGTGCAGATGTTCGGGTGATTCAGCGCCGAGGCTGCCTGCGCTTCGCGTTGAAAACGAGCCAGCGCCTGCGGGTCTTTGGCAACCTCGTCTGGCAGAAATTTCAAAGCCACAAAGCGGTGCAGCTTCAGGTCTTCCGCTTTATAGACCACGCCCATGCCGCCGCCGCCCAGCCGCTCGACGACCCGGTAGTGCGTGATAGTTTCCCCAATCATCTTTTTCGTGAGCTTTCCGCGCGCGCTGCTACACGCGTTCGATGGTAACTCTCTTCAGAACGACGTCTTTGCTCGGCCGGTCGTTTCGTCCCTTGGGAACTGCGGTGATCTTGTCGACCACGTCCTGGCCTTCGACCACTTCGCCAAAAATGGTGTGCTTGCCGGTAAGCCACGACGTCGGCGTCACGGTGATAAAGAATTGCGAGCCGTTGGTGTTCGGCCCGGCATTGGCCATCGCCAGCTTGCCCGGCTTGTCGAACTTGTGCGGCGAGCCTTTGGTCTCGTCTTCAAACTGATAACCCGGGCCGCCCATGCCGGTGCCTTGCGGATCTCCGCCCTGGATCATGAAATCTGGAATCACGCGGTGAAAAATGGTTCCGTCATAGAGGCGGTCTTTGGATTTCTTGCGCGTCGAGGGATGAGTCCACTCGCGCTGGCCTTCGGCGAGTTCAATAAAGTTGGCCACCGTTTTTGGCGCTTCCTTCTCAAACAGGCGGCAGACAATGGTTCCTTCACTGGTGTCGAAAGTCGCGTAAGTACCCGCAGGACGGCTCATGAGGCATGGTCTCCTTAATGGATTCGGCTCTTGATTCTAACAGTTGCACGACCGCGAAAATGGCGGCCTCGATGGGAATGCGTCTCCCCAGCTTCATTTACCAGGCCGCAGATATTGGAAGAAGAAGTCGCGGCTTTCAATGGCGAGCTGCTTGCGCGCCTCTGGAGTCTGGAAAGTGTGACCATCCTCCACCTTCAAAAACTTCACCGGAACTCCCGCCTGTTTCAGTTTGTCGGCCAGTGCCTGGGGCTGCGTCATCTTCACGTTGCTGTCTTGCGTGCCGTGAACGATAAGGAAAGGCGCCGACTTCTTTGACACATGAAATATCGGCGAGGCATCCCGCCAAACGTCTCCGCGATGAGCAAAGTCGCCGCCGAAAAAAGCCGCCAGAAACGCATCTCCCTCCGGATCACGGTCTGCCGTAAAGTCAGTTGGGCCGCTGACATCAACCACCGCTTGTACCTGGCTGGAATATTTGGCGAGCGCCGGGTCTGAATTGTCGCGGGTGGGTTCCATCCCGAGCAGAGCCGCCAGTTGCGCGCCCGCGGAGTGCCCGAAGGCCCCGATGTGATCACGATCGACGCCATATTGTGCCGCATTCGCACGAATCCACCGCACCGCGCGCTGCACGTCTTCGAGTTGCGCAGGCCATAGGTTCGCAGTCCCCTGCATAAGTCGATAGTCCACGGAGAACGCTACGAAGCCGGAGCGCGCCAGAAACGATGCCATGCCCGTCATCGTGCTCTTGTCGAAGCTGGTCCAGCCGCCACCATGGATGAGCACTACCGCCGGGCGCAAATCGGTGTGCTTGTCCGGCAGGTAAATATCCAACAGCAACGGATGGCCGTCCACCGTTCCATACGAAACATCCGGCTGGGCCGGGGATGGCGAACTCTCCTGCGCGGCCGCCGGGGCCTGAACCGGCGTTTGTGCCGCGACCACGGGGCTTGACCCCAGAGCGGCAGCCAGAAGTAAGAGCTTGAGTGTTTTCATAGGAGGCTCACCTCACACTAGCGCCCGGGTCGGGCAGTCCTGTGCGAACCGTCACGTTAGTTGGGATTGGCCGGCTTCTGTGTGCTCGCCACAGGACGCTTCATGGGCGTGTTAGCGGGCACTCGGGCAGGGCCGGTTCCGGTGATGGTGATATGCACAATCTTTACCGGCCGGAACGGGCGGTCATTGCCGTCGCGGCCCATGCCGGCGATCTGCTTCACCAGTTCCACACTGGCGTCGTCGCATTGGCCAAAAATTGTGTAGCCGCCGTTGAGGCTGGGGTAGGGAACTTCGGTGACAAAGAACTGTGAGCCGTTGGTGTCGGGCCCGGCGTTGGCGTAAGCCAGCCGTCCGGGACGGTCAAACAGCAGGTCGGGCGATGTTTCGTTCTTGAACTTGTATCCCCCATCGCCCTCGCCCGTTCCCGCCGGATCGCCGCCCTGAATCATGAACTGCGGAATCACGCGGTGAAAAATCGTTCCGTCATAGAGGGGCACGCCATGCTTGAGTTTGTGCGTGGTCGGGCTGGTCCAATCCCGGGTGCCGCGAGAGAGACCGATGAAGTTCGCTACACCGATCGGCGCCTTGTCGGGGAACAGCTCGCAGGTCAGTTTCCCGGCAGTCGTCTCGATCACGGCGGTGGGATGCGCCGGCGCCGTCGCAGGCTTGGCGGCAGTGCCGGTTGCCGCTTTGGGCGCGGGTTTCGCCGGTGCCCCCGCCTGCGGCCGGGCCACGCTGGTTGTGCCAACCAGCAAGAGAATGATGATTAAACGCTTCATGCTTGCGCTCCTCAGAAGAAATCGGATTTAGTTCAGCAAATCTACAAACGCAAGAACAAGTTCGTCTACGAAGCCCCGGCTATTTTGCCGCCTGCATCTCGCGGCTCACGCGCTCCACCTCGGCAAAAACCCGAAGCAGGTTTCCGCCGAGTATCTTCTTGATATCGCCGGCGCTATAACCGCGATCGAGCAGAGCCTGCGTGATCTTCGGCAAGTCGGCGGCGGAGTCGATTCCTTCCGGCGTGGCACCGCTGACGCCGTCGAAATCCGAGCCCAGGCCAACATGGTCGACGCCCGCAACTTTCGCGATGTGGTCAATATGGTCGATCAGAATGCTGAGGGGAGGCCGTGGAATCTTCGCCAACCACTCACGATTCAGGCGGTCGATATCGAGATAGGTCGCGGCCTTGCCGTCGGCCTTTCGCTGCTTGATCAGGTCTTCGATGGCCTTGTTCATTGCGTCTTTCTGCGCATCGGTCGCCTTGTGAAAGTTCTCATCCAGAAATGCGCTAAAGAAGTTGACCTGCACCACACCGCCGTTCTTGGCGACGGCGCGCAGCATGTCATCGGTCATGTTGCGCGGATGCGAATCCAGCGCCCGCGCGGAGGAGTGCGACGCGATCACTGGCGCTTTCGTGGTCGCGATCGCGTCCCAGAACGTCTTGTCGGCCACGTGAGAAATGTCGACCATCATGCCCAGGCGGTTCATCTCCAGCACGACCTGCTTGCCGAAATCGGTGAGCCCGTCGTGATGTTGAACCTTGGGGTCGTTGATGTCGCCCGAAGAATCTGCCCACTCATTCGTGTTCGACCACGATAGCGTCATGTAGCGAACACCCAGGCGGTAATAGTCCCGCAGCAGGTGCAGGTCAGCCTCGATGGAATGGCCGCCTTCAATGCCCATGCACGCCGCCAGTTTGTGTTCCTTGTGCGCGCGCTCGATGTCGGCGACAGAGAACGCCATCATCATGCGATCGGGATGCCGCGCCGCCTGCTCATAGACCGAATCGATGAGATCGAAGGTGTGCTGCGCGAAATGGCCCTGATTGGTTTGCGGCTCGACCCAGATGGAAAAAAACTCCGCGCCCAGGTTTCCCCGCTTCGCCTTGTCGAGACTGATGTGGCCGATGTCATTCGGATCGGTAGACCCGATGTCGAAGCCTTCGTCGAGAAAGCGTTGAGGAGTGTCGGCATGAGTGTCGACCACGATCGCCGAGTCGTGAATGGCCTGCGCCTTTGCCGACACGGGCGCGCCTGCGGCCGGCGGAGCGGTCTGAGCGCCCAGTCTCGGCGCCAGGCCCAGCGCCATAGCGAACAGCAGAACGTTTCTGAGACTCTCGCGGTTCATCGTCCCTCGCTTATTGATTTTGGAACTCACGATTGTAACCTGCCTCAAACCCGCAGCGCTTTAAGCCCCGCTTGGACACACGGATCGAGAGGAAGATCGGTGTTCACGATCGTCTTTGGATGAAGAATGGTTTCGAATCCATCGCGCACTCGCTCGAAAAGCTCCGCGTCGCGGTTTGCCGCGGGATGGCCGCTGGCCTCCTCCAGGCGCTTCCGGGCGGTTGATTCTTCGCAAACACATTCCAGGATTTTCCACGGCTGGTGCAGGGAAGCGGCGCGGCGCAGCACATTTTCAATCTGGTATCCGCGCGAAAACGGCCGGCCGTCGAGAAAGATGGTCCGCCCCCGGTCCGCCCTCAACAGCCATCCGGCAAGATCGAGCATCAGTTCCAGGCAGAAGTCGTCCTGCGCTGTGGAGTATTCGATTTCGCCGGCATGGAAAAGCGCGTGACGCACTTCATCTTTGGAGATGACGCGCCCGTCCAACTGTTCAGCCAGCGCCCGCGCCAGAGTCGTCTTGCCGGTGCCCGGTAGCCCCGCCATCAGCACAATCATGACGCGAACGAGTGTAAACGATGGAGTTGTTCCGGGACGCCTGCTCCCGCCTCGGGGCAGGGTTGTTTCCAGAAACGTTCTTGTCCAACAGTTGTCCGGGAAAGAATGCGACGAAGGGAATCGACGCTATTTCGTGCCGCTGGCCGCGGCCTGCAACTCGGGGCGTTCCAGCGGGACGATGTCTTGCGTCTCGCGCCACTCGCCGTAGCGGCCGGAGACCATGATGTGGAAGCACCAGTGGCGGCGCTCTTCTTCCGGCTCCACAAGGCCGAGCGCCTTCATGTAGAAGAGGTAGTGTTCCATCCAGCGCACCTGATCGCGCGTCATGCCGCGGCGTTGCAGGTCCACCGTCAGCCCGGCCAGGTGGGAAGAAGCTGTTTCGCCTTCGGCCGGTGCAGCATTGCGATTGTGCCGCCGCAATTTTTTCTGTACCTTCACCGTCCGCACCGCCGAGTTGAGCTGAATCTGCTCGTGGAAGCGGTTGTAGTAGGCCTGACTGAGGTCATCGACAAAGTCGCGCGTCCAGGGCCGGCAGTAGCGGCGGGAAGGATCGAGAGAGTGTTCGATTTTGAGGGCGTCGTTGGGTTCGATCGGGACCAGGTCGCCGTGTTCCTTCAGCGCTTCCAGTTCGGCGTCGTCCTGGATCCGCGGCAGGTCCATGCGGTCGATCTCCGCATTCTGCAGCAGCAGCGACTCATGCGAAGGCCGGAACATCGGGTTCCAGCGCATCCAGTGGTAGCGGCGATGGCGGACCGAGCGATAGCCGGCCGGATGGGCAGACCGGTGCAGGGTTGCAGGGGTGGCCGCAAAAACCGTCGAGCGGGCCAGGCCCAGCAGCGCAATCGTGACGAAGATTTGGCGCGTGAATCTCAAGTGATCGTTTTACTGTCTTCAGACCGCCACACAAACTGTGACGGTTAGTCTACGCCTGCCTGTCAAGGCACCCAAGCAAAATCGGGAACGAATTCCATTACCGTGGTGACATCACGAAGGGCACAGGGCTCAACCGTTGGCGGTGGTTACCGGAGGTTACCTCATGTTGATGATTTGGTAATTGGACGTGCCTCTGCTGGAGGGCTCACCGCCGGAACAGGTCTCCGAAGGCCTGTTTCATCACGTCGCGGCTCACGTCTGAGATGGACTCGGTCAAAGGAATATCCTTCGGGCAAACCTCGACGCAGTTCTGCGCGTAGCCGCATTCCTGGATACCGCCTTCGCCCATTAGCGCCTCCAGGCGGTCGCGTTTAAGAGACTGTCCGGTGGGATGCGTGTTGTGCAGCCGCACCTGCGCGATCGTCGCGGCGCCTACAAAGCCCGTGTCTTCGTTGAACTGCGGACAGGCTTCCATGCAGCAGCAGCACGAAATGCAGCGCGAAATCGGGTAGGCAATTTCCTGGTCCTGCGGCGAAATTCGCGGGCCTGCGCCGAGATCGTAGCTGCCGTCAATCGGTACCCATGCTTTCACGGTCTTCAGATTTTCGAACAGCACGCTGCGGTCGACCGCGAGGTCCCGCACGATGGGAAACTTGGTGAGCGGCTCGATCTTGATAGGCTGCTCGAGGTTGTCAATTAGCGCCGAGCAGGCCATACGCGCGCGCCCGTTGATCCGCATCGCGCACGATCCGCACACTTCTTCCAGGCAGTTTGAGTCGTAAGTGATCGGCGAGGTCGTCTTGCCCTCGCGCGTGACCGGGTTGGCGGCAATCTCCATCAGCGAGGAAATCACGTTCATCCCCGGATGCCACGCCACCTCAAACTCCTCCCACACCGATGGGGAAGTGGGGTTCGCTTGCCGCTTGATTTTGAACAGCACTTTCTTGTCAGCCATTTGCCGCCTAACCTCTAGCCTGCTTTGTCATTCTGAGCGAAGCGAAGAATCTCTGCAGGGCGTTTGCACTACCCGGTTGCATAGGTCCTTCGCTTCGCTCAGGATGACAGGTTATTGACACTTGCTCCGCTCCCCGCCGCCACTCCGTGGCGGTCAACACGACTCTCAGCCCGGTATCAGAATGGCATACGCGATAATCGCCGCGCCAATGACCGCCGTAAGCCACTGATGCGTCATCGCGCCCTTGCCGATCAGTACCGCGCCGAACCCGCCGAGCAGCCATTTGCGAACGTTACCCAACTAACCCTCACTTCGCCGCGTCATACTTTCTCGGCCGCGGCGGAATCAGTGACGTATCCACCGGTTCCCACTCAAACACCGGCTCATCTTTTTCCGCGTTATAGCGCGCCTTGGTCGTCTTCAGGAAATTCTTATCATCGCGGTCCGGGAAGTCCGGCTTGTAGTGCGCGCCTCGCGACTCGTCGCGCAGACGCGCCCCCTGCGCCACCACCCGCGAAAGTTGCAGCATGTTGTAAAGCTGCCGCGCGAAAATCACGCTGGTGTTGGCCCACTGCGTCCGGTCGCTCAAGTTCACCTTGCGGAAGCGCTGCATCAGGTCGACCAGCTTGGCGTCGGTTTCCACCAAAGTCTTGTTGTAGCGAATGACCGTGCAGTCTTTGGTCATCAACTCACCCAGTTCGCGCCATAGCCTGAACGGATTCTCCGTGCCCTGATTGTTCATCAGCAGCGCGTTGTTCGATTCCTGGCGCTTGCGCTCCGCCTCGAAGCAGCCGTCGCCGTCGGCGAGCGCCGGCAACCCGCGCGCATATTTCACCGCATTCGGACCGGCGATGCCGCCGCCGTAAATACACGACATCAGCGAGTTCGCGCCCAGGCGGTTTGCGCCGTGATACTGATACTCGCACTCACCCGCGGCGAACACTCCCGGCAGGTTGGTCTGCTGGTTGAAGTCCACCCACATACCGCCCATGGTGTAGTGCATGCCGGGGAAAATCTTCATCGGCGTGTCGCGCGGGTCGTCGCCCACAAACTTCTCGTAGATTTCGAGAATGCCTTCCAGCTTGCGATCGAGAATCTTGCGGTCGATGTGGGTCAGGTCGAGGTAGACCATCGGCTTGCCATCGATGCCGAGGTTGTGCTCGAACACAACTTTGAAAATCGCGCGCGTGGCCACATCGCGCGGCACCAGGTTGCCGTATTTCGGATACCACTCTTCCAGGAAGTACCAGCGGTCACTTTCCGGGATGGAGTTCGCATCGCGCTTGTCGCCTGCTTTTTTAGGAACCCAGACGCGGCCGCCTTCGCCGCGCGCCGATTCCGACATCAGCCGCAGCTTGTCTTCGCCGGGAATCGAGGTCGGATGCACCTGAATAAATTCGCCGTTGGCGTAATATGCGCCCTGCTGGTAAAGCGCCGCCTGCGCCGACCCGGTGCAGACCACCGAATTCGTCGACTTGCCGAAGATTGCGCCAATGCCGCCGGTGCAGATAATGATCGCGTCGGCAGGGAAGGTGCGCACTTCCATCGAGCGCAGGTCCATTGCGCAAATGCCCCGACAGACGCCCTTTCCGTCGAGCACCGCCGAAAGAAACTCCCAGTGCTCGTACTTCTTTACTTTGCCTTCCGATTCGTACCGCCGCACCTGTTCGTCGAGCGCATAGAGCAACTGCTGGCCGGTGGTCGCGCCGGCGAAGGCGGTGCGGTTATACAAAGTCCCGCCGAAGCGGCGGAAGTCGAGCAGGCCTTCCGGCGTGCGGTTGAACGGCACGCCCATGCGGTCGAGCAGATCGATGATGCCCGGCGCGGCGTCGCACATATCGCGTACCGGCGGCTGGTTGGCCAGAAAATCTCCGCCGTAGATTGTGTCGTCGAAATGTTTCGCTGTGGAGTCGCCCTCGCCCTTCAGGTTCTTGGCCGCATTGATGCCGCCCTGCGCGCACACCGAGTGCGAGCGCTTGACCGGGACGATGGAAAACAGGTCGACGTTCCCACCCATTTCAGCGATCTTGATGACCGCCGACAAGCCGGCGAGCCCGCCGCCCACCACAATGATTTTTGGAGCTGCTGCCATTTCGGTTATCGGCTTTCTTTATTTTGCAGGTGTTGTACTTCGATGCGCTGCGCGGATGCGGTGCCCGACTCAACTGGCTGCTGTCGCCGCGACCGGAATGACGCCAGGCTGGCCAGTCCGACGCCGGCGATCACGCAGAAGAACGCCATGCACACTAACAGGAACCGCTTGCGGGCTTTCTCGCCGGAAACGATGCCCCACTTCGCGCAGAACAGCCAGATGCCATAGGAGAAATGCCACGAAGCTGCGATCAGCCCGAGCACGTAGAAAAGAAAATAGGGCGTCTGAAAGAGCTCATGCTGCACTTTGCCGAACGACGCCGCCGGTACCGCGTGCAGGTCTACTCCGGTGAAACGCATCGTCCACGTATGCCAGGCGATGTAGGCGAACGCGATGCCGCCCGTCCAGCGCTGCACCGTGTACATCCAATTGCCGGTCCAGGGATAGTCGCCGACATTGCCCTCGCCGCGGAACCAGATGTAGAAACCATAAAGCGCGTGAAAGGAAATCGGCAGCCAGACGCCGAACAGTTCGAGTAGCGGGACCAGCGGCAAGCTGGCCAGAAAACCCACCTGACGCGCATAAGCGTCCGGGCCGCCGATGGCGGTGGCGTTTGAAATGAGGATGTGTTCGAAAAGAAACGCGCCGACCGGAACGATTCCCGACAGAGAATGCAGCCGGCGCAACCAGAACGAAGCGCCCTGTCCTGCCCGCAACGGGGCTACCCCACCCTTCACCATCGGAGCCGCATTGCTGGCCGTCGCCACTCAGGTCGCTCCTTGCGCTTTCGCGGATCGAAGAGGAACCTTTTATTATGTTGGGCCGAGAAGGGGGAAGTCAAGGCGCTGGATGCAAAGGCATAGAGGACGCGAGGCGAAGCCATGTCATTCCGAACGCCTTCAGGCGTGAGGAACCTGCTTTCCCCGGACGCCGCGCGGGAAGCAGGTTCCTCACCGCTGAAGCGGTTCGGAATGACAACAAGAGAGACAGGAAGACACACCTTGTCGGAACGGATTAGAGCGGGGCGCTACCGTGGAGCGAGACACCTTGCCCAACCATCCACTCCAGCAGCTTGCGGAACCCTTTGCCGCGATGGCTGTATTGCGCTTTTTCCTCCGCCGACAATTCCGCAAATGTTTTGTGAATCTGTGGAAACAAAAACAGCGGATCGTAGCCGAAGCCGTTGGACCCGCGAGGCGCATCGAGAATCACGCCCTCTGCCTCGCCTCGAAACGCAGCCAGTGTCTGCCCATCCCGCGCCACGACCAGCACACATACAAATCGACCGGTTCGTTTCTCTCGCGGCACCCCCTTCAACTCCCGCAGCAGCCGCGCATTGTTGGCCGCGTCGTCGGTGTTGGCGCCGGCCTCGTGCGGAGCCTTGTTTTCCAGGTCGGGCGCGGCATAGCGCGCCGAGTGGACTCCCGGCTCTCCTCCGAGCGCGTCCACTTCAAGACCGGAATCGTCTGCTACCACGATCTCACCCGGAGCGTGGCGGCTGTAAGCCTCCGCTTTCTTTCGCGCGTTGGCTTCAAATGTCGCGCCGTCCTCCACTACCGCGGGCAGGGAAGCGAAGCCGGGCAGTCCGGCGACCTCGATGCCATGCGCGACGGCGGCTCCGGCGAAATCCCGCAGCTTGCCGGCGTTCGATGTGGCGATGACAATTTTCCTGGTCATGCTCGTCCTGCGCTGTGGCG
>Ga0075029_100002620_pt1 | contig 10182 bp, 9 predicted proteins | sample LitLauG_LLR_2013_FD_71391 | JGI IMG/M metagenome (GOLD analysis project Ga0075029, IMG submission 71391) | Freshwater sediment microbial communities from North America - Little Laurel Run_MetaG_LLR_2013 | ecosystem: Environmental > Aquatic > Freshwater > Creek > Sediment | place: USA...
GTATTAATGATAATGAGCGAGATGTTACAAGAGAAATTCTGGGAGGTTTTTCACGCGAGAATGCCGTTTTAAAAGTAATATAGATTATGCCTGGGGTATATTGTAATTGCCTGGACAAAATAGTCTTGCATGAAGCATCTTCCTGCTCTTTTATCTTGCCCAATGGTAATGATATTTGGTGTATCAGGATTAGCTCAAACTTCGCTTTTTTCAATAATCTTAAAATGATATTAGCTCCTGATGAGATAGAACGTGCAGGCAGGTATCACCAGGAAAAAGATCAGCTGCGTTTTATTATAAGCCGTGGGATGCTTAGGCTTTTATTAGGAAAATACTTAAATCAGAAGCCAATCAATATTCATTTAGAAATTGGCGCAAACAAAAAACCATTTGTGCAAAATAGAAGAGGTGATGATTTGCATTATAACGTATCTCATTCCGGTGATTTGATATTGATTGCAGTTTCAAACTCTGAAGTTGGGATTGATATAGAAAAAATTAATGACAGTTTTTCTTATAAAGAAATTCTCCCTCACAATTTTAGCGATGAAGAAATCCTTTTCATAAAAAAGCCTGAAGATTTTTATTTGTTATGGACTCGCAAAGAAGCTTTGCTAAAAGCTACTGCTAAAGGTATTGATGATGATTTGCCACTCATTCCAAGCCTTGATGGAACTCATCACGTAAATTCAGAGATAATCGGCTCAGAAAAAAATTGGAATGTAAATAGCTTTCATATAGGAGATGGTTATATAGGCAGCGTTACAAAAAGCTGTGATAAGAATGCGATAAATTTTTATGATACACAATCATTGATGCAATCAGATTCCTTATAAATTTTTATCAGTTAATCACTCATTGCTTTTTCAAACACACATTTCCCATCCACAAAAGTTTTCTCTATTTTGATTGATGTGAGTTCTTCAGATGAAGCAGTTAAAGGATTTTTTTCAAGAAGAATAAAATCGGCAAGCATTCCTTTTTGTAATGAACCAAATTGCGGCGTGTTGCTTATGGCAGATGCATTGACAGTATAAGCTTTTAAAGCTTCTTCAATGCTGATATTTTCATTGGCGGCAATTGTTTCTCCTTCATTTGTTTTTCTTGTTATAGCAGCTTGTGCTCCTTTTAAGGGATTGAAATCTTTTACAACTGGTGCATCAGAAGAAAGTGCTGTTAATATGCCATGACGTAAAGCAGATTTTACAGGATAGCAATGATCTAAATAATCTTCATCCAGATATTTGATAAAATTTTTTCCCAGCTCGCTGATGAAAATAGTTTGCATAGATGCTGCAATATCATTTACTGCCATATCTCTCAAATGTTTTTCTTCGGGTAATCCCAAATGCTCAATGCGCTTGCGAATGCCCGGAAAATTTTGGTGTAATTCTTTATAAATATCAATCACAAACTCAATGGCAGCATCGCCGATGGCATGTGTAGCAACCCCCAAACCCTTTGCCATAGATGCTTTGCAAAGATTCGAATATTGTTCTTTTTTTAATCGCAGTATTCCTTGCTCAGTTGAATTTTTATAATGTCTGTTTAAGGCAGAAGTTTTTCCGCTCAATCCGCCATCACTAAAAAATTTTACTGTGTTCACGTTAAAATAATCAGAAGAAAATATTGAAGGGATTGGATATGGATTTTCTCCACCATCAGGTAATATAATTGGAATAGCATTCAAACGAAAGCCTAATTCATTGGCATCATTCATTTCATAATATGCTTCCAGCAATAATGGATCTACTGCCGGATCTGTTGCTGCGGTGATTCCATAGCTATACATTTCTTCTCGCGCAGCTTTCACCATTTGTTTCAGCTCACTTTTTGTATATGGTGGAATATGTTTGGTGATTAAGCCAAGCGCCGTTTCAGAAAATATTCCATTCGGTTGTCCATGACTGTTAATCTGCATTTCGCCACCTTCTGGTACAATTGTTTTTGAAGTAATACCAGATAATTCAAGCGCTTTTGTATTAGCCACAGCAATATGAGCGCAAGTTCTTATTACATGAACAGGTTTGTTTTTTATTACCTTATCCAAATCATCTTTTGTTGGAAGCTTACCGTCTTTCCATGCTGCTTCATTAAAGCCGCGGGCTGTAACCCAAGCTACATCAGGGTATTGGCGTGAATAATCTGACAACATAGAAAGCATTTCATCCAGGCTTTTTGTTCCGCGCACATCCAGCATGAATGTTTTCAGGTTGCCGACTTTCCAAATATGGATATGCGAATCATTAAAGCCAGGCATTAATGTTTTGCCTTGTGCATTTATGATTTCTGTGTTTGGATTAATAAGCGATTGCAATTCCTCAAACTTTCCAACTGCTTCAATTTTATTTTTATTGATAGCAATAGCATCGCTTCCTTTCGTAAATCCATTATGAAAGGAAAGAATGTTTGCGTTATGAATTAGTAATGTTGACATTTTATATACCACGGAGTTTAGCACAGAGTTGCACGGAATTTTCCGTTAATAAGCCACTGCTCAATAGAATTTCTTCTGTACAAGAGTGCGACGCAAGAATATTTAATAGTAGCACTTAGCTTGGTTCACAAAAAAAGCTAAAAATTAAACCAAAATTATTTTCATCAGCCACTACTTATCAACCTCGCTTTCCCTGCGCGCTCTCAATCGCATTTTCCAAAACTTTTAATCCTTCCGTTAATTGCTCATCAGTGATTACGATCGGTGGCAACAAGCGAATGCAATTGCTGAACAATCCTGCGCGGATCATGATCAATCCGTTTGATACCGCATCTTTGATCACTTCCAAAGTTACATCTGCATCAGGTTCTTTTGTTCCGCGATTTTTCACAAACTCAACTAGGCACATAGCTCCGATACACCGAACATCGCCGATGATTTTATATTTGGTTTTCCATTTTTCTAATGTTGTGCGAATGATTTCTCCTACTTCATTTACTTTTTTCAAAAATGCTTCACTCTTCAAAATTTTAATTGCTTCAATAGCTGCAACACAAGCAACAGGGCTGCCGCCATACGTTCCGCCAACGCCACCGAGATGAGGCGCATCCATAATTTCAGCCTTTCCTGTTATTGCGCTGATTGGCATTCCTGCGCCAATTGATTTTGCGCTCACAATAATATCTGGCACCACGCCACTATGTTCTACTGCAAATAATTTTCCTGTTCTCGCTGCGCCGCATTGTATTTCATCAGCAATAAAAACAATGCCATGCTTATTGCATACTTCGCGAATTTTATGGAGATATGCGTCTGGTATCGGGAGGAAACCGCCCTCGCCTTGAACAGGTTCTATAATAATCGCTGCCAATGAATCCGGATCAACTTGTGATATAAATGCTTCTTCTAATTTTTTAATGCAGTGCGCCACATATTGCTCTTCGCTCATTCCATCAATGCCACGATACATGTTTGGTGCAGCGATGCGATAAATGTCCGACACATAAGATCCAAACCCTTTTTTGAACAACGAGTATTTACTAGTGAGGCTCAACGTTAATAATGTACGACCGTGATAAGCTCCTTCAAAACACAGCACTGCGTTGCGTTTGGTATAATACTTTGCAATGTTGACAGCATTCTCAACAGCTTCAGAACCTGAATTGGCAAGCAAAGTTTTCTTTGGAAAATTTCCGGGCGTTACACTGTTCAGCAATTCGGCAAGCTCAAGATATGGCTCCATCGTGGTTACTAACGTGCATGTATGTATGTATTTGTCCAATTGTTGTTTGATAGCATTGACGACGTTTTCATTTCTGTGACCGACATTGATCATTCCGATGCCACCAGCGAAATCTATCAATTGATTTCCATCCACATCCCAAACCAATGCGCCTTCTGCTTTTTCAACAACCACTTCAGTTGATTTTGCTAAGCCTGATGGCAATGCATTTTTTCTTCTTTCTAAAGCAGCTAATCCTTTTGGTCCCGGCAATGCTGTTTTTAATTGTATATGAGCCATAATTAAAAGTGATAAGTGTGAAGTAATAAGTTTTAGTTATAATGTTTTTGAAAAATGATGCGTGCTTAATATGAAGCCTTTATTTAAATACAATCTGTGTGCATCGAACCGTGTGTAACCGGAATCGAGCGTTATGGCTTTATATCCATTTTCTGTTGCTTTAGCAATTACAAAATCAAGCAGCTTTCCTGCATAACCTTTTCCGCGATATTCTGGCAAAGTTGAAAGATCATCGATGTAAAAATGTTTGCCATTATATAAAAATTGTAAATAGCGAAAGCCAACCGCGGCAATGGCTTTGGCATCTTCTTCAATATACGCAAGCGTGTATCCTTCTTCGATCATTGCTTTTACCGTGGCAACAAAATTATTTTTGTTGAGATGCGGTCTTAATGCAACCAACACATCCCAACATTTTAAAATGTCTTCTTCAGTAATCGCAGTTTTAATTTCCATTTTTTATTTCTTTTATATAGCCGGCGTTTGTTCTCTCTGCCACATCGTTGCGTCGCACTCTTGTACTTTTTGTTCTTTTTTCAACAATCGTTCATAATCTGCAACAACATTATTTTCATTATCCCTAAGATTCCTCCTTCGTCGGAATGACAGATTTCCGAGTAAATTCATTTTCACATTGAGCAATTTTAGAATTTTCACATTAAACATCTTTCTCAATATCCAATTTGATCAACACGCCAAAACCTCCGCACACGGGATCGCTTACATAATCTGGTATCAATGCCATCGGTTCAAAACCAATTTTCATTTGCGCGGAAATCGTCGGGTCGAATCTTTTTCTTTCTATAAGTTCATTATAATAATTTTCGCCGCTCATTTGATCGCTCACTGAACTATATCCGCTCATCATCCCAACCGTTAATTGCCCTTTCAAACCTAATTGTTTTGCAATTTCATGTCTCGCCCGATACATTGCTCTTGCTAAACCCAAACCTCTATAATCAGGATGCACGCCAATATCGAGACCATAAAGCCAATCTCCATAAGGATTGTGGTTGGTCATCCATCCGCCAGCGATGGTTTCTTTGAATGTGTGATGATAATCGGCGAAATCAAAACTGCTGCGCATGGAAGAAGTCATTCCAATAACTGCATCTTTATCAGTGATCACAAATTGCCCTTCTGGAAAAATTTCGAGATGCTTTAAATAATGTTTTGCTTTTATGAGTTCATCATCAGCAAGTGTAGGAAAAACAATTTTCTGGAGTGCTTCCAATTGCTCTGCATGTTTAGGCTGCATGTGCAGAACGGTCAAATCTTTGTTGACTTTTTGCTGATAAGAAATAGTTAGGTTAGCCATGGTCGTTAGTTTATGAAGTGGTGTATCCAAATATTAAATATGCCACGCATGATAATCCGAATGCGATAAATGAATAAGGCATTTGCGTTAATCCATTTTCAAGATTATTGCACTCGGTGCTTTGCGCAGTAAGAATGGTTGCATCGGAATAAAGGCAAGCATTTGAGCCGAACACGCCAGCGCTTACAATCGCGCCGCAATTCAACAATACGTTGCTTCCAAGATGTTGCGCCAATGGAACTACCAATGGAATAGCAACAGCATATAATCCCCATGAAGATCCTGTTGTTACCGCGATTAAAGAAAGCGATGCAAAAACCAGTAATGGCAATAATTGTTTGCTTACATAAGGAGAAACGCCGTGAAGCACATATTGGGTCAATCCCATTTTATCATTCACATCTTTCAGCACATAGCTCATCATTAATATTGCAAGTGCAAACACCATGCTGTTGAAGCCTGAAAAAACAGTTTCTGATAATTGCTGAAAACTTCCCACTTTAATAATCATGTAGTACAGGAATGTAAAAGTTACCGCAATCATCACTCCTTTCAGTGCATCAATTTTAAAATAAATAGTGGCTGCCAGCAATACAAGTATAGGAAGAAGGAAATAAATTATTTTTGCTTTTCTATCTTTATTCATTTGTGAAATATCTAAACTGCTATTCATTGTAAATTCCATCTGTGTAAGCTTTCCGGTCTCACGTGCATATATGTCTGCTTTTTTCATTCTGCCGAACCACGGGAATATTCCATAAATAAAAACGGGAATAATTAGAACAGAAATATATCCATAACAAATAAATGGAATCATTTTCCAGTATGTGCGAAGCCCTTCATTTGCAGGGCCAACACCGCATTTAGCAAGAAGAGCTCCTGTAAAAATTGTCCAGGTTGAAATGGGAGCGATTACACTCCATGGAGCAGCAGTAGTGTTTACGATGTAAGCCAATTTGCTGCGTGGAATTTTGAAGGCATCTGTAATCTTGCGCATTGATAATCCAACGGTGAGTGCACTAAGATAATCATCCAAAAAAATGGCAAGACCTAATCCCCACGCGCTCATTAAAGCACCACGCTGTGTTTTTATTTTGCTCAATGCCCAATCGCCGAATTTCATAGTGCCGCCGCTTCGAATCATTAGCCCGATTAGCGAACCATATAATCCGCAAACCAAAATTACCCATACAGAACCGCTTTGGCTTGGGTCGCCAATCACGTTCATCATCGAATCGACAAAGTCAGAAAAAAAATTGCTGTGGTTGTGGAATGCGATCATCAGAAATCCAACAAGGCATCCAATCAGCAATGGCTCGAACGATGTGCGCAAAATAATTGCCAGCACAACAACAACCAATGGTGGTATTAATGATAATGCGCCGTAGTCAGCCATGCGGGTTTATGATTTATGATGTGTGATGTTTGATTTTTGCAATTCGTACTTTCATTATTATTTTTAGATGCTGACTATCAATTTTTTCTTTTTTGTGTGGCCAACTTTTGTAATTCTATTTAGCATTCTTGCGTCGCACTCTTGTACTTTTTGTTTTCTATTGCGCTTTAGTTTCACAAATTGCAATGACAGTTAATCATTTAATGTTACTTCACAATTTTAAACAGGATCATTTTGCTAATCTCTGAGATTCCTCCTTTGTCGGAATGACAGATCTCGAAGTGATTTCAATCTCTAAAATTTTCTCATTCTTCAACTCGCGCTTTCTTTCTTACTTATTAATTCCTAATTATCAATTATTAATTTTGGTACGACAGTCTAAAGCCCACCAACACTCACAAGCTTCTTCTCCATATATTCATATAAACCTTCGCTGCCGCTTTCATGTCCTTGACCGCTTTGCTTCCATCCACCAAAAGGCAATTCAGTACTATGCGGCGCCCATTCATTAATGCCAATCATCCCAAATTCCAATCGCTCTGATGCATGAACAGCCGTTTTTAAATTGTTAGTGAATATGTAAGCTGCTAATCCATATTCAGTATCATTTGCTTTTTTAATTCCATCATCCAAATCATCAAAAGAAAATAATGGAAGAACAGGGCCAAAAATTTCATTGTGAGCTAACGTCGATGATTGCTCCAAATTAGCTACCACGGCGGGTTGCAGAAAATATCCTTTTTCTAGATGCGATGGAATATTTCCACCAGTTAAAATTTCTGCATTTTCTGATTTCGCTTTTTCAAGCAGATCGACAACGCTTTCTTTTTGTTTTTTTGTGATCAGCGGACCCACATTTACTCCATCTTCAAAACCATTCCCCACTTTTAATTGTGAAACATATTTTGTGACTGCTTCCGAGAATTGTTTGTAAATATTTTTGTGGATATAAAAACGTTGAGGGGCAATGCAAACTTGTCCATTATTACGGAAACGTGCAACCGAAGTTGCTTTTGCAATTGCATTTACATCAACGTCATCAAAAATCAGAACTGGCGCATTGCCTCCAAGCTCAAGAGAAAGTTTTGTATTTGTTCTCGATGCGCCATCCATTAATATTTTACCCACTCTTGTGCTGCCAGTGAAACTTATTTTTTTCAGTTTCGGATTACTTAACATTTCATCACCAATTGCAGAAGCATCACCAATCACAATATTTAAAACGCCATTTGGCAAGCCTGCTTCTGCTAATGCAAGTGCCATATAAAATGCAGACAACGGCGTTTCCTCAGAAGGTTTGGCAACAACCGTACAACCCGCTGCCAGCGCGGCTGCCCAAGCACGTGCCGGATTGTACGCCGGAAAATTCCAGGCGGTGATCACCCCAATAACGCCCATTGGTTGCCATATCACAGAGCTTCTTTTATCAAGACGATTTGTTGGAATCACTTTTCCGTAAGCACGTTTGCATTCTTCGGCATACCATTCAAATAAGTTTGCAGCAACCGTCCATTCGCCTTTTGCTTCTGCGAATGGTTTGCCACTTTCATTCACCATATCTTTTGCAATAGCAGTTAAATTCTCACGCAAATAATTGGCAGCTTTCTTTAAAATTTCTGCACGTGTATATGGTGTTGTTTTACTCCATGTTTTAAATGCTTCATGCGCTGCATCGATAGCAATACGCGCATCTTTATCAGTTGCAAAACTTATTTCTGCAATGGTTTCTTCAGTTGCTGGGTTGATGAGCGGATAAGTTTTATTATCAATCGCATCAATCCATTTTCCGTTTATGTATTGTTTGTTCATTCGACTAATTTGATAATGTGATAATATGCTAATTCGATAATGTGAAAATGCAGCTACATGCGTTATTAGCACATTATCGCATTGGCTAATTAGCTAATTTTTCAATTCCGCTTTCAATTATATCCAATCCCTTATTCAATAATGTTTCTTCGATAACAAGCGGGCTAAGAATGCGTATCACATTTCCATTCACGCCTGCGTTAATTACTATCAATCCATTTTCTGCGCAATAGCTAATGAGTTTTTTACAGAGATCTGCATCAGGTTGAAATGGGTCTTTGTTTTTTACAAGCTCGAATGCCATCATTGCGCCAAGCCCTCGCACATCTCCAATGCATGAAAATTTATTTTTCAGTTTATTGAATCGTTCTCTAACAGTAATGCCTACCTGTTCTCCGAGTTTGTTGATATTTATTTCCTCCATGTAATTAATAGTAGCAAGCGAAGCCGCACAGCAAACAGGGTTGCCGGGATAAGTGCCGCCGATTGTGGAGGGTTTGCAAGCATCCATGATATGCGCTTTGCCAATTACTGCGCCGATGGGCATTCCGCTGCCCATGCTTTTTGCCCAAGTAGAAATATCAGGATTAACATCGTAATGCTGATAAGCAGCCCATTTCCCTGTTCTTCCAAAACCACTTTGCACTTCATCTAAAATCAATAGAATGCCATATTTGTCACAAACTTCTCTCAAGCCCTGCAAATATTTTTTTGGTATCACATTAAATCCGCCTTCACCCTGAACAGGTTCGATAATAATAGCAGCAACTTGTTCAGCAGGAACATTAGTATGAAAAAAATCTTCCAGCTCACGGATATGAGTATCTGAAAATTCATCGAGGTTCAATCCATTTCCATAACGATAATAATCAGGAAAAGGAATGCGGTACACTTCGGGAGCAAAAGGGCCGCAGCCTATTTTATATCCCACTTTTGAAGTCAACGTCATTGCCATCATCGTTCTTCCGTGAAATGCATTCCCATAACAAATGATGGCTTGTCTGCCTGTTGCCTGTCTCGCAATTTTTATTGCGTTCTCAATGCTTTCGGCACCAGAATTAGTGAGCATCACTTTTGTTTGTTCGCCATGTGGCAAAAGCGTTGCAAGCTTTTCAGCAAGCTGCATATACAGATCATAAGTAGCCACATTGAAACTGCAATGGATCATTGTTGCCGCTTGTTTTGCAATCGCATCCACAACAGGTTTTGGGCAATGCCCTGCATTTACTACGCCAATGCCACCAGCAAAATCAATCATTTCTTTTCCATTCGCATCAGTAATAATACTTCCGATTGCACTAACTGCAGTTGAGGGATTGAAAATGCCAATTGCATTCGGAACAAACTGTTTTCTTCTTTGTAAAATTTCTTCTGAACGGTTCATTGGAGTTGCTTATTTATTAAGTTCAAGAAGCTGTGAGCTTAAAGCTATGAGCTTCGAGCAAGAAATTGTATTGCTCAAAGCTAGCAGCTAATGGCTCATGGCTTTTTCGTTTTGTTTTTCAAAATCTCCTGCATTATCATCTCCGCCGCGACTCTCCCTGTTTGTGCGCCGCCATTCATATATCCCTGAAAATCGCGGCTCACATGTTCTCCCGCGAAATAAATATTTTCAACAGGTTCTGCTTCCCATCCTGCAAGTATTGACCATTGCCCTTTTTTAAATGCACTATAACCCCCGCGTATATGCGGATTTTTTT
>Ga0075029_100002621_pt1 | contig 10182 bp, 9 predicted proteins | sample LitLauG_LLR_2013_FD_71391 | JGI IMG/M metagenome (GOLD analysis project Ga0075029, IMG submission 71391) | Freshwater sediment microbial communities from North America - Little Laurel Run_MetaG_LLR_2013 | ecosystem: Environmental > Aquatic > Freshwater > Creek > Sediment | place: USA...
GTATCCTTCCTATTATACCCGCTATCCCCGCAATTCGCGGCCTCACGCCCCAGCAACCAGCCGAGCCGGGTCATCAACCCAGGCGTTCGGGCGCCAGTCCATGGACACAAAGCCGGGGATTTGCTCGACCCGCCTCAACCAGGCGCGGATCGCCGGAAAGGTCGAAAGATCATAGTCGCACTGCTCGGCGACATGCGTGTAGCCGTAGAGCGCGATATCCGCGACCGTGAACTGACAGGCGGCGAAAAACTGGTGGGTCTTGAGGTGATTTTCCATCACCTGCAGCGCCGCATAGCCGCGCTCCATCCAGTCCTCGAGTGCATGGGTCTGCAGGTCACGGCCGCCCTTGACGAGTGCGAGCCAGAAATAAGCGGCGCCGATGTTTGGTTCGAGTGCGTGTTGTTCGAAGAACATCCATTGCAGCGCTTCGGCGCGCTCCACTCGGGATTCCGGAGCAAGCGGAGTTCCGCCGGCGACGTACCAGAGAATGGCGTTGGACTCGGCGAGAAAGCGCCCCTCGGCAACTTCGAGCAGCGGGACTTGTCCGCTGGGATTCTTTGCAAGAAAATCCGGCGTGCGACTCTCGCCGCGCAGAATATCGATCTCTATCGAACGGTACTGCACGTTGAGCAGAGCCAGCGCAAGGCGAACCTTGTAGCTGTTGCCGGAACGCTGCATGGAATAGAGCTTATACATTTCGAAACAGTTTGATCCGTGTGGCCGTGTCGAGGGATCGCCTTGTCCGCTCGTAACACGGCTAAACAATGATGCCGATGCGCAAGGCTCGCAAGGGAAGAAGTTGGAATAAGTCGAAAAACTCTACCGCAGTGCAACTATGTGAAAGATCATGCCAGGAATGAATCAGTGCGCTGCGGCATCAGTCACACATGCGCGATTGTGCGTTCGCCGATTGTAACATCTGCGCGAACCAGCGCCGCACGCCGCAGAATGAAAGCGTAAAGCGCCAGCAGCACGACCAAGCCCAGGGGAATCGCCGTGACCTGAGCAATGGCGCGCGACAACAGGGGACTGATCCACGCCGCAGTCAGCAGGCTGATCTCGAAATCACGGAAACCCTGGGTCAACCCAAGTCGCGCCAGATACGCGATCGCGACAGCGAGCACGACGAGATCGTAGTCAAGCACGTAAGGCGTTGCCAGAAGCGTTCCTACTGCCAGGCCTGCGGCCTTGAGTTCGAATGCGGTATCGTTGCGCCACAGCCAGGCCTGGCTTGCCGCGAGTGCCGCGGCAAGTGCGAACTGGACCGCATAGGCCAGGTGGATACTGCCGCCCCACATGCGCACCGCCGAAAATATCGACTGGATTTTTTCCCATCCGGTGTTGCCTTGTTCAAGCACGACCGTCTGCGTGAACGTCATGGAGTCGGCGAAGGCCTGCCAGATGCCGCTTCCCAGCGTCACGAGGCTGAGCGCGAACAGGCAAGCGATCGTCGCAAGGGCGCCGCAGATCGTCCGCCAACGTCCGTCGGCAAGAAGTGCGATCGGAATCAGCGCGCCGAATTGCGGTTTGTAGGAAAGCAGCCCGATCAATACGCCCGCAAGCCATGGCCTGCGATCGAGGAGTTGCAGCGCGCCGCCGAGCAGCGCGGCGGTGAGAAAACCGTTCTGGCCGTGGCCGATATTGACGAAAACAGCCGGGAAGGCGGCGGCAATCAACAAAGTCTCCCGGCGCGGAAGGATCGCCCACATTGCCGCCAGATAGGCGGCAAAACTGGCTGCGAGCCAAATCGCAAGTCCCCATGCATAGGGAATGCTGGCCACCAGGAAGGCGACGCCTAAGAAAAATGGCGGATAATGCCAGCCGTAGAACGGCACGTCGCGGCCTGCGAATATCTGCTTTTCGGCGGCATGCTGCAGCGGCGGATCATAGACGTCGGCGGGATGGCCCTGCCAGGTCAGTCGGCCGGCGGCGTAGACATTGGAGAAGTCGGTGCCGACAGGTTTGCCGTTGCGATCGATGAGTCCGTCAGCCAAGGTGGTCCAGGTGACGATCGCGATGACGAAAAGGCCGAGCAGGATCAGGCTGTAGGCGCGCGCACGCGCGCTTGTCAGCCATTCGCCGGATCGCAGGCCTTGCCAGAAATAAGCCATTTCGCCGCATAAATTTATGAATGTTGCGCAAATCTAACGACGGCCTTTTAACGATCCCTAAAGTTTTGCCGTTTGCAACCAAGCTTCTTGCGATGCGGCCTGCCTCGCCTTAGGGTGTTCTGCATTCCGCCAAAGAAGAGTCGTGAGGCCTCCCGCGCGTTCACGACGGCTGCCGAGAAATGTTCAGGAGAAGATGATGCCGTTCCTGTCTGCTGCGCTCGACCGTGTGAAGCCGTCCGCGACAATCGCGGTGACGGATAAAGCACGCGAGTTGAAAGCGGCTGGCCGCAATGTCATCGGCCTTGGCGCCGGCGAGCCCGATTTCGACACGCCCGCCAACATCAAGCTGGCGGCCATCCACGCCATCGAGGCTGGCAAGACGAAGTACACCGCGGTGGAGGGCATTCCCGAGCTGAAGGAGGCGATCATCGCCAAGTTCCGGCGCGAGAACGGCCTCACTTACAGGTCGAACCAGATCATCGTCGGCACCGGCGGCAAGCAGGTGCTCTATAACGCGCTGATGGCCACGATGAACCCGGGCGACCAGGTCATCATCCCCGCGCCCTATTGGGTCAGCTATCCGGAAATGGTCGCGCTCGCCGGTGGCGAACCGGTCGCCGTGGTGTGCACGGCCGAGCACGGATTCAAGCTGCAGCCCGACGCGCTGGAGAAGGCGATTACGCCGAAGACCAAGTGGATCATTCTCAACTCGCCGTCGAACCCGACCGGCGCCGCCTATACGCGCAGCGAGCTGAAGTCGATCACCGACGTCCTCGTGAAGCATCCGCACGTCTGGGTGATGACCGACGACATGTATGAGCATCTCGTCTATGACGACTTCCAGTTCTCAACCCCGGCGCAGATCGAGCCGAAACTCTACGATCGCACGCTGACCGTGAACGGGGTCTCGAAAGCCTACTGCATGACCGGCTGGCGTATCGGCTATGCAGGCGGGCCGGCGCCGCTGGTCAAGGCGATGGCGACGATCCAGTCGCAGTCGACATCGAACGCATGCTCGATCGCGCAATGGGCCTCCGTCGAGGCGCTCAACGGCCCCCAGGATTTCATTCCGGCGAACAACAAGATGTTCAAGGAGCGGCGCGACCTCGTGGTTTCGATGCTCAATCAGGCCAGGGGCATCGATTGCCCGCGGCCCGAAGGCGCCTTCTATGTCTATCCCTCGTGCGCGGGAACCATCGGCAAGACCTCGCCGTCAGGCAGGATGATCGCCAACGACCAGGACTTCGTCACCGAGCTTTTGGAGAACGAAGGTGTCGCGGTGGTGCAGGGTTCGGCATTCGGTCTTGGGCCGGCATTCCGCATCTCGTATGCCACCAAGACGTCGGATCTCGAGGACGCCTGCAAACGCATCCAGCGCTTTTGCGGCAATCTGCGATAGTTGAAACATTTTTCGTATCCCGGACGCGACGCGTTGCGCCGCATCCGGGAAACCGCAATCGGTTCGGACAGGCTGGAACCGCCGCTGAAGTTGTGCCATAGAGAAAAAAGCACCTGAATTTCAGGGGCTTTCCTGCACCCCGCTCGCATCACAGCTTTCCAGCCGGAGAATTCTTCATGCGCCGTTTCCTCGTCCTTGCCGGTACTGCCCTCGTCATGCTGGCCGGACAGTTTGCCGCTGCCAACGCGCAGCAGCCATCGCTGGTGCAGGTCGGCGTTCTCGAATGCCGTGGCGGCGCCAGCATCGGCTTGATCGTCGGCTCGGTGACCAATCTGGGTTGCGTTCTTCGCGTCGACGGCCGGCCGGAGGATCGATATGTCGCAACCATTCGCAAGGTCGGCGTCGATATCGGCATCACCGAGGAGACCGCACTCGCCTGGGGCGTGTTCGCGCCCGTCAAGCTGCTCGGCCCCGGCGATCTCACTGGCAATTATGCCGGCGCGCAGGGAAGTGCCGCCATCGGCGTCGGTGCCGGCGGCAACGTGCTCGTAGGCGGCTCCAACAATTCGATCGCGCTGCAGCCGCTCAGCCTGCAAGGCCAGGTCGGCTTGAGCGTGGCGGCGGGGCTGGAGAGCCTGGAACTTCGTCCGGGACGGTGAGAAAATTCTCTTCCACCGTTGTTCCGAACCGGCGGATCGCGCGAACGCGCGCGACTCGTTGACTCCTCGCATAGGCAACGAAGTAGAGCTCTTTGCTTCGATCGCCTCTAGGATGCACCGCAGCGAAATTTTTCTCGCTTGCCAAATCCTCCGTACAGGAAGAGCATCGATTTTGCCGACCCAATCAAGGGCCGAGCTCCATGCGAGGAGGCGGCGATGGGACAAGACGTCAGAAGTCCCCGCGGTCCACGGTGCATCGCGCTGGTGGGCCCTTTCCAAAGCGGTAAAACCACTCTTTTAGAGGCAATATTGGCGCGTACCGGTGCAATTGCGCGCGCCGGCAGCGTCGATGCTGGAACTTCGGTCGGCGACGCCAGTGCGGAAGCGCGCCATCACAAGATGAGCGTAGGCTTGAGCGCCGTCACCACGAACTTCATGGGGGACAGCTACACCTTTATCGATTGCCCCGGCTCGATCGAGTTCGCGCACGACATGCGCGCGGCGCTTCCGGCAGTCGATGCGGCGGTTGTCGTCTGCGAGGCGGACGAACGCAAGCTGCCGCAGCTTCAGATCATCCTGCGCGAGCTTGAAGATCTCGGCATTCCGCGCTTTCTGTTTCTCAACAAGATCGACCGAGCCAACAAGCGCATCCGCGAAACGCTGGCAACGTTGCAGCCGGCGTCGCGCATTCCGCTGGTGTTGCGCCAGATTCCGATCTGGAACGGCGATCTGATCGCAGGTTTTGTCGATCTGGCGCTGGAACGCGCCTTCGTCTATCGCGAGCACAGGGCTTCCGAGGTCGTCAATCTCGAAGGCAACGACCTCGACCGCGAGAAGGAAGCACGTTTCTCGATGCTGGAGAAGCTCGCCGATCACGACGATGCGTTGATGGAGCAATTGCTCGAGGATATCCAGCCGCCGCGTGACGCCGTGTTCGACGATCTTGCGCGCGAACTGCGCGAAGGGTTGATCTGTCCGGTGCTGCTCGGCTCGGCTGCGCGCGAGAACGGCGTGTTGCGCCTGATGAAGGCGCTGCGGCACGAAGCGCCCGGCGTTGCGCAAACCGCAAAACGCCTGGGCGCATCGTCGCCGAAGGATGCGCTGGCCTACGTATTCAAGACCGTGCATCTGCAGCATGGCGGCAAGCTGTCGCTGGTGCGCGTTCTTGCCGGACGCCTCGATGACGGCGCAACGTTGCATTCCTCGTGGGGCGAGACGGGTCGCATTTCCGGAATTTCGGCGCTGGGCTGCGGCAACGACAACAAACGCGCGTCCGCAGAGGCGGGCGAAACGGTTGCGCTTGGCAAGCTCGATGTCGTCAAGACCGGCGACACCGTGGCGAGCGGCAAGACCGCGCCGCAGGCGCTGGTGAAGATCGAGCCCTCGGCACCGGTGCTGGCGATGGCGGTTGCGGCAGCCGACCGCAAGGACGACGTGAAGCTTGGACAGGCGCTGCTGCGGCTGAACGAGGAAGATCCGTCGCTGACCATGGTGCAGAACCCACGCACCCACGACACCGTGCTCTGGGGGCAGGGCGAGATGCATCTGCGCGTCGCGCTGGAACGCCTGCGCGATCGTTTTGGCGTCAACGTCAAGTCGCATCCGCCGGCGATCGGCTATCAGGAAACCATCCGCAAATCGATCACCCAGCGCGGCCGGCACAAGAAGCAGTCCGGCGGACACGGGCAGTTCGGCGACGTGGTGCTGGAAATCAAGCCGATGCCGCGTGGCGCCGGCTTCGAGTTTCATGAAAAGGTCGTCGGCGGGGCGGTTCCGAGAAATTACATCCCGGCGGTCGAAGAGGGCGTCGTCGACGGGCTGACGCGCGGGCCGCTCGGCTTTCCCGTCATCGATGTCCATGTGACGCTTGTCGACGGTTCCTATCACAGCGTGGATTCGTCGGACCTCGCCTTTCGGACCGCGGCGCGGATCGGGGTCAGCGAGGCGCTGCCGCAATGCCAGCCCGTGCTGCTGGAACCGATCCATCTGGTGGACATCGTCTGTCCCAACGACGCGACCGCGAAGATCAACGCCATTCTGTCGGGACGGCGCGGCCAGATTCTTGGCTTCGACACCCGCGAGGGCTGGCAGGGTTGGGATCGCGTGCGCGCCATGATGCCGGAAGCCGAGATCGGTGAGCTGATCGTCGAATTGCGATCGGCGACGGCAGGTGCCGGCAGTTTCACGCGGCAGTTCGACCGCATGGCTGAGGTAACCGGACGCGCCGCCGAACAGATCATCGCCGCGCATCGCGCCGCGGCGTGACTGGCCTCCTCTGCTCTGCGGTTTCTCCAAAATCAACCGCCGTCCCTCCGGGACGGCGGATTTTTGCTGCGGCTGGAGAGGTTCGCGATCTCGCATGAAGACGAAACGGACCCGCCTGCCGACCAATCCGGCTTGGGAGAAATCCGGCTCCGGGACCATTGCTGATTGATATTTTTTACATCATTATCGTTATCTATAGCATCATTTATCATCTTTGAGGTGGAAGCTCGCATGATCACGTCTTTCCAGATGAAGGCGGCGCGGGCGTTGCCGGGAATAGACGGCAATCGGCCATTGACAGCCTACCCGGCTTGCCCGATTTGAACAGGATGGCGTCCGGGCGCCGCAACAGGAAATGGCGATGACGGCCTCAGTCAAACCCCGCGCGGCATGTCTGATCGGTTGGCCGGCGGCGCATTCGCGCTCGCCGCTGATCCATCATTACTGGTTGCGAAAACTCGGTATCGAAGGCGGTTACAACATCGAGGCGGTACCGCCGGAAGGTTTTGCAGAATTCGTGCAGCGCCTGGCGGCGCACGGCTTTGTCGGCGCCAACGTCACTCTTCCACATAAGGAGCGCGCGCTGGCTCTGACCGTACCGGATGAGCGCGCGCGCGCCGTGGGCGCAGCCAATACGCTGTGGTACGAGGCAGGTACGCTGCGCTCGACCAACACCGACATCGAAGGCTTCATCAACAATCTCGAAGCCAGCGCGAAAGGTTGGGACGCGGTCGAAGACGCGCTGGTGCTGGGCGCCGGCGGCGCGTCGCGCGCGGTGGTGTTCGGACTGCTCGAGCGCGGCATCAAGCGCGTACATGTGGCAAACCGCACTGCGGAGCGCGCACATACGCTGGCGCGACAATTCGGCGAGACCGTGCATCCGATGGCATGGGGAGCGATCGGCGAGGCCTTGCCGCAGGCTGGATTGCTCGTCAACACCACCTCGCTTGGCATGCACGGCCAGCCGGCGCTTGAACTCGACATCGGAGCGCTTCCCTCGCAAGCCATCGTCGCCGATCTCGTATACGTGCCGCTGGAAACGCCGTTGCTGGCGGCGGCGCGGGCGCAAGGCCTGAGGACGGCGGATGGGCTCGGCATGCTGCTGCATCAGGCGGTGCGCGGGTTCGAATTGTGGTTCGGCCATCGTCCCGAGGTCACACCTGAGCTTCGCGCGCTCGTGGAGGCCGATCTCCGGCACCCATGATCCTCCCGCTCGCGCGGTTGTGAGCGGGATTATCATTCCGTGTCGGGCGATAATTCGGTCGTGTAGCGCCACCAGGCAAACCAACTAAAAATTGTATTTGACAAGCATACTATTTTTGGCTGCTTTCTTAATTGTGGAACGCCGTCAATAGAGCGCACGCTTGTCGAATATTCGCGAATATTTTTTCGGTGCTTCCGATCTTCAGATGGAGGCGTTCGCCGACATATCATTTTTCAAGCGATCGCTATTGCAGCACGTTCTCTTTCATGGCGACTTGATCATTCCTGACGTATTTCTGTACATCAGCAACCACCTTCATCGCATCGTTGTCTCGAACGACCCGATCCGTTCCTTTCTCGAAGAAAGTCTTCGAAGCGGGGCGATTATGCCGGCCTTTCGCAGCAACGAGAAAAACAACTTCAGGGCCAACCTGGATGAAATACGCGAGCAGGAAATCCAGGGCCTGCATCCTGCAGCTGACGACATCTGCAGCTTTCTTGAAGCAGCCGTCCGGGGAAGGCGGCAACACTATCGGACCTGGCCGAAGGCGCCTCTAAGCGTTGGCTATCTGCATACCCTGGAACGTGTGTTCTTGAGCGATCCTGTCACGGCAAAATCTGACGCCTTCGAGAAGACATGGACAAGAATCGGCGCCATGCGGCGGACAATACTGGAAAATGTCGCAAGAGACAGCTTTGGCGGCGTTCGACGAGGCGACTTGATGAACGCCATGCATCTTTACGTGAACAATGAAAAGCAGGTGGTCAATGATGTTCGAGCGATCTGGAAAGATCTTCGGGATCGGGATGCGATATCTGACGTTAAAAAGTTCGCCAAATGGTCTAACTATGCTTACCAATACAACCAGGGAAGAATGTTCGGTCTAGGTCCGGCTCTGGGGGCGATGGATGAGATGGATGTGGAATTCTCAAGTCACCTGTCCGCGACCTCGCCCGAAGAACAGGATGGAAGATTGTGGAGCGACACGTTCGTTATTCCGAGCGAAGAAGCGCTCCTGACCGTTGATGCACGGTTTCTCTTCGATGTGCGGGATGGCCAAACCGGAAATGACTACTTCAAGGCGGTCGAAGCGTGGCAGCGGCAGCCGTCGGAGGAATCGTCGAACATTTTGCTGGATCGACTCAAGGCCTACACTACCGAACTTTGCCGACTTTACATCGCGAAAGGCCGCAATGTTCTGAATTGGGAATGGCACATTAAAGCTCATATCCCCGAGGACAAAATCTGGAATAAGGCAGGACTTGCACTCGCCAAGGACGCTATCGGGGGATTGATTCCCCATTTCAGTCTGTTGTCCCTCATCGGCCCGCTCGGTGCTGCAACGTATGCATGGTGGCCTGCGTCCCTTGCAAGACCTCTCGGCATCGACAACCGGGTCAGGCTGGAGATCGATGCCGTGACGAAACGGTCGCAGATAGCATCCGATCGACTGACGGATGCTTCGTTCAGATAGGATCAGGCTGAGGGACCTTCCCCGTTAGGGGTGCAAGGGGCATGAACCCGCCGATGCCTTGCGGAATAACCTCGCTTTCGCGGGGTATTCCGTTCAAGTCCCGTTGTTCAACCAGTGCTTTTTGAGGGAGAGACCATGCCGAATATTTTCTCATGGATTCTGCGCGCGTCGGTAGTTTTGTTCGCAGCCATTTGCACCGTGGCGTCAGCCACGTGGATCATGGCGCCGGCGGCGTCGGCCCAGCAGCCGCCGACGGTGCGCATTCGCGGTACCATCGAAGGCGTCGATGGGCCCCTGCTGATGATCAAGACGCGCGAAGGCACCGACTTGAAGGTGCGGATGACCGACAATGTCGCGGTGTTCGGCGTCGCCAAGACCGATTTGTCCGAAATCAAGCCGGGTTCCTACATCGGCGTATCCGCGCTGCCGGAGCCGGACGGTACGCAGAAGGCGCTTGCCGTGCACATTTTCCCGGAAAATCAGCGCGGCGCGGCCGAAGGTTTCCGGCCCTGGGATCTCAAGCCCAACTCGACCATGACCAACGCCACCGTCGCCGAAACCGTCAAGGGTACCGACGGCCAGAACATTCTCGTGAAGTACAAGGACGGCGAAAAGAAAGTCGTGGTGCCGCCGGGTACGCCGATCGTGACCTTCGTCGTCGGCGACAAATCCGAAGTGAAGCCGGGCGCCAGGATCATCATCTTCGGCGCGGTCAAAAAGGACGACGGCACGCTGGAAGCCAACCGCGTCAATGTCGGCCGTGACGGCATCACCCCGCCGATGTGAGGCGGATCGCAACTAGTCGTCCCCGCGGAAAGTGGGGCCCCATAGCCATCGATCGAATTGGTGTGCCGGGAGCTTACCAGCTCGCCTGGATAAGGGCGCCTGTGGTTATGGGTCCCGGATCGCGCGCAAGAGCGCTTGTCCGGGACGACGGCTGGTGTTTACACCGCCAGCACGCGGTCGTCGATCTCGGCGATGGTGTTGACGCCGCACAGGCCCATGGTCGTCGACAGTTCGTTGCGAATGATGTCGATCGCCTTGGTCACCCCGGGGCCGCCGAAGGCGCC
>Ga0075029_100002623_pt1 | contig 10174 bp, 7 predicted proteins | sample LitLauG_LLR_2013_FD_71391 | JGI IMG/M metagenome (GOLD analysis project Ga0075029, IMG submission 71391) | Freshwater sediment microbial communities from North America - Little Laurel Run_MetaG_LLR_2013 | ecosystem: Environmental > Aquatic > Freshwater > Creek > Sediment | place: USA...
AAACATAAAAAGGGGCAGATGTTGGAAGAACATCTGCCCCATCATATCAGCGGGCTCAATAGTAAAGCTTGAGCGCAAACTGGATGTTTCGCGGACTCGATGACGTACTGACTACACCCATCGTGCCCCCGCAACAGGAGGAGTTAGGCGTGTACAGGTTGACGTGGTTGAATGCGTTCAGGAAGTCGGTTCGGAACTGTAACCTCACGCTCTCAGTGATTGGGAAGTTCTTCTGCAGACTTAGATCCCAATCGTCATATCCGGGTCCGACGACCGGTCCCTGCGCCGGACAAGTTCCGAATACGTTGGCCGGATCGGTATATGGGGTTGGGTCGAACCAACGATAACCTGCGAATGCACCGCTGCTCGGATCAAAGTACTTTTGCCTTCCGAAGGTTCTGCCTGCTCCGGAGCCGCAATCCGGGCGCAGTCCGCGGCTACCTGTACCAGCGGAATCACCGTTGGCGAAGTTGAAGTCATACAGCGCCACCGGGAATCCGGAGTGCACCGAGACGATTGGGTTGACGGACCACCCGCCGGCCACTGCGTTGACGACAGCATTCGATCCATTGCCCCAACGCTTCCCGTGACCAAATGGAATCTCGTAAGTCGCGTAGGCGGACAGCACGTTCTTCGAATCGAAGAAGCAGTTCGCCCAATCCGCTCTGGGGTCATAGAGGTTCTGATAGTAAGGGTTGGCTGGAGCCGCCTGTGCGCCCCAGTTGCCGTAGTAGCCGCTGTTATCGGTTCTGCAGCGTGAGAAGGTGTACGCCACCTGGTACTGCAAGCCCTTGGAGTAGCGCTTCTGCAGCACTGCTTGAAGGGCGTGATAGTTGGAACTTCCTATCGACGCCGTGCCCGAGATCTGAGAGATGTCGGACTGGAACAACTGATTTCCCGAGAAGTAAATGCTTGGGCAAGTGGTCGCCGGCGCCACAGCAACACAACCAGCTTCACCATTCAAACGCCCCTGCAGGTACGGAGTTGGAACCATCTCATGTATTCCATGCTGTCCCACGTAGCCGGCTTGGAACGTCATTGAGTTGGAAAGTAGTTGCTGCCAAGTGAAATTCCACTGATAAGTGATGGCGGGTTGTACGTGAGGATCCCAGACTCGAACCAACGACCCGGCAAATGGGTCGCCAGCTGCGCCAACGGGAAGGATTCCGTCTTCGGTCCGGTAATTTGCCGGAAAGCTCGGGGTACCAAAAGCGTTTCGCGTTTCCGCCGGAGTAAACGGCGGGTTGATGGGAAGCCGCAAATTTGTACCGGTGCCTTCGAGATAGGACGAGATGCTGAATGCCGACCGAATGACCGACTTTCCGCCAAGAGCGCCTGGAGTCCAGGCCAAACCGATGCGAGGCTGAAAATCCCTTCCTCCGTAGGTGCCGTTGTAGAGCCCAGCACTGCCTTTCCTACAAGTTACGGGAGCAGTCCCAAGGTTCGCAATCGAACAATTCGGCGCGATGACCTGTCCACTCAACAGGTCAAAGTTGTCTTGGCGATTCGACTCTTCGACCCAAGGGGTGTGCGCCTCATAACGCAGTCCCAAATTAACGGTCAGGCGCTCGGTAGCCCTCCAGTCGTCCTGCAGATAGACGCCGAAAATGCTGGCGCGTTGACCCCACTCGCCACCCGGAATTCCTCGCTGATATTCGTCGGGGACGCCGAGGTAGAAGTCAGCTCCACCATATCCACCAGTATGCGATGACGCTGTAGGAGCATTGGACGTGAACTGGCCGTTGAACTGGATCTGACCCAGGGCGCCATTGTTTCCGGTATAGAACGTGTTGATGCGATCCCGCCAAAACTCGAATCCAGTGTGGAAGACGTGGCGGTTGTGCGTGACAACTACCGCATCGGATACCTGAATCACCGCATCTTGAAATTTCTGTTCGATCCAGCTGTTACCAACGTTGGTGAGCGCTCCGCCGTTCGTGTTGAAATCCAGGAACAGAAGCCCCGGGCGATTTGCGTTCGCACCAGCAATGCCAAAATCGGTTCCGGCGGTTGCCGCCGCGCTGCTAAACGTCGGGCCATTGTGCAAGCGGACGTGATTGATCCCAACACGAACATCGTTCAATAGCGTTGGACTGAAGGTGTGGCTCCAGTCTACGCCGACATTTTCAATCGGAGCATCCGAAAAGCCGCCTCCGAGCAGGGCAAACGAGTTGTCCGTTGGGTTGTGCTGTTTGGCGTGGGAGTAGCGGCCGAAGAGGTGATCATTCGAGCTCGCGTTGTAATCAATCTTTATGTCGTATTGGTTGGTGTTGTACTGCGAAACCGTCGTGTAAGTGCCATTGTTTTGAAGACCCCCCAGAGTCGGGGCAGGGTAAAGAGGCGACGCAAAAAGCTTCTGAGCAACGGGATCGATTGGCTCGGTAATTACGTTGTTCAGGAAGGCCGGATGCCCGGCAACGAAGGGATCATGCAGTTGGTTCGCGGGATTGTTGCATAAACCGGCTGTAAATCCTTCGGGACAAATATCTCCAAAATTACCGCCCCGCTCCGCAGTCGTAAAGAGACCTACCTTCTGAGTGCTGGAAGGGTGATCGAAGCGCTGGGACTGATAGTCGAAGAAGAAGAACAACTTGTTCTTGACGATCGGGCCGCCAATCGTGCCGCCGAACATGTTCCAGCGAAGCTTGTCCTTAGGGAGTGCTTGTCCGGGGCCCAAGAACCCGTTCTCCCACTTGTTTGCATTCAGCTTGTCGTTGCGGAAGTATTCCCACAAGTCGCCGTGAAACCCATTCGTCCCCGACTTGATCGTCGCATTGACGATGCCGCCTTGGTAGTTGCCGAATTCGGCGGGCGCGTTCTGTGTAATGAGGTTGAATTCCTCGATCGCATCGGGGGCCGGCGTATAGCCCAGAAGGTTGTCGGAGACCTGATTGTTATCCACACCATCGAGCACGAAATTGTTCGCCTGCTCGCGGTTTCCGTTGATATAGGGCCGTCCGCCACTAGCCGTGTTGTCACCATTGTTAAAGCTGTCCGGGTTCGGGGTGACTGACCCCGGCGCCAGTAGAGTCAACTGAACATAGTTGCGGGAGGCGAGTGGCAGCCGTTCGTTGGTGTTAGCGTCGATGACGGTATCGACAGAGGTGCTCTCCGTCTTCAGGATCGGTGCGGCACCCGTTACTTCCACTGTTTCCGAAACCTGTCCTACTTTCATCTGCACGTCGACACGGGCCGTCTGGTTGAGTACCAACGTAAACGCCGGGCGCACCGATGTTTGAAATCCCGGAGCCGCCACTTTCAGTTCGTAATTCCCTACGGGAATGCGGTTGATGTTATACGCGCCGGAATCGTTGGTCTCACCCACATACGAGGTGCCACGCGCTGTATCTGTGGCGGTGACCTTCGCGCCCTTAATCGGCGCACCGCTCGGATCCGTCACTGTTCCTACGATGGCTGCCGTTACTTCCTGACTCCACGCCACCTGAGTCATGCCAATCAGGGCTCCAAACATGGAGAGGACAACGGCCAAGGCTAACGATCTGCGTGTGCTCATCAGAACCTCCGAGATTACGTTTTTTATCCCCCAAAATGGTTGCGTTATGCTATATAGCAGAGACAGGATGACCGTCAAGAAAAAAATGTCGGACCGTGAAGTTTATTTTTCGATCAGGTGAAGCGTGGAAACACCAGACCGGGCCTAAGAGGAGTGGTTGCCCTTGGTCGACAAGTGATTTGCGGCAAGAAACAGGCCAAGTTGGGCATTACCATGCATTTCCTGACGAACGCCGTGCGGTTGGGGCAGGAGTGGGACTCCGCCGAGAATAGACGTATGGACCGACGGAAGAACCCAGCCAAGAACTGTGCGAAGAGGCTCTGGATGTTAGCTCTATAGCAAGTCGAGACTATAATCGCCGCATCTGATCGGTTGTTCGTGAATCTTTTTTTTTGGACTCATTCGTGAGGTCAGGAAGTTTTCTCATGGGACAAAACGGCCGAAATACCACCCCAGCCTACAAGAGGATCCGAAGTGTGATCTGGAAGCGCATCCAGACCGGGCAACTCAAACCCGGCGATGTGGTGGAGTCAGAAAGGGAGCTGGCAAGGATTCACCAAGTAAGCCTGATGACCGCGCGTCACGCCCTCACCTCTCTGGAGCGCGAAGGAATCGTGGAAAGGCGGCGCGGCGCGGGCACTTTCGTGGCTCCCCCCAAGATCCACTTCAACCGGCTGATGAGCTACACCGAGCAAATGGCCAGCCGCGGTCTGTCGGCTTGCTCACACCTTCTGTGCGTGAAGCTCATCGACCCTGAACCGGAAATTGCGGCCCGCCTAGCTCTGCCTCCCAACAGTTCGCTCGTGAAGGTGGAGCGCTTGCGGCAGGCGGCAGATGAGCCCTTCGCCCTGGAAACGTGTTATTTGTCGGGGGAAGAATTTGGTGGCTTGGTTTCTGCGGGCCTAGCGCGTAATTCCCTGTTTGGCACCTTGGAGCGTGACTTTGGAGTCGAGATCGCGCACGCTGATGAAGAGGTCGATGCGACCGCTGCCGACCCGAGACTTGCCGAACTTTTTGACGTACCGCGCGGCACTCCATTGCTACGCATTCGTCAGACTATCTACTCCACTAAGGGCAAAGCCACCATGTATGTGCTTGGCTTCTACCGGTCTGATCGGCACACACTACTCATCCGCCGTTTCCGTTCTCCTGTCCATAAACTCGCTTGAGCAGCTCTCGTGCCACGGCGCCTGCTCCGGTGTGTGGTGGCGGAGGTATTCCATCAGCAGAGCACGCGGCCCGACGAGGCTCATGTGACCGCTCAGCACGTTCCAGAGTTGAGGGTTCAAAGATTGTTTCATCGCCAAGGTTCTCGATCTATTTTGACGACATGACTGGAAGAATGAGCGCCGACGGATGTTGCGCGTCGTGGAAGATTGCATTTGTCGCAGCGGCAGACGCGTGCGCAAATTTGATTTCTTCTCCTGTATTCAGATTGCGATCGAAGCGGGGAAAGTTGCTGCTTGAGATCTCCAGGCGTAGCGAGTGACCACGGAGGAAGACGTTGCTCGTGGCCCAGAGATCGACTGTGATTTCGTAGATCTGTCCAGGGTTCATGAGTACGGCATGCTCGGGAGAGTTGCGGTAGCGCATGCGAAGGATTCCCTCCGTTAGATCTTGCGCGAACCCGTCGGGTGCAACATCGACGAGCTTCGCCGTGAAGTCGGTATCGACGGCAGTCGACTTGACGAAAAGATCAGCCGTGACCGGGCCAGTGACTTCCAGGTCGCGGGCCAAAGGACCGATCGAGAACACCAGAACGTCGTCACGATTCTCGACCGCGCGCTGGTCGCGCGGGCCTGGTTCCATGTGCTGGGCATCGCAGCAGAGTGGACCGCCGACGGTGGGCACGGGAAGCGCGGGATTGTAAACGTAGGAGTCCGCTGGTTCGGATTTGGGCGAGAGGGTAGAAAGAGAGCCGTCTCCGCGAAGCGAATTCGCTTTGCCTGCGGAATGCAGAAAATACTTCGTGGGCTGGGCCTGCGGCGGCGGCCAATCGTCTTCCTGGCGGTATTCGTTCGCGCCCATCACGAAGAGCTTGACTGGCTTGTCGGTGGCGAATTCTGTGCGGATGCCTTTGAAGAGAAAATCGTACCATTCGAGGATTACGTCGGTGTACACGTTTTCGGTGGCGTGAGGGCCGAAGTCGACGTCTCCGATGCGACGGCCAAAACCGGCGTGGCCACCGATTTCGATGAGAAGATGCTGCTGGGTGCGGGCGGGGTCGGTGGATCCGTGGGCTTTTGCGCCCATGTAATTGCGCAGGGTTCCGGCATTGAAGATGTCATACCAACCGCCGACCTGAAGCATGGGAACCGCGATGTCTGAAAAATGTTCCTCGATGGACCACTGTTTCCAGTAGTCGTCATAGTCGGGGTGCGCCAGCCAGTCGAGGTAATAGGGGGCGATCGCGGCGGTGAGCAGTGCGTCGGCGGGCAATTGGCCGAAATTGAATACCGAATAATTGGCAAGCGGGAGCGTGGGGGTGCCAACGAGCGCGTTAGTGTGTTCACCGATCAGGCGCTGCAGCGAGTTCTGGGCAAGTTGAGAGGTCCAGTTTTGATCGAACCATTGCTCGAAGGCGCCACCCTGGTAGGTCCAGCCGTCGTGGTAATTGCTTGCCGTCATGTTGGGTGCGATGGCCACGAGATGCGGCGGATGGGCAATGGCGGCGAGCATCTGCGTCGCTCCAACGTACGAAGCGCCGATCATACCGACTTTGCCGTCCGAGTAAGGAAGCGCGGCGGCCCATTCGACGGTATCGAAGCCGTCGGCTTGTTCGTGTTTGAACGGATACCATTCGCCTTCCGAAGTGTAGCGGCCGCGAACGTCCTGGATGATGACAACGTAGCCTCGTGGAACAATCTTGACGACGGGAGAGACTGCCCAATTCACGTTTTTGTTATAGGGCGTGCGCGTAAGGATGACGGGAAACCTGCCTGAGGAGTTTGGGCGGTAAATGTCGGAATAAAGCGTAACTCCGTCCCGCGTCTTCATCGGCACATCGTGCTGAATCACCATGTTGGATATCGATGCGGGTGGAGCTTGCGCGTTAAGGGTCGGCAGGGAGTGGAACCAAGCTGTCACGAGGGCGAATGCGAGTAACGAAGCTACGCGACGTTGTTTCATGCGGGCGTCCTCCTGCCGCGAGCGGAACGCGCGCCGCATGCGGATGCCGGGATTATTTTTCATTTCGCTCGCTGACGCAAGCACAGAGGTGAAACGACGCCAGACTGCTTGTGAGAATTCCAGGACGCCTGCTGGCTGCCATCGTGGCTGAAAAACTCAAACTGAGACACTGCCCAATTCCTGATGGCAGGGAGCCCCACGGGCAGCCTTCCGTATAATTGAATTATGTCGGATTGTCGACTCTAGGACGCACAGAGGACAAGATAAGCACAGGATCCGTGTTATGGGGGTGCCAGCAGAACCCAGCATTGATGAGTACCTTCGCAAACGATTGATGCCCGTGGAGGGGGTAATTCCCCAGCTGGCCGGCATCGATATGTATGGCAATTCCATTCCTGTTGGAAGCGTGGGGGGCGATCTTTTTGAGTACATCAACTTTCAACAGCGTTACAACATTGACGCTCGCATCACGGGTGCCCTCAAGCGGTCGAAGCAGTACCTGGAGCCTCTTCCCAAAGGCCAGACTCCGCGAAACTCGGTAGATGAGCATGTGCAGTGGTTGAAGTCTAAGCCGGACTACAAATCTGCCGCTGCCGCCGAGTACAGAAGGGCCAAAAGCTCAGAGCAACTGAGAATTGCCGAAAATCTGCAAGAACTCTACACGACTGCGGGAGTGCTATTGGTCGATGCTCAGGGGCACGGGATCATCTCGGCAAAAATTGCGTCAACCGTACACGACACTTTTCATGCACTCATGCTTGCCGAGCTGGATCGCAACGGAAAGACCACGCCTGACATTTTCGAGAAGATTAACCTGCGGCTCGCACAGTCCGTCACCGCAAGGAACGCCTTGGGGCGGGATAAGAATGATAACTCTCGCGAGATCGCGACCATGCTCTACGGTGAGATACGTCCCGGTGGATATTTCCGTTTTGTAAATTTCGGCCACCCACCACCTTTGGTATTCTCTGCAGAATACGGAAGGTTCATGGAAATCGATAAGGCTCGCATGGTGCAGTTCCTCGCGCTTGGACTGGAAATTCCCGAGGAGCATCCCGACCGGAACAAGTATCTTTCGATGGCGCGCAGGAAACGAAAAATGAACTCCTCGGACATCGCAGAAATCACACTCATGAGTCCCGGTGACATCCTCTTCCTTTATACAGACGGGGTTTACGACGGCAGCGATGAACAGGACCGACTCAAGATTGAACAAGTGATCCGTGAGCGCAAAGGCGAGCCGGCAAAAGGGATTTGCGATGCGATTCTGGAACATGCAGTTAATCAGGACGCTTACCTGAAGCAGGTTGGCGAAACGGATCGCATCGATGACAAGACCGTCTTTGTCATCAAACGCTTGTAAGACTCTTGGAAACCGGATCGTTTCGAGTCGTCAGGTCAATTGCGCAAGTAGCCCAACTTGTCCTATCCGGTTGTTGGTCCGAGGAAGGAGAACCTCGCAATGAGGCGACCGTAAGCAACCGTCCGTACAACGGTTTAGCAATACACAAGTGGGTTCTTCATCGTTAGGAAAGTTTTCTACTCTACTCCTCGTTCAACGGGTTACAAATCATTCGCTTTTATCCGTTCTGCTTCGAAACGATCCGTTCTGATCGTGCGACCATTACAATTTCATGACAGGGCCCTGGCGACTCGCGACCGAAATGTGAAGAGATGGGCCTTTCGGTAACCTCATACCCGGGAGCCGCATCGGTGGAAGGGCGGCGGCGGCGCATGGCGAAGACCTCGTCGGTCGTGCCGAAGCCGCGATCGTATGCGGCCCTCGAGACTTTATAGGTTTTCATCTCATCCCACCTCCAGTGGCTACGCACGGGCGTCGTCGCGCAGGAGCAATACAGCGTGTACTCCTCGAGTGAACCGGTAACTGTCGGAATGAGGTAAGAACCGTTGAAGTACGGGCTGCGGGCGAGCAGATATCGCGTCCAGCACTTTGGACATTCCACGCAATGGCGGATTCGATGGCCCATAGAACTCCTAGGCTGCGCTCCCGGATTTCTCAAAGGATCGATAAGACCACCTTAGGTTGCGATCGTAGGGCATCGCGGGGGAAGCGCGTAGCGCAAAATCGGACAAGCATTCGGATGACCATAGGCTTCATTGGTTCGAGGACCGACCAACGGGCATGGTGAAATCGGGAATGAACATACAAGCACAGTCAACGGACGGACGTGATTAGCGAATTGGTGCAAAGCGCTGGAGTGGCTGAGTTGACGAGGGAATCTACCAAAACAGAGAGTTTTGCGACAGATGCCTACAACAAACCGAAGCGCGACGCACGTACCGCTTGATAGATCTCGCTCTTGACGCTATGAAGGTTACCATACATACTGGTTGGTATGTTTAGGGCACGCAAGAATCCGAAACCTAGAGCGACGAGGCCACGCAATTCTGAGCGCACGCGGGAACGCTTGCTCCAGGCGGCTTTTCGGGAGGTCTACAGATCGGGCTTCCAGAGTGCCGGGATCGATACAATTCTGGCCGCCACCAACGTCACCAAGGGAGCGCTCTATTACCATTTCGAGAGCAAGGAAGCTCTAGGATATGCCATCGTCGAAGAGATCATCGCAACACTCCCCCGCGACAAGTGGTTGCGTCCTCTGCAGCAGGGCAAGGATCCTATCGACACCTTGATCGGAATTGTCCAGGCGACATCAGTTCGGCCAAAAGACGTACAGGGCGGTTGTCCCCTGGTCAATTTGGCGCAGGAGATGTCCCCGCTGGACGAACAATTCCGCAAGCGACTGGAGAGGATCTTCCATGGCTGGCAAGAAGGCATTGCCATGGCTTTGCGAAGGGGACAGTTTCAGGGAACCGTCCGCCGCGACTTGGTTCCAGAAGAGACTGCCGGCTTTCTGATCGCGATGTACGAGGGCTACGTCTTGTTAGCAAAGAATGCCCAGGATGCGAAGGTGTGGAACGTGGGAATCAGAAATATCGTGGGCTGGCTGAGGTCTCTTCGCGCGCCGGCCAACCGCAAGCGGGGCTGATCGCATCGGTTCCCTATGGGTAGTTGACATTTGTTACATACCAACCGGTTCGTATGTTAGGGCGAGTGTTCATCGACTGGCGGCGAGGCGAGAGCGGACGGAGGAACTGATGGTAAGGAAAAAAAACGATCAGCTCCGTCCCCTTTGAATTGCAACTGCGAGATTCGGCCAACACAGGAGGAAGTAATGAACCGAAAGAGATTCCAAGCAATTGCCTCTCTTTTCTTCGTGCTGATTCTTACCCTGGACGCGCGGGCGCAAAGTCGTCAAATGTCGTATCCCAACATGGCCCCCATCGACCAATACCTTATGACGGACCGAAATGCAGAGATCGCCTTGGCACGAAGCGCCGCCCCAGAGGCCATATCCCGCGACGCAAAGATTATGGTCCTTGGACGGCATAGATACGAAACTGCCGTCGACGGCAAGAACGGTTTCGTATGTGTCGTCGAACGAGCGTGGATGTCCCCTTTCGACTCGCCACAATTCTGGAACCCCAAGCTCCGAGGAGCCGTCTGCCTCA
>Ga0075029_100002625_pt1 | contig 10172 bp, 5 predicted proteins | sample LitLauG_LLR_2013_FD_71391 | JGI IMG/M metagenome (GOLD analysis project Ga0075029, IMG submission 71391) | Freshwater sediment microbial communities from North America - Little Laurel Run_MetaG_LLR_2013 | ecosystem: Environmental > Aquatic > Freshwater > Creek > Sediment | place: USA...
GTCGTCAGGAAGATGGGCCGCAATCTGCGTTCGCCGGCTTCGATGGCGGCCTCTTCGACAGGGACGCCTTCTTTCATGCGCTCCTTTGTGTAGTCCACCAAAATGATGGAATTGCGCACCACCACGCCACCGAGGCTCACGATGCCCAAAAATCCGGTGAACCCGAACGGATTATGGGTCACCAGCAGGCCGACCGACGCGCCCAACAGACCGAGCGGGATCGCGGCCATGACGACGAGCGGCTCGACCACCGAACGGAACTGGAACATGAGAATGAGATAGATCGCAATCGAGCTGATTAACAGGGCGTTCACCATCTCCGGAAATGTTTCCTGCTGATTTTCATATTCACCCCCGTACCACACGCGATAGCCCGGCGGCAGGGGCAGTTTATCCGTGACCGGACGAACGCGGTCCATCACCTGGCTCGGCAGTACGCCTCCCTGCGACCAGGATCGGACGGTGAGCGTGCGGACGCCGTTGCGGCGGACAATGCGTCCCGGATCCCAGACGGGAGACACCGCGGCGATGCTGTCCAACGGCACGCGCGCGCCGGTTACGGGCGACATCACGTAAGTATTGGCGACATCGTTGAAGGTCTGGCGCCGCGTGGGTTCCAACCGCAGGGTGACGGCCACATCGCGCTCGCCTTCCCAGTACGTTGTCACCGGCGCACCTTCGAACCCGCCTGCAAGCACCTGTCCGACGCTGGCGTTGGTGAATCCCAGGCGGTTGGCCACTTCCTGGCGGAGATTTACCTTCAGGCGATACGCATCCTCGCGCCAGTCGCTATGTACGTCCAGAGTTCCCGGGGTGCGCAGGAGCAGTTGGCTCACCTGATCGCTCCAATGCCGCAGCACGGCCTGGTCATCGCCGGTAAGGCGAACCTCGAGGGCGGCCTCCTGGACCGGACCTTGCTGCAGTTCGCTGAGGAACACACGTGCTTCCGGAGCGGCCTGCGCGAGTTGTGGGCGCAGCGCTCTTACCAGCTCCGGTGTGACTTCCGCCGACTTGGTCGAGACAAGCATCTGTGCGTAGTTCTTGTCCGGCAACTGCGGATTGACATTGTAGTAGAAGCGCGGAAAGCTCGACCCGATGAAGGAAGTGAAATTGACAACTTCCTTCTCGTGACTCAGCACGTCCTCGATGCGCTTCACCGCGGACTCAGTGGCTTCCACCTTCCAGCCTTCCGGGAGCCAGACGTCGATCACGAACTGGTCGCGCTCGGCGAACGGGAAGAAACGCTCCGGAACGATATGGAGCACGAATGCGCCCGCCGCCACAGCGAATACGCCGAATGCAACCGCGGCAGCCTTCCACTGCATGGCGACTACAATTACCCGGTTGTAGATCGCCTGCATGATTTCGAGAGGCCCGCGCCGCTTCTTCGCCGAGCCGTCCTCCGGATTGTGGAGGCCCTTGCGGATGAAAAACTGACTCAACATGGGAGTCAGCAGCATGGCCACGATGAACGATGTCGCGAGCGCGATCGCCACCGTCAAGGGCAGCGCGCGGATGAACTCTCCGGTGGCGCCCGAAAGCAAAAGGAAGGGCAGGAACGAACAGATGATGGTCAGGGTGGCGGTGAGCACGGGTATCGCAAGCTCGGTCGCGCTGCGCCATGCGGCCTCCTCTCGAGCCAAGCCGTGATCGAGTAGCTCGATGTAGTTATCCGCGATCACGATGGCATCGTCCACCACCATCCCAAGCACCACAATCAATGCGGCGATCGACACCTGGTGCAGTTCGATGCCGAAAGCGTTCAGCAGGCCGAAGGTCGCCGAAATGGTCACCGGAATCGCCACCGCGGAAACCAGCGCCACACGGAACGGCAGCAGCAACATCGTGACCAGGATTACGGAGGCGATGGAGATCCCAAACTCGCGGATAAAACTCTTCACACGGTCCGCGACGACCGTGGGCTGGTCGGCCACGAAATCGATCTTCAGGTCGGGGGGCAAAAGCGGACGCAGGGCAGCCAGGGAAGCGTGAAGCTCCTTGCCGAAGTCCACGATGTTGTTGCCTTCCTGCATCTCCACCGATAGCAGCATCGCCCGTTCGCCTCGTGACCGCGCGTATTGCGTCGGGTCCTTGTAGACGCGGTCTACATTGGCCAGGTCGCCGATGTAGACCGGCTGTCCGGTGCGCGTGACATCGATCATCACGCGCCGGATCTGCTCCTCACCCTCGAAGGCGCCCGTGGTCTGAATGGGCGGTTTTCCGTGGTCGGTCGGCACCGCTCCGGCAAAGTGCACCATATTGCGGCCTTCGAGCGCCTTGAAGACCTTGTCCGGTGTTACGGAGTATTGCGACAGGCGGCTGAGGGAGCTCGATACGTCGATCTCCTCCTTTTGCTCGCCGATGCGCTTGACTTTGGAGACGGACCGGATGCGGCGGACTGACGACTCGATCCGCTCGGCATAGTCCTTCAACTCGCGGTAGCCGTAATGTTCGCCATGAATCGCCAGCAGTACCGCGACCGTGTCGCCGAAGTCGTAATCGACAACCGGGCCTTGCACGCCGTCCGGAAGATCCGTCTTCTTCAACTCCGCCATGTCGAGACGCAGCTTGGACCAGAACTTCTCCGTGTCCTGGAGGTTGTCTTCCAGGTTGAGGTTGATGAACATGACGCCGTTCATGCTTGTCGAGTATGTCTTTTCCCGCCGGACACCTTCGATTTTGAAGAGGCGCTGCTCGACTTTCTGCGTGACCTGATTCTCGACCTCCGCGGCCGATGCGCCCGGATAGAACGCAGCCACGATTCCGATGCGGACGTGAATCTTTGGGTCCTCCCGTCGCGGCATACGCAGCAGAGCATACACGCCGGAGGCGACCAACATGATCGTGAGTGCAAGGGTGACTTGCGGGTAGCGCAGCGATGCGCGAACGGGATTCATCGGGCGCCCCCCGCGATCTCCACCAGGCTGCCTTCCCGGACCTTCTGCTGGCCCACGACGACAATCTGCTCGTTCCCTTGCAGGCCGGAGTGGATTTCGACTTCATTGCCAATCGGCGTGCCGACCTCGATCCTGCGCCCGTAGACCCGCTTACGGTCCGGGGAGTAGATATAGACGTTTGGCGCGCCCTGTGCATCGGGAACCACAGCCTCAGCCGGGATGGTCAGCGGGCGGACCTTCACAGGCCCGAAGATCCGGGCTTCCGCAACCATACCGGCCAGCAGCACCGGTCCAGGGTTGGGAACGAGGATCTTTACGGTATAGGTGCGTGAGGTGGGTTCGCTCGCGACGCCAATGATGGCCACTTTTCCTTTGAAGCGTCGTCCGTCGAGCGAAGGCACGGTGATCTCGGCGGCGGCGCCTTGCCGGACTTTGGCGATTTCCGCTTCGGGAACTCCCACACGGACCTTGACCGGGTTCAGTTCGACGATCGAGAAGACCGGCATTCCGGCGGCGACTGTCTGGCCGGGGTCAACCCTCCGCATCGATACATTTCCGGAGATCGGCGCGAGAAGTCGCGTGTCGTCCAACCGCTTTCGTTCTTCGGCCGCCTGGGCGTCTGCCGCCTGTGCTTGCGCAGCCGCAGTGTCGATGTCTTCCTTCCGCGTGCCCTCTACAGCCATCTCGTAGCGCTCTTTCGAGGCGTTATAGGCAGCTTCGATTTTCTGAAAATCGTTCGCAGGCAGGCTTTTTCGTTCCACCAGGAACTTCATGCGCTTGTATTCGTCCTGCCAGCGTTCGAAGTCAATGCGGGCCTGCTCCAGTTCCTGTTTCCGGGGACCGGCATCGGCCTTCTGCGAGACGGCCAGTGCCGCGTGCTTCTGCGCCGTTGCCGCGTCGAAGGCATTCCGGTAGTCGGTCGGTTCGAGTTCCGCCAGCAACTGCCCCTGGCTCACGTGCCGGCCCTCTTCGACCAGCACCCGGATCACGCGGCCGCCCACCTGGAACGCCACGTCGGCCGTTTCCGAACCTTCGATCGAGCCACTGGCGCTTACCGATTCGGCGCGCTCCACGACGGCTGGAGTCCGGACCTGAACGGGCACGGCAGTCTGCTCAGAGGCAGCGTTGGTTTCGTGCGCGCACGATGTCAGCATCGTCCAGCACGCGACCGTAATCAGAGCGAAAAGAGGTTTCTTCAGCATTGCAATTGTCCTAGTTGTGAAAGTTGGGAGACTGTCATGCGATCGAACACCAGCGCGGCCGCCTCCGCATACATGTGTTCCCGCTCGGGATTGGTATCGACGGCGAGGATGCCCAGTCCGAGTGCCGCCGCCAATAAAACCAGCACCACGATTTCCAGCTGCTCGGCGGCGACTTCTTCTTTCGCGCAGAGGATGCGGCCCACGGAAGCGGAGTAGGTTTCAAGTTCCTGCCGAAGCAGTTCGGCGAGGTGCATCCTGACGGAACGATCTCTAAAAGCCCTGCGGCTGAATTCCATCCGCAGCGCGATGAAATCCTTGAGGCGCCATTGATTCGCGAACCAGTTCCGAACCGCGGCGATCCGTTCCACCGGTTCGGACACCCGATGGAGGATGTTGTCCAGGGCCTTTGGCCGGCGCTGGTCGATGACTGCGAGGAATACCTGCTCTTTGCTGTCGAAGTTCGAGTAGAAGGCGCCGCGGGAATAGCCTGCCATCTCGCTGATCTCTTCCACCGACGCATCGTCGTAGCCTCTCCGAATGAACAACCTCTCGGCTGCTTCGATGAGACGCAGGCGCGTCAGTTCCTTGCTCTCCTCGCGTGTGAGTCGTTTCCGTGCCTTCATTGCGATCTACCGATGAATGTCGATACTGAACTGCATCCCGATGCTGCACAAGAATTGGCATTCTATTGGCCATTTGCCGCCGAGCGCCGGGGACCATGTAAGCTGTTGAGGCAAAGCAGGTTGTCCCACAGCTCGGAGGCAGCAAGCCGGACCCATGACATCGGCAGCAGCACGTGCCGATGTCTCCTGCCGAAGTTCGGCGCCGATCTGGGAAATGTGCGTCATGATTGCGTCCGCCACGGCTCAGCGCGATGGCCGGAGTTGCTCGAGGAATTGCCGGGCCGAGGCAAATTCCACGGCGGCCTTTTCGAGATGTTTGACTCCTTGGCCGCGGGTCACCGGTTCATCCGTCAGAATCGAACCCAGAACCAGATTCGCCTTGAGATAGCCGGAATCCAGCCGCAGCGCCGCGCGTGCCGATTTCTCAGCCTCCGCGAATCGATTCAGCCGGGCCTGCGCCGTTGCGAGATTGCACAAATTGCGCGGATTGGGGCCGCCGATCTGGATGGAACGCTCCGACTCCGCCATTGACTCCTCAAACCGGCCTGTTCGAAAGTACTGCACGGCGAGATTCGTATGCGCCTCGGCGAACTCCGGCGAGATGCGGATGGCCTTTTCCAGTTCGCCCGCCGCATCGGCGTATTTTCCCGCGGACGACAAACGCAGCGCACTCTCAAACGCGTGCACCGCCTTTTTCTGGGGCGGATGCATCAGTTGCTTCGCCGACACCGTCGCCGCCCCTGCTCCAGCACCGTGGGACTCCCGCTCGGGCAGACGGACCTCCAACGGCGGCATCTGTCGGTCAATGGTGACGAATTGCTGGCATAGTGTCCGGTCGGAGCTATCGGTGACACGCAACGTGTAATTTCTAGCCGGAATCTCGCGAAGCTCGAAGCTGCCGTCAATCCGGGCTTCCGCTCGAGAAATCTCCGTGTGAGTTGAACCCTCTTCGACGACCACGAAGTGGTCCTGAACCAACTCCTGAGCCGGCGGTGCAGTTGGCCCCGCACGACTGTAATTTCTGCTGCTATCGAAGATGACAGCCCAACGAAAACCATCACACCTGGCAGGGACAGAGTTCGGGCACACCTCTTGCGCATGAAAAAGTCTCCTTAGATAGAAGTGGGGCGGGCGACGTCCGAGCGAGTCAAGCCGCCTGGCTGACAACGCCCCAGGCCTGTTCAGCCTGGGTCTCACGAGAGAACAGCAGGCTGGGCGCATCTTGCGTATGGCTGACACGGATGCGATCGCCTCGGCGGATCTGGCCGCTCGCCATAAGGTTCGAGAGGGGGTGCACGAGCAGGCGTTCGATCGCGCGTTTGAGCGGCCTCGCCCCGTAGCGCAAGTCCGTGCCCTCCGTGACCAGGAACTCTTTCGCGCTCTCTTTCACGGTCAGAAAGAAGGGATTGTCCCGCGCCGCGGCACGGATCCGATCCTGGACGAGATCCAATTCGATGTCGACGATTCTGCGCAGCTCCGGCGTGCCAAGCGACCTGAAAACGACGATGTGGTCCAACCGGTTGATGAACTCAGGGGTGAACCTGCGCCGGGCTGCCGCGACACCCGTAGTGGCGATCTTGCCGTTCAGCTTCGCTTTGCCGGCATCGTCATCGGAACGGGCGACGTGAAACCCCAGCCGGGGCGCCTCCAGTTCGCTCATCTCGGCCGCGCCGAGATTGCTGGTCATGAAGATCATGGACTGCGAAAAGTCGACGCGTCGGTTGTCCCCCAGAGTCAGGGTGCCTTTGTCCAAGATGCCCAACAACAGATTCCAGAGTGAATCACTGGCCTTTTCAATTTCATCGAACAGCGCGAAGCTGAGCATGAGCTCTTCGGTGTGGTGTTGATTGAGGGCTTCCTGGCTGAGCAGCGCGTGTGTTTCGCGGTGGCCGATATATCCGGGAGGCGAACCGATCAGCTTTGCGATCTCGTGGCTGTGCTGGTACTCCGCGCAATCGATTTTGACCACTCCACCAGGGTGGTTGAGCAGCGCTTCGGCGGTGGCCTCCACAACGCGGGTTTTTCCGGAGCCGGTCGGTCCCAGGAACAAGAAGTTGCCTACCGGCCTGCCGCCAGGAGACATCCCAGTACGAAACCCCTGATAGGCTTCGACTATCTTGTTAATGGCGTCATCCTGTCCGATCACCAACTGGCGCAGCCTGGTCTCCAGGGCATCTGCCTCCCGTCCCTTTTTGTTTGGGTCTAGTAATTGTATTCGACTCATGACGTTGTCTCCTTTCCTCTCTCGGGCCCTGGCGAGCGGAGTTGTTCCCTCGGACACACCTCGAGCGCGCCGAACTTCCTGATGCTTGATGCAGGTTCCGTTGGCTCAACGAAACTCGCGTGAGATGTTGTATTTGCGCATGCGGGATTGCAGGGTGGTTCGCTTCAATCCCAGTCGAGCCGCGGCGCCGTCCGGACCTCCGACCTGGCCTCTTGCTTCTTCCAGCGCCTTCAGGATCGTCCCCCGTTCCGCGTGGTGCGGGTGCGCCGCCGGGGTTCCGGTCAACGTAGTAGGAATGGTTTTGCCCGTGAGCTCGGTCATGGACACTTGAAGGGCACTCCCATGGGTCAGAATGACGGACCTCTCCAACACGTTCTGCAACTCGCGGATGTTGCCCGGCCAGTGGTAGTTCGTGAGTGCGTCCAAAACGCACGTGGGAATCGTATCGATGTTGCGGCCCATGCGGTGCGCGTGCTTCTGGATGAAGTAGCGCGTCAGCAACGGTATATCTTCCCGGCGGTCCCGCAAGGGCGGAACGTGCAATGGGAAAACATGCAGGCGATAGTACAGGTCGGCGCGAAACTTGTTGTCGTCCACCATCGCCTTCAAATCCCGATTTGTGGCGGCGACCAAGCGCGCGTCGGTGCGGATCGTGCGATTGCCGCCCACACGCTCGAACTCCTGGTCCTGAATGGCACGCAGTAGCTTCGGTTGGAGTTCCAGCGGCATTTCCCCGATCTCGTCGAGGAACAGCGTGCCTCCGTGAGCCAGTTCGAAGCGACCGATCTTCTGTGCCACGGCTCCGGTGAACGATCCCTTCTCGTGCCCAAATAGCTCGCTCTCGAGCAGGCTGGCGGGAATCGCCGCACAGTTCACCTTTACGAAACTGCCCTTACCGCGGCCGCTCAAGTCGTGAATGGCACGCGCAACGAGTTCTTTTCCCGTGCCTGTTTCGCCCGTGATGAGGACCGTTGCACCCGTCGGGGCCACGGTCTGAATGCCGTTCACGACGGCTTGAAAACCGGGCCCTTCGCCTATCATGTTCCCGATGTTCTGGTCGAGGCGGATCTCGTCTTCGAGGTAGAGCTTCTCGGTCGCGAGCCGCTCCTTGATTTCTCCCAGCTCTCGAAAAGCGAGTGAGTTCGATACCGTCATAGCAACCTGGCCCGCGACCTGCACCAGGAACTCTACTTCCTCGGAAGTCCAGGGAGCGTCTGTCATTCGATTGAGCGCGAGCATGCCGATAATACGATTTCGTGCGATCAATGGAACCGAGCAAATGGATTTATAGCCGAGCTCCAGAAAACGCCGGAAGTTTGGATTGGGATAGCGGTCGACATCGGCTTCGCCGGCTATTACGGGCTTTCCGCTGGCGAGCACCTCTTCCGCCGGCATGCCTACAGGGTTGAAGGGCCCTTTCAAGGGCTGAAGAAGCTGCGGAATGGCGGAATGCAGCGCGTATACATCGAGGCTGCCGGTCTCATTGCAGATCGTGAGTAGCGCGCTATCGTGGCGGATGACCTTCGAGAGCTGGTCGGATATCGCAGAGAATAGCTCGTCTCGATCCAGCTTCGACACAAGCGCATCCCTGATGTCGAACAGGGTTCGCAAGCGGTCCCTCTCCCGGACTGCCATCTCCTTTGCCAGGAAGGACTCGACGGCAACGGCGAACTCGCTGGCAACGCGCTCCAGGAAAGCGATTTCGGCCGGGCTTGGCGCGATCTGCGCCATGGAGCAGAAGCCGAATGCGCCGAGCCGGTTATTTCCCGCAGTCAGTGGGACAAGTATCAAAGTGGTGATGTTGAAGTCGCGAGAGCGCCTGACGAACTCCGGCCAGCGAGTTTCCGACTGGACCGATGGGACGACGAGTGTCCGCTGATTTAGCCATACCCAACCAGCCGGATCCTGATCCACCGGCAGGCGAAGGCTCGTGAGTACGGGATTGCAGGGCTCATTCAAGATATGCCCTTGCATGGTGTTGCTGTTGGAATCGTGCAGAATGAGCCCGACATGATCGAAGGTGACAATTTGACGGAGAGATTCGGCTGCGCCCGCCAGCAGGCTTCTCAGGTCTGTGCAACCGGCGAGAGAGCGCGAGAGCGCCATGACGGCCCGGTAAAGTGCATCCCGGCGAGTGCCGTTCTCGCCGCTGATCCGGATGATGGAATCCGTCGGCGCCACTGTCTTCATCTCGTTCACCACGCGCCGCACGGCTTCGCTCTTACCGGCGATACCGTCAAAATGGAGCTCGCTCCGGTTCTCGGATTCCAGATCCACGTTTTCCATGACCTATCCTCCTTTTCGCAGCCCACGACGCCTCCTGCGACTCCACGCTCTTGCTGCGACATCGTGTGGAGCACTCCCGGATACATGGTCATTGTGCACCGTCTCCTCCCCTACGCCAACCCTCCATCGTCGTGTTGCGGGTTGAATCAATCGTGAAAGCAGTCTGTGCCACTTTTGGGGGAGTTTCCAGTGAACCTTAGAAGGCCCAAACCGGCCACCTCCGCCGCCGGGTGATAATCAAGAATGGTTATGGAGGCAGAACAACCCGCTGCCGAAGCCGTCATTGCACAGCGGTGGTGCGCACACCTTGCGCGAGGGAAGCATCGGATCGCCTTCATTCTTGCAGACGGTCGACTCTCTTCCATTTTGCCGGTCTCCTACGGTATCGCCGGAGGAATGAGGAGCAGCGATTGCAATTGGGGGAGCCCGGGAATCGGGAAGACTGCCAACGGACGAATCTGGATTCCTAGGGTACGCGGCGTGGTGGCGATTGACCCCGCCGCGGGCAGTCGCGTCCCGCCGCCCGGCACGGAAGTGGAATTGACCGCCCCCGCATCCGTCGCTTACGCTGCGTCTCATGTCTGCCGCCGATTTGGGCTCTTCCGGATCAAAACCAAGACATCATGAGCTGCGCACAGAACTCCATCGTGTTGCGGGTTGTACCCGAGCGGATGATTCCACCGCGGCAAGCTCTTCGGAAGCCGCGCGAGGCGACGGCCCGGCCGCCACTTTCGCTTGTTCTCTATCTTCTCCTCGCAGGCTGCCATTGCGCATTTGCGCTGAATCCCGCTCTCGACATCAGCCAGTACGCGCACAACGTGTGGACCGTGCGGGACGGGTTCTCCGTGGGCACCATTTTCGCGATGGCGCAGACCCCTGATGGGTATCTCTGGCTAGGTGCGGAATTCGGCTTGTTTCGTTTCGATGGCATTCACAGCGT
>Ga0075029_100002629_pt1 | contig 10168 bp, 13 predicted proteins | sample LitLauG_LLR_2013_FD_71391 | JGI IMG/M metagenome (GOLD analysis project Ga0075029, IMG submission 71391) | Freshwater sediment microbial communities from North America - Little Laurel Run_MetaG_LLR_2013 | ecosystem: Environmental > Aquatic > Freshwater > Creek > Sediment | place: USA...
GAGAACCCACCTTTTCGCGCCAGACGGGTCGACGACGAGGTACAATCCATTCCCGTCGCCGTAGCGACCTGGGGTGGCGATGCTGTTCACCCGGAGGGTGGAAAGAGCCTTGTGGGGATGCTTGCGGGAATCGGCCATACCCCACAATCCATACCACAAAAATTTTCGGATCAAGCCGGCCTGTTTAAGACTTAGCTGGACTATCTGTATCGTTAAAGCATTGAATGGATTAGACAAGTTTGACTTGGCTGGACTGCCTCGGACCTGAGCATAAATTCCTCCCTCTCCGCCACTTTCAGAACGGGGTCCGTTCCGGAGACATGGGTTACGTTTCATTCCGAAGACATAGGTAATACTTTCGGTCCGAAGGAATTTGCAAGGGGTTCGAGCCTGCAGGTCTCGTCGTCGAAGTATCCGAGATCGTAGTCATAAAGCTGACGAGCCAAATGCGGTCGTCGGTTTGTTTGATGCCGACGGTCTGGCCTGCAAACACCTGGCTCAGATTGATTTTCCGACGATTGAATCAGATGCGGCCGCAAGTCGTGACCGTGACGGCCTTGTCAGGGAACGGGTAGTCGAGGTTCGGCTGTCCACGATAAGGCTTCGACGACGGCCGATAGAGTTGCGTCGGACACTGCATGTCGAGCGCCTGGCGTGGTCGCTCGTTGCTGTAACAGTCGACGAAGTCATCAAACCTGGCCTGCTGTTGCAGGAAGTCATCGGCAGCTGGCTTGGTGGTCTCCACGGGAATCGGGCCTTTAGGAAAATTCAATAATATCAATATGTTGGACCGAAGCTGGCGGAATATAAACCCCTTCCGCCAGTCTTCGCTATGTCCCCCGTTGAACCGTCCCGGCACTTTGAGCCATTCGATGAATCGCTCTTTCCGAGCATGGCTGGATTACGCGGCACTCACACCAACTCGACCCGTGCATGATGGGCGGCCGCAGCGGCGAGACGTCGATCACGCGTGAGCAGCGGAGCATCCAGCGCTTCGGCAAGGGCGACGTAGGCGGCATCATAGGCCGTGAGATTGTTCCGTAAATCCCAGATACGCGGCAAAAGGAAATCGTGCGGATATCGATGCAGGGGAAGATCGGCGAGGTCGGCGAGAGCAGCACGACCGCGTTCGCTATCGATTTCTCCCTTCGCCGAATATCGCCGGATTACCTGCGCGACTTCGATGTCGAGCAAATGAGGTGCGTGCAATGTCTGTCGAGGGTCGAATAGCCATTTTTCGACCGCCTTTGCCGCCGGCGTGCGCAGGAGCGCTTCGAGCACGGCCGAAGCATCGACAACGATCATGAGCGGTCACGTTCGGCGCGGACCGCCTGAGTTGGCGTCACGGAAGGGGCCACGGCCGGGCGGCGCTCTAAACGCCCGCGCAGCTCATCGAGTGTCGGCCGCTCGGCCACCTGACGAATCTCGTTCATCAGGTAATCGGAAAGCGACATCCCCGCCAGCGCCGCACGTGATTTGAGCCGACGATGCAGCGTGTCGGGCACATTGCGGATTTGGATCATCACCGTCATGTGATAAACATAAAGACATGTAGACCACATGTCAACGGAGCCGGCCCCAATGCCGGTCAGAGAGTTACAGCTTGGACATAGTACTTATCATCGTCGGTCGTGGCCCGCCGCTACTCGTGATCTAACGTACTGATCCTGTTTGCGCTTCAGGAAGCCAATCGCCTCCCAATTCGGCTAACAGATTGCCGGCTCACACGCAGGGCCGGCCACAACTCTTGGACTCGGGTTGCAGCTTCCACTATTCTCCCGCCAAAATAGCGCAGGGCGGGTCATGAAATCCAAGGCTGTTGTCGTCGCATTATTGATCGGCGTATTTTTCCTCGACCCCCGTGCTGAGGCTCGCGGCCCCTACGGCTCCATCAGTGTAGGCAACTGGAAGGGCGGAGCTTTCACAAACGATGCCAGCGGGGAGTTCGCTTCCTGCAGCGCGTTTGCGCCGTACCGCAGCGGCATAACGCTCTACGTCATCATCAGCGCCAATATGACCTGGCGCCTGGGATTTTCGAACGAAGGCTGGAATCTGACCACAGGGCAGAAATTTCCGATCGTTCTCACCTTCGACGGGCAGCAGCCATTCAATGTTTCCGCCGCAGTCATCGGCCCGAAACTGATGGCGGTGGAACTGCCTGACAATTCTACCCTGATTGATCAATTCAGAAAATCAAAGACGATGTCGGCATACGCTCAGGGTCAGCTCTTCCAGTTCGACATGAGCGGGACATCGGCACTGCTACCAGTTCTCGCCAATTGTGTCGCGAAGACGAGAGCTCTTGGTGTTGAGAAGGTCGGGGACTTCTCAGTTCCTCTTCCGGCGCGGCCGCCCGCAAAGCCGCTTGCGGCGGCCGGCGCAGAGGCCGCGAGTCCGCCAGAAAAACCTGCCACAATTTTCGATCAAAGCGGTACCGGTTTCGTAGTCAGCCCCAGTGGGCACATCATAACCAACGCACACGTCGTCGAGGGATGTGTGGGGGATATTCTGGGTAGCCTGACTGGCGATGCGCCCGCGAAACTTCGCCTGGTTTCCAGCGACGAAACCAACGACCTCGCGTTGCTCCAGGCCTCGGGCACGTTCAAGGACGTGGCCACAATCAAGGACACGGCAGTCCACTCCGGCGACAGTGTTGTCGCCATCGGCTATCCGTTTCACGGGCTGCTTACCTCGGACTTCACGGTAACGACGGGAATCGTAAGCTCGCTCAGCGGCATCTTCAACGATACTCGCTATCTCCAAATCAGTGCAGCCGTCCAGCCAGGCAACAGCGGAGGCCCGCTGCTATCGTCCAGCGGGGAAGTCGTCGGCGTTGTGGCAGCGAAGCTGAACGCATTGAAGTTCGTGAAGGCGACGGGCAACATACCCGAGAACATCAATTTCGCGATAAAGACCGGCGCGTTGCGAGACTTTCTCGATAATAGTGTGGTGCCCTATCAGGTCGCCGACAACAAGGGCGTTGAGTTGAAGACGGCAGACATCGCCCGCAACGCCAGAGCTTTTACAGTTTTGATTTCTTGCAAGGCAAAAGCAAAAGTCGAAAGCTCGAGGAAATAAATGGGGCCGGCACCGGAAAGTTTGCGCTAAAGCCATTTCGATTTTGATTGAATCAAAACCGGGCTCTACTTTTTTGTTTTGACGCGTTTTCTTCACGCGAACCGGTTTCCACTTCGCTCGAAAACGCTCTGGCCTGCCTCATCGATGGCTCCGCCTTGCCTCGCTCCGCCTGCGGCCGTAAGGCGCAGCCCTCAAGGGGAAAAATCCGTTCCCCGGCCGGAACCAATGTCCCGACAGCGGTTTGAATCGTGGTCCCACGTTGCGGAGCATGGCAAATGCAGCTCTCCCATCGGACGGCTTTCGTGGTGCCGTTCGGCGCCGATCAGACCCTCTTTGTCGTGGTCGACCGCGTCGGCGCGGTGGGACGCGGCTCAAGCGAAGCCGAAATCGAACGAACGGATTTTGAAAGTATTATTTCCGACTTGCTGTCGGGGCAATTCGGCGACCCGATTCGTGTGATCGCCTTCAACACCCTCGAACACTGGTCCAAAGACGTTTCGGCCGAGGTCGCCCGTGAAATCCAGACCCGCTCCGACATCGATGGCGAAAACCTGCCGGATCACCTCCAGGACTTCGTAAAGTTACACCAGCCTTGAAACGGACCGTGAATTGGCATGTCAGCGGATGGAATCAGATGAAGAAATTGATCCTTACCTTTGCTTTCGTTCTCTCCGCATGCTCTCTGGCATTTGCCCAGCATGCCGGGAGTCCACAGGAGCAGCAGGCTTGCTCACGTGACGCCTCGCGCTTCTGCAGAAAAGTGCTGGGTGACGATGGCGCGGTCCAGGCCTGCTTGCAGCAGAACCGAAACCGGTTGTCGGCTTCGTGCCAGAAAGTGTTTCGCGATCACGGCATGTAGCTCCGACGCGACCACCTCCTGCTATTTTGGTAGCGAGGCGCGACCCGGCTCGACGTAGGGGCCGGTCTGGATTCGACGAATCACGGTCGCAAAATCCTCCTCGAAGGTCACGACATGTTCGCGGCCGAACAAAATCGCCGACCCACCGGTCCCCTGCCCGGGTTGCACCATTAGGATCTGGTCGAGATTGACCAAGACCTCTCGCGCAGGAGGCCCCGGTCGCTTCAGCACGATAAAGTTAGCCATTTTCGGACTCCTTCGGCACGATGTTGCGAAGAAAAACCCGCCAGGATGCAAGCGAACAATTTATCGTGAGCCGGTAAAGAAAAGACGAACCGAAAATCCACGGCGAAACGTCAGGGCGGTTGCGTCCACACGGACGATAAGGGTCAGTTACTTCTTGTTAAACCCGAGAAACGTGTTCCAGACGGCGGTAGCCAAGGTCTGGGATGGTTCAGAAACGCACGCTTTCTTGACCTCGGCCACAATCGCTGCCGTATCGGTCGGCGACTGCGCCTGTTCGCTTGCCGCCGCGACGTAATTTAGCCCGGTCCAGAAGCCGTAAATCCAGACGGTTCCTTCCGTCAGATGCTCCTTCGTGGACCGCCAATGCGCGCAGCTCATGCTTCCGATCCCGATCATGCCTACCGAAACCGTGGTTTCCTGCGCGACAGCCGCGCCGCCCGAAACCGCGAGAACCAATACCAGGCACAGAGCGACCGTCAGAGCCGATTTGCGTCTGGCGCCAAAAGAGTCGTTGCCACGAAAATTCAAGTTCAGATCCTGACCGCGTTCGTCCCGACGATTTATACTATAAATCATGGGGCAAAATAGCGTCGGCTTTGAGAGGATACGCCAGCAATCCGTTGGCACTTCGAGCCGCAGCGCTGTTCTCGGGGATTTGAAATTTTGACATTGGCCAACGCCGATCGGGTCATGGTCGGGTCATGGTCGGGCCATGGTCGGGTCCTGGCTCACCGCTTGCCGGATGCGGCACAAGCATTGATTTTTGCGGCATACTTCGTAGAAATCGGGACAGGATTTGGCTTTACGGTGCGGTGCGAGGAGTTCTCGATTTTCGTGAGAACACTTCTCGCGGAAGAAAACTGGCAGGCTCCTCGAAAGCGCAGCCGTTTTGAGAACACAACGGGCTTTGAGAACACAACGGGCTTTGAGAACATAACGGGTTTTGAGAACACGACGGGAGGATGTTTTGGCAGGGGCGACCACGCTGCGTGCACTGCTGCAGGAAGATGGTTGTTTGACGCTTCCGGGCGTCTACGACGGCATTTCGGCGAGAGTGGCGGCGAGTACGGGTTTCGAAGCGCTTTACATGACCGGTTATGGCGTCGTCGCGTCCGCGCTCGGCGTCGCCGACGCCGGCACCGCGACATTTACCGAGATGTTGGACCGCGTGCGCTGCATTGCCGGCGCGATCAGCGTTCCCTTCATTGCCGACGGCGATACCGGTTACGGCGGATTGCTCAACGTCGAACGCACCGTGCGCGGTTATGCTGCCGCCGGCGCGTCAGGCATCCAGCTTGAAGATCAGGAATTCCCAAAAAAATGCGGCCATACCGAATTCCGCCGCGTCATCCCGGCCGATGACGCCGTCGCCAAGATCCGCGTCGCGGTCGATTCGCGGCCGAGCAGGGACTTTCTCATCGTTGCGAGGACGGATGCCCGTTACGCCGAGGGGATCGATGCAGCCTTGCAGAGAGCCGAGAGGTTTCTCAACGCAGGTGCCGATGTGCTCTTTGTCGAAAGCCCCGAGAGCCTCGAGGAATTACGCCGTATCGCCGAAACCTTCGGAGGCGCGGCATTGCTGGCGAACATGGTTGAGGGCGGTCGCACACCCTACCTGTCCACGCATGAACTGGCGGCGATGGGATTCAAGATCGCGCTTTATCCCGGCTCCGCCTTCCTGACGGCGGCCGGCGCATTGCAGCTGGTCTATCGCAACCTGAAGGACGCAGGGATCGGCACGGGCAGCCAGGCGCCGATGATGCCGTTCGCCGAGATGAACAATTTGATGGGCTTCCCGTCAGTACATGCCTTCGAAAAGCGCTACGGCCTTGCCAGAAGCGAACGTCAGACTTGACGCAATCGTCAACGGTTGCGCGTTGACTGTCGCGCGCAACAGGAATTGGATCGGTGGAAACAGGAAAAAGTCATGGCAAAGGCAAAAGGGCTTTTCCGAACTGGCCGGCTTGGCTTTTTCCTGGGCCTGGTCGTTTTCATCGTCGCCTGGGAATCGTCGACCGCGAGGGCTGAAACGATCACCGTCACGCATTGGGGCGGCCAGTTCTACGGTGTCCCCTATGCGGTCGCCATGGACAAAGGCTTCTTTGCGAAGAACGGGGTCGATGTCACGGGCATCCTGACCGCAGCCGGTGGCGGCACTGCGGTCCGCAACACGTTGGCGGGCGGGATTCCCTTCGGTGAGGTTTCGCTGGCGGCCGCCGTGCAGGCCATCAATTCCGGCCAGAAGCTCATCATCATCGGTGCCGGCGCTCAAACCGTGGCCGATCTGATGTGGGTGGTGAAGAAGGATTCGGCGCTCGTCGGCATCAAGGATCTGGTCGGCAAGCAGATTGCCTATACCGCGCCGGGCTCGGTGAGCAACATGCTGATCCTGATGGCGTTGAAGGCCAGTGGCATGACGCAGCAACAGGTGAAGCTCGTGCCGGCCGGGGACCTTGGGGCAAATATTTCCGCCGTCAGCAGCGGCGCAGTCGATGCCGCTTTCTCGGACGAATTGGCCTACGCGCAGAACAAGGAACTGGTGAAGCCGTTGTTTTTGGCGCGCGACGTGATGGAGGCGCGCATGATGCAGACGGTGATGATCACGACGGCCGAATATGCCAAAGCGCATCCCGATATCATCAAGGGACTGATCGCCGCACGACGCGAGGGGCTTGCCTATGCGCTGGAACATCCGGACGAAGCGGCAGACATCACCGCGAGGGCTTACAACAATCCAAACACCGGTCTGTTTCGCGCACATATCCACGAGCTGATTGACGAAAAATACTGGAGCGATGGCCGGTTTGATTACGCCGGCATGAACCACATGGTCGAGGGCCTGCAGATCACCGGACAAATCAAGGGCGATGTCGACTGGTCGAAATACGTCGATCCATCCTACCTGCCCCCCGATCTGCGCCCCTCACAATAAGGGCTACGTTGTGACCAGCGAGTCGCACGTGGAATTGACTGAGGTGGTCCGCCAGTATGATGGGCCACCGGCAATACAGGCTCTGGGCCCCATCGACCTCGTGATAGCTCGCGGCGAGTTCTTCTCAATCGTTGGCCCATCCGGCTGCGGAAAGTCCACCCTGCTCGACGTGGTGTGCGGTCTGGCTGCCCCGACGAGCGGCAGCGTTCGCTTCGAAGGCAAGGAATTACGCGCCGAGGTTCCGGAAGGTGTCGGCGTCGTCTTCCAGGAAGACTCCAGCATGCCCTGGCTCTCCGTGCGCCAGAATGTCGCCTTTGGGCTGCGCACCTCGGGCCTCCCGAAAAAGGAGGTGGCCGAGCGCGTTGATCACGCCGTCGGTTTCATGGGGCTCGCCCAGTTTGCCGATCATTATCCGGCCCAGCTCTCCGGCGGCATGCGCCAGCGCGTCTGCATCGCACGGACGCTGGTGTTGCGCCCCAGGCTGATCCTGCTTGATGAGCCTTTCGGTGCGTTGGACCAGCAGACGCGGCTGTTGATGGGCGATGAGTTGCTGCGGCTTTGGCGCGAAACGGGCGCCACCGTGCTGCTCATCACCCATGCCCTGGATGAGGCCGCAATGCTGTCGGATCGTGTCGGCGTCATGAGCGCTCGGCCGGGACGCTTCATCGACATGATCGAAACCGGATGGCCGCGAGATCGTGACAGTCGCGTCGTCGCGGATCGGGAATTCGGTGCCTTGACCGCGCGCCTGTGGTCGTCACTCCGCGAGGAGTCGCTCAAGACGATGGGGCGGGCGGCGTGAAGCGGCAACACGCCGTGGTTTTTGTCCGCATCGCCGTGTTGGCGGTGTCGATCATTTTTCTGGAAGTCTGTTGCCGAGCCGGCATCGTCGACCCCCTGACCGTCATCCCTCCCAGCGAAATGCTCGCTTCGATGATCGATCGCGTCGGCTCCGGGGAGATGAACACAAGTATCATGAGCACTTTCTCGACCATCGTGTTCGCCTTCGTGCTCGCAATCGGGTTCGGAATACTGGCAGGCGCGCTCATTCACCGCTCGCCGCGGTTGCGCGATGTCGTCGATCCACTGTTGGCATCGTATTATTCGGTACCGACCTTCATCTTCTACCCGTTGCTGGTGGCCCTTCTTGGCCTTGGCAAGGCGCCGCTGGTGGTACTGGGCGTGCTTTCCGCCGCGCCGGCCGTGATGATCAGCACGCTATCGGGACTCGACGGCATCTCACCGGTATTGATCAAACTCGCGCGCGTCCACCGGCTGAGCGCGGCGCGGACGTTCTCGTGGATCGTGCTGCCCGCAGCGCTGCCGCGCCTGTTCACCGGCCTCAAATTGGCATTGAGCTACGCGCTGATCGGCGTGATCGCCGGCGAATTCATTCTTTCCGGCACCGGGCTCGGCTATGACATTTCCTTCGCCTACCAGAGCTTCGACAACCGCGCCATGTACGGCACGATGCTCTTTGTGTTGTCGATTGCCGTGATAGCCAACGGATTTCTTTATGCATGGGAGGGGCGACTGGCGCGGCGCCGTTCGAGGGGATGAGCGACGTCTTGCTCGAAGACGCACAGGGGAGGCCCACCCCGCGCCGTCGTGTCCGCGCATTTGATACTTTCGTGCTGTTCCTTTCGGTACTGGCGCTCTGGCAGACGATCGGAAGCTGGACGAGAGGCGTGGCCGTTTCCCCGCCCTGGCAGACCCTGGTGTATTTGTTCGGCCTGCTTCGCACATGGATGTTTTGGGATCACGCGGCCGCGACGTTGGCCGCGTTCCTTCTCGCCTTCCTGCTGTCGGCGCTCATCGGTCTCGCGCTCGGCCTGTTGTTCGGGGTGAGACGCTTTGCCGGAGACGTCGCGGAGCCGCTGCTCGCAGGCTTCTATACCATCCCCAAAGTCACGCTCTATCCGGTCGTGCTGTTGATCTTCGGCCTCGGCATGTCGGCCAAGATCGCCTTCGGCGTCATGCACGGATTGGTGCCGATCACGCTGTTCACGCTTGGCGCCGTACGCAACTTGTCCCCGGTTCTGATACGCACGGCCAAGGTACTGCATCTCTCGCCCGGCCGCACCGTACTCTGGATCCTGGTGCCCGCTTGTCTCGGAGACATCCTCAACGGTCTTCGGATCGGCTTTTCGCTGAGCTTGCTCGGTGTCTTGATCGGAGAGATGTTCTCGTCGCAGCGCGGTCTGGGGTTCCTGCTGGTCAACGGCATGGCGCAGCACAATGTGCCGCTATCGACGGCGATCGTCACAGTGATCGTGGTCGTCGCGATTGCAGCAAACACAGCGATGTTGTGCCTCGGCAGGTGGACCGGACCCCGAGGCGCCTAGAGTAGTGACCGTGCGGCTCAGGCGGCCGCAAAAGGAGAAGGCGCATGCCAAGACCAACGACCACGCTCAAGACGATTTTCGAACGACGCGAGGCGACAATTCTCGCTGGAGCCGCCAACGGCCTGTTCGCGCGGATCATCGAGGACGTCGGCTTTGAAGCCGTCTACGTCACGGGAGCCGGCGTTGCCAACATGTACCTTGGTGCGCCCGATATCGGATTGACCACGTTGACGGAAGTGGCAAACCACGTTTCCGCCATCGCAGACGCCGTTGCCATACCGCTGCTGGTCGATGCCGATACCGGCTTCGGAAACCCCGTCAACATGGTTCGCACGGTAAAGGTGCTGGAAAGAGCGGGCGCGGCAGGGCTTCAGATCGAGGACCAGGTCTTTCCAAAGAAATGCGGCCATTTCGACGGCAAGGAGATCGTGCCTTTGGAAGAGATGCTGGCGAAGATCAAGGCCGCCGTCGATACGCGTCGTGACGGCGACCTGCAAATCGTGGCGCGGACCGACGCACGGGCAATCCTGGGTCTGACGGCAGCGATCGACCGCGCCTGCGCCATGATCGAAGCGGGCGCCGATGTGACGTTCGTCGAGGCGCCGACTTCGGCCGAGGAGCTGGCTCGGATTGCCCACAGCCTTTCAGTGCCTCAGGTCGCCAATATCGTATTCGGCGGCCTCACTCCGGAACTGGGGCAACCAAGAC
>Ga0075029_100002631_pt1 | contig 10167 bp, 5 predicted proteins | sample LitLauG_LLR_2013_FD_71391 | JGI IMG/M metagenome (GOLD analysis project Ga0075029, IMG submission 71391) | Freshwater sediment microbial communities from North America - Little Laurel Run_MetaG_LLR_2013 | ecosystem: Environmental > Aquatic > Freshwater > Creek > Sediment | place: USA...
ACCCCGATTGCGCTAGTATCTCTTAGGGTACAGGAGCGCCCACAGCATGCCCGATATCTCCATCACCGACGAGCTTGGCAAGCCCGCCGCCGGCGTAACCGTTGATCTCCAGTCGCCATCGTCCATACTCAATTATCTGAAGTCCGAGATCTTTCACCTCATCGTGGTGCCCGAGTTCCTGGCGCGGAAAGACGACACCCTCACCCAGGCGGCGCCCCAGCCGATTCAATTCCAGGCCAAGGTCGGCAACACCTTCCAACTGGGCACGACCCAGCCCGCCCTCAGCTTCAGCGCCGGAGTCCAGGCGATCATACGGGTCAACGCCACTCCGGGCAGCAGCCTGTTTGATCAGGATGCCTTCGTCGTCAAAGCCGTGGTACCCGCAGCCACCGGCTATGTCGCTGCCGCCTTCAACGGATCCACCGGCGCGAACGTGAGCGGCACGTCGGGCGATCTGACCTTTGGTTTCGCCGGCAGCACCCAGGCCGCCATCGAATGCCTGAAGGCCTTTCCCACCGGGGCCGGCGAGCCCACTCTGGCCAGTGCGCTGGGCAGTCTGATCTCCCATTACGTCATACCCGCCAGCGTTGCCGATTTAAAGCGGTTGGAATTGAACGACGTATGCACGGCCTCGGGTACGGGCAGTCTCACCGTATCGGGTAGCGTCAACGTCGCCGTGCCGCTGAATCCTCTGGCCTCGGTCAACCTGCCTCTGGGCGTAGGAACCATCGCCGTGAAAGACGGAGTGATGGCTGGTGTCGGCGCCTCGGCCGCCATCACCGGCTCCTACCAGGTCCGCGCCCGCAGGGTCGCGGCCGGGATTGAGCTCAGCTACCTGAAGCAGAAGGGGTCCACCCTGAAAGCCGACCTTTCGGGCTCCGCCGGCGTTTCCGTCAAGTTCGGCAATACGGATCTCCTGTCGGCATTGCTCGGCGCCATCGCCACTGATCCAACCGAAAACCAAAAGCTCTTCGACGGCCTGACTGACGGCGAGATCCGGACCCTGACCGCCGCGATCAAGACCGCAGTCGATCACAGCCTGCAGGTTGGATTCGACCAGGCGCTCGCCTCGATCGCGGATGACGAAGCCGCCTTCCAGTACCTCATCGACCCCGAAGCGCTTGACGATACCTCTACCGCCGCCGTGGAGCGTGCGCTGCGAGGCGATCTGTCCGCACTCGGCGCACTCGAAGCCAATCTGCAGGCCGATAGCGCGATAGCTCCCGGCGTCAGACTAGTCAACAGCGCTTTCCTGCGCATGCGTAAGACGGAAGTTTCCCTGAGGGTCAACCTGCTGGGAATTGTCAATCTGCTTTCGCTCTCGAACCTGATTCGTAACGGGGAAGTGGTGAGCGACCCGGTCAGCGGCGATCTCACTATCAAGGAGACCGTGACCGGCAACCAAATCATGGCGATCGCGCACCCGGACGACCGGCAGGCGGCGCTCCGAAAAGCCATATTCGACTCCGTCATGGTGACCACCGTCTACCGTGCGAGTAAGGCGGTGACGCTGTCCGGCATGAACTGTCATCACCTGCACTTTGCAGTCAACCAGAAGACCTCCAGCGCGGCGCTTAGCGAGTACCTTGGCTGGTTCGTGGCTCTCAACCTCCTGGACCAGGCCGGCAAGTCGCAATTCCTGAAGCAATTCACCGGCGGCGGAACATCGACGTGCCTTCTGCGGACGGAATTCGACGACGACGCTTGCGGCGCCATGTTCCTGGACGCCGGCGGAAACCCTCGCCCCGAAACAGACTACCTCGAGATCGCGCGCCAGGCGCTCCGAGCCTTGCTCGACCCGGCGCACAGCGACATCGACCGGTACCGTTACGCGATGCTCGACGACCCGACATGGCGAGTCGCCCTCACCAAGGGGGCCAGCGCGGAGTTGGGCCCGCTGCTCCCCATCCCATCGACCCACCCGCAATACAACCTCGTCCTTCAGGACGCCATCGGAGACATGTACGACATTCAGTGGTGGTCTGGCAGCATGCATGCCGCAGGTTGCGAGTTGCAGGCGATGCGCGCGTTTCTTGCATCCAACCCCGCGGCCGCACAGGCGCAGGATGCCGGTTTCGAAAGCCACAAAGAGAAGCTCCAGAAACTGATGGCCAAGGTGGTTGGAGCCAGCAAAATGCGATTCGACGACCCTTTCGGGATGGTCTCGCTGTTCTGGGCTGCCGGATCGCCGAAAGCATCCGGCAAGCTGGTGACCGCCCAGTTCACCGTTCAAAAACAGTTTCCATAGACCCTGAAATCAGCGTAAGATAACTCACTGGACGCCTGAGCGGCCCACGAGGAGAAACCATGGCAACGGGAACAAGACCAGCACCTTCAATCAATACAGGCTCGATACGCCTCAACATCGTGGATGGCACGCGGCAGTCGATCCCGGATAACCTCGAACTGCTGATCCGTGTACTGGATGGCCGCAAGAAGGAGGTCGCAAGCCAGTGGGTGAAGGGCCCCGTGGTTTTTGTCCCAGGCCTGACGTTTCACAACAGCCCGGACGACTGGTATACGGTCATCGTCCACGCCTCCGGCTACCAGGACGGCGCCATCTTCCCGGTTCGCCTGCAGCAAGGCCGGCTGGTGGACGCCTACGTGATGCTCGAACCCAAGGACGCCAGCTTTCACTTCGCACCCATCGACACCGTGAAGGCAGACAGCCGCCTATACCCACTTTTGGCCAACGGCGCGCCGGGCGATGTCGCCACACGGTACCACGACACGCTGGAAGCCCAGCCCATGCTCATGGGTGCGCTGCTGAATCTGGGGACTGCCATCCGCGACATCCCGCTGGACGACCTGAGCAGCCCGCTCGACTACCACTGGGAAGTGATGTGGGAGATCCTCATGCAAGACCGCTTCTTTGCCTGGGTGGATGCTCGCCTGGCCGACCGCATCGCGACGCTGGAAAAGCTCCACAGTTTTGCTCCGGAGGCCGACACTGCGCACTGGCACCCCGCGATCCCTGGAAAAATGCAGGCCGCGACCCGAAGCTGGAAGCAAACCCGCTTCGATGTCGCCAACGTGCAGCTCACGTTTCACGAACTGGACAAGAAGCGCATCATAAAACCGGACGGAGGCAGCGTTGATTGCGTCATCGTCGAGCCCGACATCGACTATTACAAAGATCTGTTGGCGCACGGTCTCTTCGAAGTTCTGCCCAACCTGGTGACCGGCGGGAAAACGGACCCGCGAACGGTGTACACCATGCGCTGGACAGCCACTAAACTTGAGGGTCTGCCGGAATTCAGTCCGCCTGTGACGCTGGAATGACGAAGAAACGCCCTGGGATTGGGGAAACGGAAGAGCGCCAACGTTCACTATTCTTGATTGGAGGGGTTTGGGGATGCCCGACACAACCGTAGCCAACTGGTTCGGGGATATAGTTTCTCACCCGAATGTAGTCGTGGAAGCCACCACCGCGGACGACATCGCCGCTATACTGAAGAACCCGGCACAGTATCCTTCGCCGGTCCGCGCCGTGGGCTCCAACCATTCCGGTTCGCCTTGCGGAGCTGCCGATGGCGGAACCCTGATCAAGATGTCCACGATGAATCGCATCCTGGACATCGGCACGGATACGGTTACGGCCGAGGCCGGCGCCATCGCTATCGATATCGCCCAGGAACTGGAAAAACACAATCTGCAGTTCTTCGTCAACACCGAAATCGGCAACCTCTCGGTAGGCAGCGCCGCCTGCGCAGGAACGAAAGACGCCTCCATGCCGGGTGAGTACGGCCAGGTGGGTTCCTACATTACCCGCGTCAAGATGGTGCTTCCTTCGGGCGATACGCTCGAAGTCACGGACGCACAGCCCGAACTGATGCAACTGGTCCGCTCGAGCTACGGCACCTTCGGTATCGTCACCGAAGCCACCTACAAGATCCGTCCCATCGTCCCGCTGGCCGTACATCATAAGACATTCAGCCTGACGGATTTTGCGGCCCAACTGCCCGATTTGAAAGCGCTGGGCTACTCGATGATGTACTACATCTTCGCCTTCCAGGACCTGATCACGGTGGAGTTCCGGAAGTACAACCCCACCGCCACCGGCGAACCGGACCGCCACATCTGGCCCCTGCGCAATTACTTGTGGGCCGTGGCGGGACCGGCTTTCAGCGCCCGGGTGGAAGCAGACATTGCCAACCATGCTATTCGCTACAAGGTGATCGACGGCTTCGGCGCGCTGTGGCGCTACAAGCTGGAGAATATGATCCGCAGCGAGAACACGGTCGCAACCGACCAGATCATCCGCTACCCCACGGTATCCAACGACAGCCGTTACACCTTCAGCCTCTGGGGATTCCCGGAAGAAACCTACCCCACGGTTCTGGGTCAGTACTTTCAGTTCTGCAAGCAATACCAGAAGGACAAAAACTACCGCATCAACATGCTCACGGTGGGCTACCGCGTCTACCAGGACCAGCAGTCGCTGCTTTCGTATTCCTGGGATGGCAACGTCATGACGATCGATCCGGTCTCCACCGCCAACCCCGGATGGCCGGATTTCCTAGCTGCCTACAACCAGTTCTGCAGCGATCACGGCGGCATCCCGCTGCCCAACCAGACGCCATACGTCACCCGGGCCCAAGTGGAAAAAGCTTTAGGCGATCGATGGAAGAAATTCGCCGCCGCGCGCAAGACCTACGACCCCAACAACCGTCTACTCAACGGCTACTTCCGCGACTTGCTGGGAGAGCCCAGTTAAACACGCCCGCTTGCTCACGCGCGCGGCTCCGGACCACGCCGATTCGGAGCCGCGACCGTCAGGGAGCGGTAAAGGAGGCATTATGCTCGCCACACCCTGGGAACAGCGCAACAACAAGTACGATTTCGTCATCATCGGTTCAGGCTACGGAGGCGCCATCACGGCCGCCCGCCTGGCGTCCGCCGACCTCAACCCAAAGCCGTCCGTCTGCATTCTGGAACGGGGCAGGGAATGGCAGCCGGAAGACTTTCCCGAGACCCTCACCGGCGTCATCGGGGCCGCCCGCAGTGACCTCAACCCGCTCGGCCTCTTCGAACTGCTGAACCATCACGATATTTCCGTCATGAAAGCGTCCGGGCTGGGCGGCACGTCCCTCATCAACGCCAACGTGGCCATCAAACCCGACCGCGAGGTCTTTGCGCAGTTCAATTGGCCCACCTCCATCACCTATGACGAGCTCTGCCCCTACTACGACCGCGCTCGCGGAGTGCTAGCCTCCGCCCAGCACCCGCGCACCTTGAACGAGCCTAAGCTGGCCAAATTCAAGGCGCTCGAAATCCGCGCCAAAGAGCTGGGCATCTCCGCCGAATCCCTCTACATTAACGTCAATTTCACCATCGACGGCACGAACAAATACGGGGTCGACCAGAAACCCTGCAACGATTGCGGCAACTGCGTCTGCGGCTGCAAGGTTCGGGCCAAGAACACCCTGGTCATGAACTACCTGCCGATGGCCAAGAACGCAGGCGCCACTATCCTGACGCAGGCCAAAGTGGAGTGGCTCGAAAAACTGCCGGATGGCACCTGGCGCATCCACGGCAAACACGTAAACGGCGTGAACGACAGCCAGGACTTCACCATGGATGCCGGCGAGATCGTTCTCTCCGCCGGCTCGTTGAACTCCACCGAGATTCTGCTCCGCTCGGAAGCGCATGGCCTCTATGTTTCGCCCGCCCTGGGCACGAAATTCAGCGGCAACGGCGACTTCTTCGGCTTGGCCTACAACGGCGATTACGAAACCGACGTCCTGGGCTATCTGCACGACCAGAAACCGGACGCTGGCGATTCGCCCGCTCCCGGTCCGAACATCGTCGGTCTGGTGCGCTACACCGATGGCATCCCCGAAGACCAGCGTGTCGCCGTGGAAGACTTTTCCTTCCCCAACTCCTACATCGATGGGGCCAAGGCGGTGTTCGGCCTGCTTCAGGGGCAGGACACCGTGACCGGCAACGAAGCCGCGCAACGCGACCGGCTGGCGCGCGACCGCGACCTGAGCGGCCGCGCCCATGATCCCAACGGCGCCATGAACCACACCATGCTCTACCTGGTGATGGGCCACGACAACGCCCGCGGCGTGATTCTCTTCGAGGCGCCCGTGACCGAACGCGATGGCCGCATCCGCATCTCCTGGGACAAGGGCGGGCAGCAGCAGATCTTCACGAGAATGAACGAAGAGATTCGCCGCCACGCCCACGCCCTGCGTGCCAACTTCATCACCAATCCCACCTGGAGCATGTTCAACCTGAAACACCTCATCACCGCCCATCCGCTGGGCGGCTGCCCCATGGGAGACGACTACTTGCAAGGCGCCGTGGACCCGTTTGGCCGCGTCTACGATGGCGATGGCGCGGTCCACAAGGGCCTCTCGGTCACGGATGGTTCGGTGATCCCCAGCGCCCTGGGCGTCAATCCGCTGCTGACCATCTCGGCTTTGACTGAGCGCTTCGTGGAACGTAAGATTGCGGCAATCGGCGGCGAGGCGTATCCCGAGCCGGTCCGCACCGTCAGTATGGCCGGGATCAATGCGCTCGATGTCATCGACTATAACGAAGGCCAGCTCGAAACACTGTTCCGCCGCTGTCCGACCATGGGGATCGATTCTCTTCTCAACCAGGGCGGCGCTCCCGTTATCGATACCGCCAAACAGACCATCCACAACGACAGCTACTGGAAGGGCTTCTTCCCCGAGGGCCATGTTCTCAACCTGATGTCATCCGCTATCTTCACCGGCTTTAAGAAGCGGTTCTTCAAGCAGAACGGCCGCTACGCCGGTGTCACCAGCGACACCGATGGCCGCATCAACGCGCGCAACAGCCTGGAGGAAATCGAGATCGCGCACGATTCCAAAGGCACGCTGGAACCGGGCCGGTACATTCTGCTCCGCTACCTGGACCCGCCCTGGCAGGGCTTCTACGACGTTTTCAAGATCATCAACGATGACCTGATGATCGGGCGCGTCTACCTGGGCCAATACCCCCACGGCGCGCGCGTCTTCACGTTCCCCATGTCCAGGCTTTACAGCTTCGACCAGATGACCGTCGACGACCATTTAGCCCTGTCCGCTGCCGGCGCAGCGCCGACAGCAGCCGAGCTCGATGGCGTTTGGCGCATGGACGCCATTTCCAACGCCAACCACGCCGGTGGAATCGCCTACCTGCAGTTCCTCAACAAGCCGGATGGCACGTTCACCGCCCGCTACCAGCTCATGGGGCTCATCGAAGGACTGGTGGTTCCCTCGTTCCTGAAGGATCACTTCCAGTTGAACGACTTCACGCCGTTCCACGACGAAATCCGCACCGTCTCCGCCGATCTGCTGGTGGGCAAATACGTGACCCAGGTGCCGGCCTCCACCGCCGCGCTGTTCGGCAACTCTTCCCTGGGCCTGTTCCACTCCGAAGCCGACGGCCAGTTCGGCTTCTACTACATGCTCACGCGGGTCGCCGGCAAAACCTTGGCCACCAGCACCCTGCTGCAGCCTTTCCTGGATGTTCAACTCCCCGATGGCGTGGGCATGACGTTCGACGAGCAGATGGACGGCTGGTATTTCCCCGGCCTGTCTACCCCCACTCCCGGACGCGAAGGCGATCTCACTATCGCCGCGCGCATCCCGGCTTCCGGCACGCCGCCCGGCGCCGTCTCTTGCCTGTTCGATGGCCACATGGTGATTCGCGACGTCAATGAATTCGTGGATGGCTACGACCACGAGGCCGCCATCGAGCGGACGATTCAGTTCGGCGATTTCGAAAACCTGGGACCATCCACCTTCACCATCGATGGCTCCACCAGCACCTTCAATTATCTGCGCATCAACCCGGCCACAGGCGAAGGGCAGATGCGCTACCACTTGGAATTCTCCGCGTCTGACGGGCGCCGCTTCACCTTCGACGGCACCAAGTACATGCAGCGGGATGGCCCCACAGGCCCCAAGGCCATTGCCGACCTCCTCCAGGACTACACGACACTTTACTGCCATGTCCGGGAGCAGCTTGCCGGCGGGGGCACCCGGGAAACCGGCACCGCGCTGCTGCGCTTCCGCACCTTCGAGAACTGGGTCGCCGTCTCTGACTTCGCCGCCTTCCTGGCCTCGTTCACCGTCACTGGCACCAGCGACGCCGTCACGCAGCTCCAGGCGCGTATGCGCTTCCTCGGCTTCACCGCCCAGTACGTAATCCGCGAGTACGATCCACTCGGTTTTTGAGGGAGGAATGCCGAACATGATCGACCCTCGTCCCTTTTACGTTGTCGGCCATAACCCCAATGGCATTCCCCAGGTGCTGGCCGCGCTCGATGCCGGCGCCAACGCCATTGAGCCCGATATCAACGTGTACCACGACCGGCCCGGCGAGCTCTGCGTCGCCGAGGCATCGATCCTGGACCCGGACGAGGGCGCCGCCGCGAGCGCCCCTTCGCTTACCCAGTATTTGACGGAACTACACTCTATCGCTATCCAAAGGCCGGAGCTTTCCCTGGTGGTGCTTGACTGCAAGCCCAGAACCGTGACCCCTGAACTGGGCGCCGCGCTGCTCCAGAACATCCGCACGCTGCTCACCTACGATACCGGGATCAACGTGGTCTTCTCGGTATCCAGCATCAAGGAGGCGGCTATCTTCGAAACCATCAAGAACCAACTTGGCCCGCGGGAAGGCGTCATGATCGACCAGGAGAACGACCCGATCGAGGTCTCCGACTTCTTCAGCGGCGACGGCATCGAGAACCAGTCCTTCGGCAACGGGATCTCGGTGGCCAACTCGATCCTCGGCCCCAACGTCCGCCCGTCGATCGAGAAAGCCTGCTGGTTTCGGGCCACTACCAACCGGCTGCGCTTTATTTATGCCTGGACCGTGAACGACCACGACGTGATGCGCGAATACATCCGGATCGGCCTGGACGGCATCATCACCGATCAACCTGGCAACCTGCGGGCCATCACGCAGGAGGCCGAATTCAAGCCCATGGTCCGCTTGGCAACGCGCGCCGATAATCCCTTCCAACCCGCCAACCAAGCCTACGGGCTTGCGATTCACACGGGCGATCGGGAAGGCTCGGGCACGGATGCCAAGCTGACCTTCACGCTCACCGGCGCCGCCGGTTCCGCCAGCACCACCGTGGACGCGAGCCTACCTGGCCGAATGGACACCGGCAGCTGGAACTATGTCACCCTGCCCAGTTCCGATTTGGGCGCGTTGCAGTCGATCAGTGTCCAAAGCCACGGTCAGAGCGAGCGCCCAGACTGGTTTCTCGACAAGATCACCGTGGAGTCCTTCCGTGGGACCGTGGCGCAGGCTGTCTTCGCGTGCTCGGTCGACGCCACCCAGCCCTTCACCAAACCGCTGGTTGCCATTGGGCCCGAACCGGTTACGGCGGCGGTCAGTAATTGACGGCAGCCTTCGCGGTGACCGAGTGGTGCATCTGCAGCAGCAAGAAGTCGTATGGCCCGCCGACCAGGTTGAAGGTTTGATTCGTTGTCTTCGCGAGGGTGAGGGATACAGCCGGCAGCCCGTATTCGAGCGCCCACGCGGCATCGGTAGTGGGGACGGCGAACGCCATCATCCCGGGAGCCACTTCACAAGACAGGGTGTTGCTGTAGGTCTTCGGCGGATCGGCGCCGAACAAGCTCGGAGTAGTGTAGGACGAGCTTGCCGCCAGGCTCAGACGATCGTCCGTGCCGCCCCCGACGGACCAGGAAGCCCTCAATTGGGGGCCGTCGTATTGGGCCGCCAGACCACCGATTTCGCTCGCAGGAAGGGGCGGCGGGAGCGTGCCGCTCAGGCCGGATAGCTCCGGGCCGAATGAGAACCCGGTGGCGATGCAGCCCGGTGATCCATTCTGCCACTGGCAGTCCGACATGCCATTCAAGTTCGGTGTCGGACCCGGCATCACGATCATCCCGGCAACCGGCTGGTCGGAGCGGGTACACAGCGGCAAGGGTCGCGCCGGGGCCGGGTTGACGAGCAGGCTGAGGTCGCTCGCGTCGTAGTTGCCCATCCAGGTTTGCGCTGTCTGGGTAACGACCCCGCTGGGACTGGCCGTGGAGGAGGTGAAATAGAGCAGCACGCCTCGCAACCCGATTCCGACATCAAGTGCCGCCAGCATCCTCGGGGTCAGAGCCAAGTCGTTGCCACAAGTCGTACCGGAGGTCGAAACCGCCAGCGTGGCGAGTGTACTCCATG
>Ga0075029_100002633_pt1 | contig 10166 bp, 9 predicted proteins | sample LitLauG_LLR_2013_FD_71391 | JGI IMG/M metagenome (GOLD analysis project Ga0075029, IMG submission 71391) | Freshwater sediment microbial communities from North America - Little Laurel Run_MetaG_LLR_2013 | ecosystem: Environmental > Aquatic > Freshwater > Creek > Sediment | place: USA...
GGCCGTATGGAGTCAGCGCGGGAAAATCGGTGTGGCAGGTACCGCAGGGTTGCCCGGTCTGGCGCGCGAAACTCGGCAACGCTTGCGCCGGTGGTGCAAAGCCGATGGTCAGAAAACCGGCCAGAACGGCGATCGCCGCAATCGCTGCAAACACGCCAAAGGGTCGACTAGAACGGCAGATTTGCCCTTGCATCACGCGTCACCTCTTCGTTCGCAGCGCCTGAGGTGCAAATACCAAGCAGAAAGCCGCTTACGCCGATCACGATAGTGCAGGAGTGGAGAGTCTGACTAAGACAATCGCCGAGGTTGGTTCGATTTCAATGAGGTCGGGACATTTCGGCAACAATAGTTGCATATGCAACTAATTGGCATCTGAGCCCTGGGCTTCGTCAAGCACGCAGACGCCCGTGGCGACGAACATGCTTCGTCGCGGCCTTCTTGTAACTCCGGTTTCGTGCGCCGTCATTGATCTAGATCAACTATAAATTGAATAATCGTCTGGATCAGATCGCCTGTCGAAGCGTAACGTTGCCTCGTATCAAAGGCGGGGGCCCATGAAATATAATTCAGTATTGCTGACAGCAGCCTTCGCCATCTTCATCACTGCGGCGCACGCCGAGGACAAGGCAACGCGCCCCGTCTCGGCGCAAGAACTCAAGGCCAAGACGGACTATTGCAAGACCTGCCACGGCGTGTCGGCGCAAGGGTTTCGCGGTGCCTTTCCGATGCCGCGACTGGCGGGACAGCAACCCGAATACCTGAAGAATCAATTGCAGGCATTCATCGAGCGCAGGCGAACGAACCCCGTGATGTTCAACGTGGCGCATGTTCTGAGCCCGCCGCTGCTGACGGCCTTGTCAACGTATTTCCAGGAGCTCAATCCGAAACCGTTGGGAGGCGGTCCAAAGGAGCTCGCAGCCGCGGGGAAGAAAATCTACGAAGAAGGCGTCCCCAGCGCCGAGGTTCCTCCATGCGCTTCGTGTCACGGACCGGATGCCAAGGGTGCCGACGCGTTTCCCCGTCTGGCAGGCCAGCTTAATGACTACGTCTTCAGGAAACTGACGAACTGGGACAAGGAGCGCGGTCAGGACAAGGCCAATCCGGACACATCGGCCATCATGCAGCCGATCGCGCACAATCTGAACGAAGCGCAGATCAAGGCCGTCGCGGCATATCTCAGCTATCTGGAATGAAACTTCCGGCGCACGACGTTGCGCGCGGGCACCCATGAACGCGAATTGCAACTCGCGGGGAGAACCGCGATGACTGTTTTCATGGTCTTCGTGTGCTTTACGACCGGCGAGGGGCAAGCGGCACAATGCCACCCTGCCTACCCAAAACAGTATGCCAGCGCAGACGAGTGCGAAGCGTTTTCGCAAAATGACCCTTACTTGAAGAATTACCTGAAAGGCATCCACGAGGGGAAATACCAGATTGGCACGTCAGTCGAGGTTCAGTGCATGAAGAAAACGGTGCCGGCTTCAGGGCCTGCGCACTAACGCAATTTCCGATGCGTTGTCTGGTCTGCGCGTGCCGCGCCTGCGAAGGACTATCCAAGACACTTTCGGATTTCGTGACGCTATGGCGTGCTCGCCGGAGGGCTCGGCGCCTTGCTTGCCGCCGCCTGGTGATAACGGGCGACTTCATCCTCCGGATATTTTCTCATGAACGCGCTCAGTTCGCTCTCGGCAACCGCGGAGGGTCCGTGGCGAAGCGCGGCGTAGACGACTTCCCATTCCAGGCTCAGTTCGCTATCCCTTGCGTCGCCCTCGCCGCGTTCGCATCGCAACTCGTAGACATCGAACGCTTCGGCAAAGCCCTTCGGACTGATGCGGTCGACGCGGCGGAAGACAAATCCGGACGACGCGCGCTCCCGCAGCGCCGCGCTCACGAGTATCGAGGTTCCGTAGTTCTTGTTGAGGCCTTCGAGGCGCGCGGCGAGGTTCACTGCCGCGCCGAGCGCGGTGTAGTTCATGCGGTCCTCGGAGCCGATGTTGCCGACCACGGCTTCGCCGGTGTGCAGGCCGATTCGCGTCCGGTAGACGGGCCATCGCTCGCGTTCGAATTCGGCGTTCAGCCGATCGTTGGCGCGCAGGAAGGCGAGCGCGCCGGCGCAGGCATTGAGCGCATGATCCGGATCCTCGGCAGGCGCATTCCAGAACGCCATCACGCCGTCACCGATGAACTTGTCGATGGTTCCCTTTGACGCCATCACGGCTTCCGACACCGCCGAGAAATAGCGCGACGTGTAGAGCATCACCTTCGCCGGTTCGGCGCTCTCGGTGATGCCGGTGAAATTGACGACGTCGCTGAACAGGATCGTCAACTCCCGGCGCGACCCACCCAGCGTCATCGGTGTCCCCGTCAGGACCAATTGCTGCACGAGGCGCCGGGGAACGAAATTCGCGAATGTCTGTATCAGGCTCCGCATGGTAAAGACCGAGCGGCCGAGATCGTCGATCTCGCTGATGATGGAATGCAGCTGCGGCGAATGGCTCAGCTCAAAACGCTGGATGCTGTCGGTCTCCCGCGCCAGCGCCTTCAGCCGCCTGGAAAGCATCGAGCCGATTCCGAACACCAGAGGCAGCGTCGCCAGCACGAAGCCGAGCGCGATGATGAAGAGGTTTCGACGTTCGGTTTCGATTTCCGAATAGAACTCGTCGATCGGCGCGAACACGCCGAGATGCAGTTGCGCGAGGCCGGCGGTTTCCACCGACCTGAACGCGGCCACATAGGCGCGCCCGCTGCGGTCGTGGAAAAACTGCTGCGCGCTGCCGCCACCGCGCCAGGCATTGACGGCCTTCGAGAGCCCGATGGTGTCGATCGCGTCGAGTCGAGGTAATGCCCCGACCGCGCCGCTCCGCAAGCTCGGCTCAAGCAGGCTGGACATCTGCGGGTGCGCCAGCACCTGCCCCGCATCGTCGAACAGCACGACAAAGCCGGATTTGCCGAGCTGCTGCTTGCGCAGCATTTCCTCGGCCTCGCCAAGCAGGATGTCGCCGGCCACCACGCCGTGGCGACCGGCCCCGAGCGGCATTCGCAGCGTGTAGCCGGGCGCTCCCGTGGCGAAAAACAGGTAAGGATCGGTCAACGGACGGGCGTCCGGTTCGTAGGCCCCCTTGTACCACGGCCGTTCGCGCGGATCGTAGTCGTAGGGGCCGGGCTTCTCGGACAAAGTGACGAGGGCATCGGTCAGGAACGAGGTCGAGGGCGACGCCGCACCCCTGAACTGCGAAATCCTCACGAGCCGGAATTTCGCGCCGTCGGGCGCCTTGAGACGCATCCTCGCCGCGGGTCCGGCCCGATCGATGTCGTCCATCTCGATGAAGCTGCCGTCGTCATATCCCACATAGAGATTGAACAGCGGTTTATTGTTCCGCAGCATCGACACCATCAGCGCGTTCAGCTTTGGGTCGTTCAGGATGCTCGCGCTCTCCACCGACGGCAGGCCGCGCAGGATCTCCAGACAGTCCCGCACCGCATCGAACTTGGCCTCGATGCGGTCGGCGGAAAGCTGGGCGACCTCATCGAGGAAGGAGCTGGCCGCCGACCGCGTGATCGTCTCGACCCGCCTGAAGCTGAGGAACACCAGCGTCAGGCCCACGGCAAGCACGATCCCGACGAACAGCGCGATGATCGAGGTGCGGAATCCCAGCCGCAGGGGCGGCGATCTGATCGGGTTGTTCATGAAGGTTGCATGGCTACTCCATAAAAAATGGAAACCTGATCCACCCCATCATGCCGGCTCGCTGGTTTTCCAGCCTAGTTGCCGCCGCCTCGGCTCTTTTCCGCAGCCCGCATGACGCTCTTGATGATGCTGGGCCACCTTGTCGAAAAAGGTGCTGGCCGCGGTCTGCGTGATGGATGAGACGCGTTCAAAGCTCAGATAGACGAGCGTGAGCCCGACAAACAGCACTGCGGCGACGAACACGGTGATAATGGATGTCCGAAAGCCGATATGAATCGGCCGCCGGCTGGCAGATTTGATGTCGTTCATCCAAACCCGCCGGTCGATCGCCACCTGCCTTCGGTCTCCTCGCGATCGGTATCGCGGATAACCGATCGAAGCCTGCGCGTCATGCGTGGTCTACTCTCATGTGTTGGCTCCTAGAGCGGATTGACGTAGTTGGTGATCGCGATCTGGCGCAGCAGCACCTTGCGGATGATGTGCGCCAGCTTGACGTGATCGGTATAGATTGCGGCATCCCCCGTGCTTCCGGCCGGCAATGCCTTCGCGATCTCGGCATCCTCGAGCCGGACGCGAACCACGAACGGCGCCGAGGGCGCGTCCTTGGGTGTTACGGCGAGCCCCGACGTCTGCACCTGTCCGGTCGCGATCGCCTGCAGGACGCTCTCGACCTTGCCGCGATAGACCTTTCCGGGCCGGAACTTGAACGTCACCTCGGTGAGCTGGCCCGGCTCGATATAGCGGGCGTTGATCTGCGCGATTTCGACGCCGATCAGGGTGTCGGAGGTATCGATGAAGGCCATCACCGGGGTGAGCGGCAGGCTGGCAACCCGCGCACCCTTGCGCAGCGCGAGATTGGTCACGTAGCCGTCCCCGGGCGCCCGCACCGTGGTCTTGTCCAGATTCCACTGCGCACTCTCGAGCTGCGCCTTGAGCTGATCGACCTCGGACTGCCGCTGCTGCACGTCAAAGGCGCGCCCCGAATCGCGCTCGAATAATTGCGTCATCTGCGCAAGGCGCAGATCGGACAGCTTCAGCTGCGCCTCAATCGCCGCGACCTGCGCCTGATAAGGCACGGGATCGATGCGGAACAGTACGTCGCCCGACTTGAGCGGCATGTTGGCTACGACGGGGACCTCAGTGACCTCACCGGCCACGCTTGGCACGATCGCCACCGAATTGCGCACGACCAGTACCGGCCCCTGCGGAGCCCCCCACCCCATCGGGATGAACAGGCCGAGATTGAGCAGCAGCAGCACGATGAATGGCGACACCTTCCAGAACAGGTTGAAGCGGACAACGTGAAGCCTTACCAGCGCGAACAGCAACACGAGATAGACGCAGAGCATCGCCACGATCATTGGGAACGCTCCTGCGAAAGCCGCGCCGGCACGTCGACATAGGCCCAGATCAGCACGACCGGCCAGAGCGCAAAGCCGCAGATCAGCGTCACCCAGCCGGCCACGGTCACGGCCTCCGCCCAGGGATGTCTGCGGCTCTTGGCGATGTGCCCCGGCAGCCAGCCGGCAATGCAGAACACCGCGACCACGCACGCGACGAGAATGATGAGGACGATCCAGGCGAAGATATCGTAACCGCTCATGTCCCTCATCCCGCAATGATGCGCTTGATTCCGAACGCACCTCCGATCAGCAGATCGCCATTATCGAGAATGGTAGTGATACCACCAAAAGCGTTCCAGAGGCGGCTGTCATCGGGGAATATCCAGCGCTCCTTGAGTTCGCCCGTCTTCCAGTCGAGGCCGACATACTGGTAGTCGCCGTCCTGCTTGTGGGCACAATAGAGAAGACCAGTGATCGACGAGACGACCGGCACCATGATGTCGGAGTTGTCGACCTCCCGGTTGATCCATATCTTTTCGAAGCGACGCTCCTTCGGATTCCACTCAAATTTCTCAACCCCGAGCGGCGCCGGCCGCGTCACCCCGGCGGTGAAGGCGTTCGGGGCCCCGGGCGTCTTGAACGGCTGCGGGTAGGATCCGTTGATGAAGGTCACGCCGTAGCCCAGCACATTGGGCGACGGTTCGATCGTGAGTTGGGAGATTTCTATCCGGATCTGGTCGGCGATGCGGCGAGACTTGGTGCCCGGCTTCTGCTTGAAATCGGAAGGAATATCGTCGCGCCAGAAGGCCACGCAGTTTGCGCCGGCTTCCGCGGCGTCCGAAATCACGATGAGCTTGTCGGGATCGCTGCCGAAGCCCATCAGCGTCGGCGTGGTGCCGGAGCCACGCGAGATCGCTCCCGCCGCCAACGCCTTCTCGTCCGGGGTCCACTCATACCCGGATTCCCAGGCGCCGTCCTTCTCATCGGTAGAAAGCTTCGTCCCATTCCAGGCAAACTTGACCATGCGGCGGGAGGTCACAACGTAGATGCCGTTGTTCTCGTCGATGACGATATTGTTGTCCACCGCCTCGCCGGTGAAGGCGACGTAGGATTTGACGTTCAAGTCGCGGTCGAGCACCACCAGCGCGCCGGGCGCGGCGGCCGCGATGTGACCATCATAGGTCATATTGAGCCCGATAATCCGGGAAACGCCGTTAGCCGCCTCCGCCGGCATCGCCGCCGCCACATCGACGGATTTGACGATGCGGATCGGATTGCGGACACCGTTGTCATCCGACGTTTTCAGGACCTTCGTGCCGCCGTAGACACAGTAGTGAAATCCGTCGCGGTCGAACATGTTGTAGACGCCATTGATGCCGTCGACATGCGTAACGCCCAGGCGCTCGAACCCGCCGATCGCCGCCACGAGCTTGGCCTCATCCTTCGCCCGGCGACCGCCATCGAATTCAGCCAACAATGCAGCGACGGCCTGGTCGTCTGCCTTCTGGGCCCTTTCCTCATAGCCGGGGTAAGGAAGGAATGAGAGGGGCTCAAAGGCTTGACCGGTCGCCAGAATCTTGCGGATGCCGAGTGTACCGCTTGCGAACAGGACAGTATCAGCGCCGACCTTCTTCACGGTTGGATTGGAAACCATGAGATTCGACACGACCTTGACGTCCCTGTCGCGGACTAGCTTCCTTCCCTTCGCTGGTCCAGCCAACAGAACAGAATCGGTCGCTCCTGGATTGAAGTGCGACGTCGGATAGACGCTGTCGGCCAGCCAAGGGTTGCGTGCTGGCATGTTCGGCGCTGAGGATTGTGCCATGGCGCCTTCCGATCGGCCGATCTGCACAACGGCCGCGGAAGCCATGAACGCTCCAGTGCCTAGAAGAAATTCGCGACGAGTGGCCATGACGATCTCCTCCGTGTTCGGCTCTACTTTCGACGCCCAGGATCGGGATCATTTGGTCTCCGGAAAGACCGTCTTCCAATCCCTCTTCATGTCGACGACGGACCAGTTGCGAACCGCCGCCTCGTCCAGCGCCTTATCGAGCTTGCCGACCTTCGACTGCCGGTCGTAGGCGTACTCGCGCTGCGCATCGGTGTGATGTACGAGACCTACGAAACGCGCGCCATCGCCCGCGACCGTCCATTGCAGCATCTGCAGATCGCCGTCCGAATTGCCAAACGCGAGAATGGGGCGACGGCCGATGAAGCGGTTGATGCCAACGGGTTTGCCCGGGCCGTCATCGACGAACTCGATCTTGGCGAGCTTCATCAGTTCTGGCTTGCCGTTGGCGTCGGTCTCGAACTTCACCATTCCGGACGAGCCGACGACTTGTTCGGGCGGGATGCCGTAGACCTTTTCCATCCACGGTCGCATGAACTCGATGCCACCGCCCGATACAACAAATGTCTTGAAGCCGCTGGCACGCAGATAGGCAAGCAACTCGAGCATCGGCTGGTAGACGAGTTGGGTGTAGGGACGATTGAAGCGCGGGTGGCGCGCGGTCGTGGTCCAATCGACGACCGCCTTCGAGAAATCGTCGGTCGTCATGCCGGCGTGGGTGGCGGCTATGATCTGCAGCAGACCCTTATCGCCCGCGGCGGCCAGTGCCTTGATGTCCTTGTCCAGGATCGCCTTGAACGGCTGCGTCGTTTTCCATTCCGGATGCTGCGGCGCCATCGCCTTGACGCGATCGAAGGCGAAGGCAACCTGAAAGTAGACCGGCTGCTCGCACCACAGCGTACCGTCATTGTCGAAGGTGGCGATGCGCTGCTCGGCGGGAACGAAGTCGGTACCGCCTTGCTTCGTCACGCGGGTGACGAAATCGGTGATGGATTGCTTGACCGGGCCGTCGTTCCAGGAAGGCAACGGATCCGATTGGGCCACCGCTGTCGGAGCCGTTGGGGCGCCAAGCAACGCAGCGGTCAGACCAGCCAGGACCCACCGGCGATTGAACTTCAATCCGCGATTCACGGTCGTGACACTCCCGAACGACAAAAGGCACGCACCTGCCGGCGGCGATCAAACAAGGCAGCCGGCCAGTGCGCTCCGCATCTCACTAGCGCACGGCTGGCGCGCTTAACGCTTCGATCTTGCGATCGATGTCCTTGACGACTTGATCGATAGTGAAGCTCGCCGGGACCTGGCTTGGCGGATATTCCTTGAACGATTGCAGGAACGCGGCCGCCTTCAGGTTCATGTACCCCATCAGATAGGCGTTCTTGACTCGCCAATCGTCGTACTGGTCGGAGACGATGTCCGCGCGCTCATACGGGTCCATCCGCAAATTAAAAAGCTTGGGAATTCGGTACGCCGTCAGCGGCTCGTACCAGACCTGAAAGCCGCCGGGCTTTTTCTGCTCGGAGAACACCGCCTTCCAGTCACCGCGACGGAACGCGACCAATTCGCCGTCGTCGTCGAAATAGGCAAATTCGGTGCGCGGACCGGTCTTGGTCTTGCCGGTGAGGTAATCAAGCTGATTGTAGCCATCGAGATGCACCTTGAAGGTCGTGCCGCCAATATTGGCGCCAGCGAGCAGGCGATCCTTGATGGTGGCATCGCCAGCTGCCGCAAGCAGCGTCGGGAACCAATCGAGGCCGGAGAACATATCGGTCGAAACCGAACCCGCCTGGATATGGCCCGGCCAGCGAATCATCGCGGGTACGCGGAAGGCGCCTTCCCAGTTCGTGTCCTTCTCGCTGCGAAACGGCGTTGTTGCAGCGTCCGGCCATGAGAACTGGTTCGGACCGTTGTCGGTGGAATAGACCACGATGGTATCGTTGGCGATGCCGAGGTCGTCCAGCGCCTTCAGGATTTTTCCGACGTCGCCGTCGTGCTCAACCATACCGTCGGCGTATTCATTGCCGGGCATGCCGCTTTGGCCGCGCATCGAGTCTCGGATATGGGTGAAGACGTGCATGCGCGTGGCATTCATCCATGTGAAGAACGGCTTATTGGCCCGCACCTGCCTGGTGATAAAATCGATCGCGGCGGCCGTAGTCTCGTCGTCGATCGTCTCCATCCGCTTGCGGTTGAGCGGACCAGTGTCCTCGATCGTCTGCTTGCCGACGCGCCCCCAATGCGGCTGGACGGTTGGATCGTCCGTCTGGCTGGCCTTGCAGCGGAGCACACCCCGCGGCGAATTGTTGTCGACATACTCCTTGTCGCTGGCTGGCCAGTATGGTCGCTCAGGCTCCTCTTCGGCGTTGAGATGATAAAGATTGCCGAAGAATTCATCGAACCCGTGCACTGTCGGCAAAAAGTCATTACGGTCGCCGAGATGATTCTTGCCAAACTGGCCGGTTGCGTAGCCCTGCGACTTGAGTGCCTGGGCTATCGTGATATCGCGGGCTTGAAGTCCGATCGGTGCTCCAGGGATACCAACCTTGGTCAAGCCGGTTCGCTTCGGCGTTTGCCCCGTGATGAAGGACGAGCGCCCCGCGGTGCAACTGTTCTCGGCATAGTAGTCGGTGAACATCATCCCTTCTTTGGCGATCCGGTCAATGTTCGGTGTCTTGTAACCGACGACGCCGAATGAATAGGCACTGATATTGGTTTGCCCGATATCGTCGCCGAAGATGACGAGAATATTGGGCTTGCGTTCCGAAGAGGTCGTGGTCTGGGCCGTCTGCTGGGCTTGTGACCCCGCACCGAGTGTCAGCGTCGCCGCCGCGACCAGCGCCGACGAGCCGAGCAAGATGTTCCGGCGATTCATGTAGCCGTCACCGGGGATGTCGGACGAAACTTCGGCCCGATCTTTCTCTTCTGCCTTACAGTTCATCTTCACTCTCCCTTCTCCTTAAGAAAGCTGAAATCATCGCGCGGCTGAGTTTCTCATCACGCAGCGGAATCCGACGTGACTGGTCGAGGTATCGATCGCCTCGGCGTGGCGGGCGGCCGGCCGGTAACGCCGGCAGTAGTTCGGCGCGCAGAGATGCGAGCCGCCTTTCAGAACCTTGCGCGGAATTTTGATGTTCGGCAGGCGCGGATCGTAGCTCGCCTCTTCGCGGCCGCCGCGCGGGTTTTCCGGAATGCAGCAGGCCTTCGGCGCATCGGCCTCGTGCCTCGATGTGTACCAGTCGGCGGTCCACTCCCAGACATTGCCGATCATGTCGTGCAGGCCGTAGCC
>Ga0075029_100002638_pt1 | contig 10152 bp, 7 predicted proteins | sample LitLauG_LLR_2013_FD_71391 | JGI IMG/M metagenome (GOLD analysis project Ga0075029, IMG submission 71391) | Freshwater sediment microbial communities from North America - Little Laurel Run_MetaG_LLR_2013 | ecosystem: Environmental > Aquatic > Freshwater > Creek > Sediment | place: USA...
CGTGGGGGCGCTCGCGCGCGCGCTCGCCGCGCGCTCTGCGCATGGGCGGTTCGGGGCGTTCACGCGAGCGCATGCGCAGCCCCGCATACGCGACCGCACCGGCCGCCATGAACGCGAGGAAGAAGCCCCACTCGATGCCCACCGGGTAGCCGCCGCCCGCGGGCCTGTCGAACACGCGGTAGAAGATCAGCAGCGCAGCCCAGCTCCCCGCCGCGGCCACGATCGTGCCGTCGCCGCCCGGCAGGCGGAACACGCGACCCTCCACGCGCGCGAGCAGCATCGCCGCCACGCCCGCCGCCACCAGGAAGATCGCCGCCTCCACGAACGACACGTCGCCGAACGCGCTGATGTCGTGCGCGTAGAGCGCGCCCGTCCTGCGGTCCAGGCTCTGCAGTCCGTACCACGGAAGGAACATGCTCACCAGCAGCGCCAGCGAGGAGGTCGCCGCCAGGCGCTGCTCGCCGTCGGCCGCGCTCCACGCGCTCCGCACCCGTCTCATCGCGGCGAGCCTCCGCCGGGGATGGCGCCGCTGTCCCTCAAGCTCACCGGAAAAGTCTAGGCGTGTGAGCGGGTGCCCGGCCGCGCCGGCCGCGGGCTCACCACCAGCGTGCCCTGTGCGCTCGTCACGTTGCCCGCGAGGTCGGTCGCGCTCAGCGTCGCCGTGAAGGTGCCTCCCCTGGAGGGCGTCACCCACAGCAGCCGCTCATCGCCGTGTTCGAGCAGCGCAGCGACCCTGCGCACCATGCGCGTGCCCTGCGTGATCGTCAGCTGCACCAGCGCGACCTTCGAGAGCGAGATCTTCACGCCCGCGCGCGTGGCCCCGCGCAGCGTCTTCGAGAGCAGGCTCAGCGCCGGCGGGGTGCGCAGGTCGGTCGTGAAGGCTTCCGCCGTGCTGCAGTACACGGTGTCCTGGGTGAGTGCCGCGCCCGGGCTCAGCGGCCCGCCCCTGCGCGTGCGTTCGCACAGGTGGGCGAGGAATTCGGTGAGCAGCTCGTGGTAGTTCAGGTTCGATTCGGAGAACTGGTCATACAGCGACCACGCTCCCGTGTCGTAGCTGGGCACGAGCGCGCGCGCCTCCGCGTCGCCTGCTTCGAAGAGCTGCTCGCCCAGCGGGTCCTTCGTGACCGACGTGTATTCGTAGAGGCCGACGAGCGCCTGGATGAAGCCGTTGAGGATGCGGTCGCCGGGGTTGAAGGTGTACTCCACGTACAGCGAGCCCGCCGGCGTCGCGAGCGCCACGCCCCGCGGCGGCGGCACCTGGAAGAGGTGCAGCGCCTGCTGCGCCGCCAGCAGGTACGCAGGTTCGTGCAGCCGCGAGTACGCGCGCGCGAGCAGCTGCAGCGCCGTCCCCTGCGAGAGCCCGCTCGTCCACGGCGGCGCACCGCCGTCGAACTGGAACATGTACTCCCACGCGATACCGCCCGCGCGCTGCGCCGCCAGCGGTATCGCTTCCGCGAGCAGCTGGCGCAGCTGGGTGTTCCGGTGGTTGGCGTAGTAGCCGTTGCCCTCGCCGAACGTCGCGAGCCACTGGATCTGCACGCCCTGGCCCGGGTAGTACTCCCACACGAGCTCGCTGCCGGGGAAGCTCACGTGCTGATTGGGCGCCGGCAGCGCCTGTTCGGTCCACAGTTCGCGGTTGCGCGTCAGCGTCAGGAACGCCTCGCCCAGGCGCGAGGCGCTCAGCTCGCCCGCCGCCGCGATCGCCTGCACGTTCGCCAGCGCCGCGCCGAGTTCCGCGCGGCGCGTGCCCGTCAGCGAGGAGAGTGCCCGTTTCGCAGCCACGTAGGCCGCGAAGTCGGCGTGGTATGTGGCCGCGTCGATCTGCGTGCTCGCCAGCAGGCCGGCCAGCACAGCGCTCACCGTGGCACCGCGGCCGTGGCCGCCGGCCGCAGCCGCCGTGCCCTGCTGCGCGCGTGCCGGAGCAGCACACGTCAGGGCGAGCAGGGCGAGCAGGGTGGCTGCCTGACGCTTGCGGCGCACCGCCCGAATGCTAGTCGCGCGTCACTCCGCGACGCGCCGGGCGCCCGCGCCACGCGCCGCGGCCCGCGGGGGTCAGTCCACGTCCAGGTCCGCCCGATCGAGCTCGTCCGCGTGCCCGCCCAGCTCGTCCTCTTCCTCGGAGTCATCCTCGTCGTCGAGGTCGAGGTCGATGTCCTCGTCGTCCTTGGCGAGCGGGTCCACCGTCTCGGCGTGCGCGCGCTGGAAGCGCTCGACCAGCTCGTCGCGCCGGCTCTCGTCGACCGGCACGTCCTCCGCGATCAGCACCCACTCGTCGCTGTCGAACTCGTCCATGTCGAACAGCTCGTGGTCGACCTCGGGCGAGTCGTCGACGACGATCATGATCTCCGTCTGCGGGTTGAAGTAGGTACCCGGGCGCAGGGTGAGCTCGTCCAGCTGGAAGCGCCGAGCGTTCGTCATGGCGCGTTTATACCCGACCGTGTGGGCGTATGTTCACGGCTCGAGCTCGGCCAGGGTGCGCGCGACCTCGCTCTCGACGTCCAGCTCGCCCAGTCCCTGGCGCACGCGCCGTTCGTTGCGCGCGCGCACCAGCTGGCGCACCTCCTCCACGAGCGCCGCGTCGCGCGAGCCCGCCGCCTGTGCCGGCCCCAGCAGCCGCGCCAGCTCCGCGTCGATGTCGAGTGCGGGCTCGCCCCTGCTCAGTAGGCGTTCATTGCGCGCGCCCAACATCTGGCGGATCTCCTCCTCCTGCTCGGCGCGCGCCGACGCCGTGTCCAGCAGCGCCGCGCCCCCGCCGCCTGCCTCTTCCCGCGAGATGCCACCCTGGCCGATCTGGTCGTACAGGCTGTCGCTGCCGCCGCTGACCAGGAACAGCACCCCGATCAGCAGCGAGAACGCCACCGTCCCGAACACCACGAACGTGAGGCCGTTCTCGGCGAAGCCGAGCGCGATCGCTGCGGACGCCAAGGGCACGGCGTGATTGTTGCTGATCGCCGGCCGCTTCGCTACCCTCTGCCGAGAAAGTTGACTGACTGGTCAATCTATGTTCAAGCCGCAGCCCCGTTAGGAGATCCGAGCAATGGTCGAATTCACGCTCACCGACGAGCAGAAGAGCCTGCGTGAACTGGCGCACGACTTCGCGGTCAAGGAGATTCGCCCGGTCGCGTGGGAGTACGACAGGGAGAGCACCTGGCCGCAGCAGATCATCGAGAAGGCCTGGGAGGTCGGTCTCATGAACTCCCACATCCCCGAGGAGTACGGCGGCTCCGGTGCCGGCTACCTCGACGGCTGCCTGATCGAGGAGGAGCTCTCGTGGGGCTGCTCGGGCATCCAGACCTCGCTCGGCTGCAACGGCCTGGCCACCGCGCCGATCCTGCTCGGCGGCTCCGAGGAGACCAAGAAGAAGTACCTCGGCATGCTCACCGAAGCGCCCAAGCTCGCCTCCTTCTGCCTGACCGAGCCCGATGCCGGCTCCGACGTCTCGGGGATGCGCACGACGGCGACGCGCAAGGGCGACAAGTACGTGATCAACGGCTCCAAGTGCTTCATCACCAACGGCGGCCACGCCGACTACTACACCGTCTACGCCAAGACCGACAAGGACGCCGGCCACCGCGGCATCTCCGCGTTCGTCGTCGAGCGCGAGTGGGGCGTGGTCGTGGACAAGAAGGAGGACAAGCTCGGTCAGCGCGCCTCCAACACCGCGACGATCTCCTTCAACGACGTGGAGGTCCCCGCTGCGAACCTGCTCGGCGAGGAGAACCACGGCTTCAAGCTCGCGATGATGACGCTCGACCGCACGCGCCCGGGGGTCGCCGCGATGGCGACCGGCATCGCGCGCGCCGCGTTCGAGTTCGCGGTCGACTACGCGCGTGAACGCGTGCAGTTCGGCGTGCCGATCGCGATGCACCAGGCGATCCAGTTCATGATCGCCGACATGTCCACCGAAATCGAGGCGTCGCGCCTGCTCACCTGGAAGTCCGCCGCGATGCTCGACGGCGGCGAACGCAACACGCTGGTCTCCTCGCACGCCAAGCGCTTCGCCGCGGACACCGCGATGAAGGTCGCAACCGAAGCGGTGCAGGTCTATGGCGGCTACGGCTTCATCAAGGAGTACCCCGTGGAGAAGCTCTTCCGCGACGCCAAGATCATGCAGCTCTACGAGGGCACCTCGCAGATCCAGCGGCTCGTGATCGCCCGCGAAACACTGCTTCCGCGGCGCGTGGAGGAGCCCGCGGCAGTGCCGGCCTAGGCCCGCCGCATGTTCGTCTTCAAGGCCGGCGTGGTCGGCGCGGGAACGATGGGCGGCCAGATCGCGCAGACGATCGCGGCCGCGGGCATACCGGTGGTGCTCAAGGACATCGAGCAGCCGCTCGTGGACGCCGGCCTGAAGGAGGCGCGCGATGTCACCGCGGCGCAGGTGCGCAAACTGGTCGAGAAGGGCAGGCTGAGCGAGGAGCAGGGCGAGGCGCAGGTGCAGGAGGTGCTCTCGCGCATCGAGGGCACGACCGGCTATGACGGCTTCGGCGACGTCGACTTCGTGATCGAGGCGGTGCCCGAGCGGATGCAGATCAAGCAGAGCGTGTTCGCCGAGCTCGACGCCCGCACGCCCGGCCATGCGATCCTCGCGTCCAACACCTCCTCGCTGTCGATCACGGAGATCGGCGAAGCGACGCTGCGCCCGGAAAGGGTCGTCGGCTTCCATTACTTCTACCCGGCCTCGGTGATGCCCCTGATCGAGATCGTCGAGGGCGAGGAGACCTCCGCGGAGACGGTCGCCGCGGCGATCACGTTCGCCCAGGCGATACGCAAGCAGCCGATCACCTGCGCCGAGGTGCCCGGCTTCGTCGTGAACCGCATCCTCAACTCGGGGATCGCGGAGATCTGGCGCGAGCAGGAGGAGAAGGGCCTGTCGATCAAGCGCATCGACGAGGGCGTGGGCGCCGCCGGGGTGGTGCCGATGGGCCCCTACTTCCTCGTCAACCTGCTCGGCCTGGACACCGTGCTGCACGTCGCCGAGCACCTCGTGGCGTCATACGGCGAGGAACGCTTCTATGTGCCCAAGGGCATGCAGAAGCTGGTCGCCGACGGCAAGCTCGGCGCGAAGACCGGGGGTGAGGGCTTCTACAGCTCCAGCGGCGAGCCCAACCTCGCCGGCGACGGTGAGCCCGACGTGCCCGAGCTCGTCGAGCTGCTCACGCTGAAGAGCTTCCTGGAGGCGTGTCTGGTGCTCGAGGAGGGCGTGGCCACCCATCGCGACATCGACTTCGGGATGATGGCCGGCGCGGGCATGGACCCGCGCCGCGGCCTGCTGCCGCCGTTCATGAAGGCCGACGTGGAAGGCCTCGACGCGGTGCTCGAGCGCATGGAGAGCGCACAGGAGCGCCACGGCGAGCGCTTCGCGCCGCCCACGATCCTGCGACGCCTCGTCGCGCAGGGGCGCCTCGGGCAGAAGAGCGGGCAGGGCTTCTACGCATACCCCCGGCCCGATGCGGAGCAGCCCGGCGAGCTCGTCAAGCTGGAGACCCGCGCGGACGGCGTCGCGATCGCGTGGCTGGCCAACGGGCAGATGAACTCGCTCTCGCCGCAGGTAATCCAGGATCTCGGGAAGGTCTGGGCCAAGGTCAAGGACTCCGGCGTGCGAGCGCTCGTGATCGCGTCCTCCAACCCGTTCCTGTTCTGCGCGGGCGCCGACGTCAAGTCGTTCACCACGATGGACGAGTCCGCCGGCGCCGAGCTGATCACCGCCGGGCACGCGCTGCTGCGCGAGTTCGGCTCGAGCGGCGTGGTCACCATCGCCGCCGTCAACGGCCTCGCCTTCGGCGGTGGCTGCGAGCTCGCGATGGCGTGCGACGTGCGCATCGCGGCGCGCTCGGCGATCTTCGGCCAGCCCGAGATCAAGCTCGGGATCCTCCCGGGCTTCGGCGGCACGCAGCGCCTGCCGCGCCTCGTCGGCACCAGCAAGGCGCTCGAGATGAACCTCGTGGGCGACCCGATCCTGTCCGACGAAGCTTTCGAGTTCGGTCTCGTGAACCGGCTCGTCGAGGATCACGAACTGCTCGACACGGCGCTGCACTGGGCGCGCAAGCTGGCCGCGCAGGCGCCGCTGGCGGCGCGGCTGATCAAGCAGGTGTCCGGCGCGGGCGACCTCGACGAGGGCATCGCCGCAGAGATGGGCGCGTTCGCCGAGGCCTTCCGCAGTGCCGACGGCAAGGAGGGCATCACGGCCTTCCTCGCCAAACGCGCGCCGCGCTTCCAGGGCAGCTAGCAGAGCGCGGAGAGCGGGGAGTGACGGAGCGCGCGACGGCGAGCCTCCGCGAGATCGAGCGCCTCGCGCAGCTCGTGCGCGACGCGCGCTCGGTCGTCGCGCTGACCGGCGCGGGCATCTCCGTGCCCTCCGGGATCCCCGACTTCCGCACCCCGCAGACGGGGCTTTGGGCGAGGGTGGACCCGATGGAGGTGGCTCACATCGATGCCTTCGCGAGCGACCCCGCGCGCTTCTGGAGCTTCTACGGCGAGCGCTTCGCGACGCTGCGCTCCAAGCAGCCCAACGGCGCGCACCGCGCGCTCGTGGAGATGGAGCGCGCCGGGACGCTGCAGGCCGTGATCACGCAGAACGTCGACATGCTGCACCGCAAGGCGGGCACGCGCGAGCTGATCGAGGTGCACGGCAGCATCGCGAGCTGCTCGTGCTCGCGGTGCGCCCGCAGCGTGGAGCTCGAGCGCGCGCGCGCGGCGCTCGCCGCCGAGCCCGACGGCGTGCCGCGCTGCGAGCACTGCGGCGCCGCGATGCGCCCCGATGTCGTGCTCTTCGGCGAGCTGCTCCCCGCGGACGCGCTGCGGCGCGCCGGCGAGCTGTGCGCCGGCGCGGAGGTGCTGCTGTGCATCGGCTCCTCGCTCGAGGTGCACCCCGTCGCCGGGCTGCCGCTGCTCACCGCGCGCGCCGGCGGCGCCGTGGCGATCCTCACGGAGGGCCCCACGCCGCTCGACGAGCTCGCCGCGGTGCGCGTGCACGGCGACGTGGAGGTCGAGCTTCGCGCGCTCGCGCGCGCGCTCGCGAGCTAGCGCTGGCCGCCGGGGCCCGGCCGCGCGCCGGGCAGCAGCCACAGGATCGCGCGGTCGACACCGGCCGCCGTGGAGACGTTGCTGCCGTGGGCGGTGATCCAGCGTGCCGCCTCCGAGCAGTCCGCGCTGCCGCGCGGGGTGCCCGGCAGGCACAGCGCGTTGACGACCGCGTAGCGCACCGCGCCCGCGCGGATCAGCGCCTGCAGCCGCGACAGCGGCGTGACGACCTGCGAGGAGGCCGTGTTGAGCACGAGCACGGGGCGCGCGTCGTGCACCACCAGCGCTCCCATCGTGCTCGCCGAGTCGTACACGACCTCGTAGTGCGCCGAGCCCTGATGCGCGCGCAGGTAGCTGCTCAGCGGGTCGAGCACCGACGCGGGCAGCACGCCGAGCCTGTTCGTGTCGCTCGCGTTGTGTTCGACCGCGCGCACGCTCGCCCACGCCGGGATCGCCAGCAGCGAGAGCAGCGCCAGGGCGAGCGCGAGTGCGCGCAGCCACGGCGCCGCGCGCGCCGGCGCGCGCAGCGCGAACGCGAGCACGCCGAGCGCCGCCAGTGCGCACAGCGCCATCGCCCACCACAGCGCGCCCGTGCCGAACAGCAGCTGCTCGCCGTACACGCACATCACGATCAGCGCAAGCGCGAGCACCGCTGCGCGCCGCCTGTCGCGCCCGCTGCTCGCCCACGCGAGCCCGATCCCCACGACGGCCGCGACCGCGGGGACGAAGGACTCGGTGTAGCGCGGGTGCAGGTGCACCATCTGGCTGAACAGCGCGGTGCCCGTGATCAGCCACAGCACGAGTCCCGACAGGCCCGCGCGCCGGATCCTCGCCTGCGCGCCCGCGCCCGCGTCCGCCGCGGGCGCGGAGCGCTCTGCGCCGTCCTGCGGCACCCCTCTTCCGGCGCGCCGTGCCGGCATCACGCGCGCCAGCTCGAACGCCAGCGCGGGCAGGCCCAGCAGCAGCGCGGCGAGCACGTCGAAGCCCAGCCGCGCGCCCGACAGCGGACCCACGCGGTCGAGCAGGCGCGCCGGCGCCGGCGGCTGCAGCGGCGCGAGTTCCCGCTGCCTGACCGTGAGGCTCGCGTACCTTGAAGGTGGCGGCTTCAGGTGCTTGTACGGTTCCGCGTTCTGGCCGGGCGTGGGTTTCCCCTCGATGCGGTACAGGCCGTTGTAGACGAGCGCCGCGTTCCACGCGCTGCCGTTGGATGAGCCGTACGCGAACGGGCGTTCAGAGGAGGGGAACGCGAGCGTCGCGAGCAGCCACGCGAGTGCGACCAGCGCGTACACCGCACCTGCCGCCAGCAGGCGCGCCAGGCGCTGGCGCTGCGAGCCCGGGAGCGCCATGAACGCGAACAGCACGAGCCCCGGGAGCGCGACCAGCGACTCGGTGATCTTGACGTCGAAGGCGAGCCCGAGCGCCGCCGCGGCGAGCAGCAGCCACAGGTTGCTCTCGCTCTGCGCCGCGCGCGCGATGTACAGCAGCGCGAGCACGATCAGCGCCATCATCACCGCGTCCATCGTGTCGCTGCGCGAGGTGATCACCTCGATCGGCAGGAACGCGAGCACGGACGCCGCCGCGAGCCCCGCGCGCACGTCCCAGATGCGACGCACCGCTGCGTAGAGCAGCGGCACCGCGACGCTGCCCGCGAGCGCCTCCGGCAGCAACAGACCGGTCGCCGAGAAGCCCACGAGCTTCGTGCTGAGCACCTGCAGCCACAGGTCGATCGGCGGCTTGTCGATCGAGACGCTCCCGCCGGGCTCCATCGCGCCGAAGAAGAAGTTGTGCAGCGACAGCGACATGCTCTTGACCGCGGAGTCGTAGAAGGGGTCAAGCAGGGCGCGGTTGATGTGGTAGAGGCGAAGCGCCCCGGCCGCGAGCGTGATCAGCGCGACCGCCGCCCACGCCAGGCGCTCTCGCGAGCGCGCGGGCGCGTGGCCGGCCGCGGGCGGCGCGGGTGCCGGGACGGCCGTCGCAGCCTGGGCGATCGGGTGCTCGACCATCGAGGGGTCTGGCGTCGCGTCCCGCCTCTAGCGGGCGCTGGCCAGCTCGCTTCTGAGCAGGTCGCGCCCCGGCTCTATGTCCCAGCGCGAGGCGAGCGCGCGCAGCTCGTCCGTCAGCGCCCAGCGGTCGGGCAGGTCGGGTCCCTCGTGTTCCGCTGAGGCGCCCTTCAGCGCCATGCAGCCCGTGTTCTCTCCGATTTCGCGGATCGCGCGCAGCTCGTCCTCGCCGAGGCGCGCCGGCGCTGCGAGCGCTGCGAGCGCTGCCAGCTCGGCACGCTTGTCCTCGATCGGGCGCGCGAGCGCGCCGGACTCCTGGATCAGCGTCGGCGCCACGCAGCGCACGGCCGGCTGCGAGAGGTTCCACGCGCACGCGAGCTGCAGCATCGTGAGCGAGTGCCGCTGCGCATACGGGCGCATCAGCTCGAGCTTGTGCCGGCCCTCGGTGACCCAGTCTCCCGGCCGGAACCTGCGGTGGTCGTACTCGGCGAAGTGGTGCCCCGGCAGCACGTCGTCGTGGAACAGGCCGCCGTAGTCCACCACGCGCGTGATGACCGCGACGTGGTGGCGCTCGGCGGCCGCGAGCACGAGCTCGCCGGGCCACGGCTCGAGCGGGTTGAGGATGATCATGGCCCAGTCGATCAGCTCGCCGAAGCGCTCGATGCAGCCGATCAGGTCGAGCGTGAAGCCGTTCGCGGGACCCGGCGCGACCCCCAGCAGGCGCGTGAGCCCCTCATCGCGCGCCGCGCGCATGCCCTCCCAGACCGCGTCGCTCGAGTAGCCCACGCGGTCCGGGTTGTGCAGCAGCAGCAGGTCGAAGTGCTCCGCGCCGCAGCGCGCGAGGCTGCGCTCGGTAGCCGTGCGGATGTACTCGGCGTAGCGCTCGGGGCCGCGCAGCGCCGAGTCTGTGAAGCGCGGGTAGCCCTTCGCGCCGTCGCGCGTGCCCTCGTAGAAGTCGTGCCCGATCGCGCCCACCAGGCAGTAGCTCTCGCGCGGCACGCCGGCCAGGGCGCGCCCGAGCGCGAGGTCGGCCTCGCCCGCGCCGTACACGTCGGCGGTGATGACCGTGTCGATGCCGCCGCCGGGGCGCAGCAGCGCGGTCAGGCGCTCGTCCTGCAGCGGCTCGCCGAAG